>Ga0208030_1000904_pt1 | contig 19050 bp, 19 predicted proteins | sample MalvirDeepMed_M9_FD_184246 | JGI IMG/M metagenome (GOLD analysis project Ga0208030, IMG submission 184246) | Marine viral communities from the Global Malaspina Expedition - Malaspina viral metaG DeepMed_M9 (SPAdes) (version 2) | ecosystem: Environmental > Aquatic > Marine > Oceanic | place...
TCACTTTTATGTGGATAAGTCGAGAACTGCCTGTGGATAACTTAGAACAGACCGTGAACGCCACTTCACGGCCCCCCTCCCGTGAAGTTATTCTCCGGCGTCGTCCACGGATTTTTCGTCCGGGCCGTAAAGCTCGTGCGTACTGGTACTCTGTACGTCGCACGTGGCGCAGTAAAACACCGGCTTCCAGTTTACCTCGTAGACGAATTCATCGACGCCGCCGCACCGTGAACAGATTCTGTCTTCAGCCATCGGTCAATCCCTTTTGTCATGCCTGCGTTGCCAAAACGATCCAAGCCTTATCGTACCAAACGTTTCTGTAGCACGCCCCGCTCGTGCCAAACCGCGCTATGCCTGCCGTGCCATTCCGGGCCGGACCTTACCTGCCCTCGCCATAACTGCCCGCCCCTTGTCTGCGTTGCGTTGCCTCATCGCACCCAAACATGCGTGACCATGCGCTGCGTGACCTAACCATGCCTGCGTTGCCAAGTCGCACCGTACCGGTCCTCCCGCGCCTGACCTTATCAATCCGCAGCCTGTCGAACCCAGCCTGTCCTCACCGATCCGGTCCCGGCCTGCCTTGCGTTGTGTTTCCGGTCCGCGCCCGGCCACGTCCGATCAGTCCGGGACGCATCGCACCTGACCCAGCCAAGATCCGTCGCGCCTGCCGTGTGTCATCACTCCTCGCCATGTCACGCCAAAACAAACCCGGCTCGGTCTCGCCTCGGCTTGCGCCATCGCTCCGGTACACGCCTGCCATGCCAGATGTCGCCACGGCGCATCGCCTTTGGCCGTGGCTCCCCGCACACCGCCGAACCTAGCCTGTCCTCGCCTACCGTGCCTGCCTTGTGTTGCCGCGCCGCGCCGCACCAAAAATACGTCAAACCCAGCCGGGTCCGGTCAGGTCTCGTCAAGACGAATCCAGTCGCGACGAATCAAGCCGTGCCAATACTCCTACTCCGCTGCTTGGAGAGCAGTGGTTGCGGATTCGAGAATCGAGATGATCCGCTCAAGCGGTTGTCCCGTGAGCCCTGCAGTATCGAGCGCGACGGAGTAACGCACAAGCCACGCCTTGAGGTCAACGACGGCCTGTCGGCGTAGCTCCTCCAGATGGTCGGGATCGTCGGGGTCAAACATGTAGTAGCCCATCCCGTCCTGTCTCGTGGACGAGGGTGATAAGAGCAGGGGCACGTCGCGCTCTTGGATTTTTATCTTTCCTGTAGGGGTCTGGTGCTCGACTTCAAAAACGAGCTTCAAGCCCTGCACGAACATCCGCGCTTGCCACGTGCGATGCTCGCGGGCTGCTTTTGTGTCGTCCCATGTGAAAAAGTCGAAGGCGGGATGGTCAGGCCCCGTGGACCTGACTTCCTCGACAAAAGTGTGAGGGTTGTACTTCCCGCCGTGACGCTGGCAAAAATCCTTCACGATTTCTGCCCGCTGCTTGCGCAGGAGCTTGAGGCTCATGCAGCTTCCCTCCGCATCACTTCGTCGTTGAAGTGTTGCATGAGGTCTTCAGTGTCCGCATCGGCGCACATGGGATTATCCAACGCTCGTTGCTGGGCATCTCTCCCGTGATGCGTGATGAGGTCTTCCCACTCGGCGTCTTGGTCGTCGGCGGAGATGACGCGGAAAGAACCAAAGTTGCCTTTTCCTTTTTCCTGACGGTAGTCGCCCAGCCCGATCAACACGCCTGCATTGCACAGGATATTAAACAGGGACGTGAGATTTAACTGGGGGGTGATGTAGCGCATCTCGATCTCGGTTCCCCATTTGGGAAGGTATGGACGGGTGCGGATGTCGGGGGTTTTGTTTATTCCGCCTTGGCGGACGATGTCCATTTTGAGATGCGGTGTGCCATAAAGAGGAACCAGATTCCCCGGCATGAACAAAAGCCGCTGGATCTCGGTCTTGTAGACACCCTCGGTTTCGAGGGCGGCGGTTGCCATTGCCGCCTTGACGGCGATGACCTTCATTCCCAAAGCCGTGGGGCCGTCAGGTATGATCTCGGCGGCATCCACAAACTCTTGTAGCGGGTCGTGCTTGATGTGCGCCCGCTCCGCTTTGGATTTGCCCTTGCCGCCGCCAATGAGGAATTCCTGTTTGGCTTTGGCCGACATGCGGTTCTGGTACAACGGCGTGGTGCCGATAAGACGCAGGGTGCAAGACTTCTGATTGAGCTTGCTTACGGAGATCGTGACGTTTTCTTTCTTAGCCGTGGGCATTTGCCCCTCCTATGTGAAAGTATCCAACTTATCCTATATAGGTGAGGGGATATAAGATGTCAACCGTTTATTTTTCCTCTTCTGTCGAAGCCGCCAGATACCAGTCATATTTCTCGATGTCGGCGCTGCAGCCGCCGCACGTCAAGGCATCCCACGAGAAGTGGTGCACGTGCGTGTAGTCGCCGCACTCCGGGCAGATGATCGTCTTCCCTGACTGCCCCGGATGGCACCATTTCGGCACCTTCTGTAGTCCCGCCAGCCGCAACGGGATGACGGGATCGCCTTGTCGATGTCCATGCAGCCACTGATGGTCGCGAGCATCGATTCTTGTATCGACGACCGGCTCTTCGGCCTGCGCCTTGCGTTTGAAAAGTTTGAGTCTCATTACTGCAGTCCCTTTTTCCAGTTAGCGCGGATCTGGTCCGCTTTTTGCAGCCACAGTTCACGGAACCGTGGATCATGGGCGTTGCTCGCCGCTTTCCGGCACTTGAGCACCCGGAGATGGTACGTGACCCATGGTTCAAGATAATCTTCCGGGACGGGTGAAAAGTTACTCATCGTCCTCCCCCCTGAGTATTCTGGCGGCGTTGACGAGCCGTTCTGCGAATTCCATGATTTTTTGATAGTCCGACAGGAAGCAGTCGCCGTCCATTTGACGCATGTTATCTAGGGAATCGCTCACCAGATCATCCGCCTGAAGAATCCACTCTTCCGCCGTGACAGGCTTGCCGTGCTTCCAGTTAAGGGTCTTTGGTTTTGCAGTCGTGGTCGCCATTTTCAGACTCCTTTATAAAAGACACCTTACTATATAAGACACCTTACTATATAAGACATCTCCTATACCAGTCAACCCTCCACCGGATACAGACCTTTTTCGTTGTCTTCGTCCTCCTCCTTCCCGTTCCACCGGTAGACCAGCGTAAACGATTTGCATTTCGGACAAGTGAGGTTTGTTTCAATATCAAACCACTCGGAGGTTTCGCAGTCGTGGTCGCCCCCCCAGATCAACTCCGTTTCGCAGTGCCAGCAGTTCATAATTCCTCCCCGTCATGTTTTCTGTATTTGTAAGCCTCGCGTCCGCTTCGATTGCGGTGTTTCTCGTCGGTACGATGAACAACTCCGTTACGTCGAAGCTCGGACATTCTTCGACTGACGGCGACGTAATCAATGGAGGTGGCGTCGGCTATTTCTTGGGCTGACCACAAGCCACCATTACGCATCACGTTCAGGATTAGATGATGATGCCGACGCGCCGTACCGATCATCGACTCAGCCGCCGCGTGACTTGTATCGACATCGTCTCGGCGGACCGCCAGACGCGGATCGAATAGGTCGTCGGGTATTTTATTCGCCATTTGGATTCCTCCTGTGGTGGACAAAAAAAGGACGGCCCTCGTGGCCGTCCAGTTTGGTTACGAGGATCTCAGGCAGCGCGGGAGTCAAAATCGCGCTCGCCTTGGGAAAGAGACCCTCGCAGGGAGGTGCCTTATAAAGACCCACCTCGTCATCAATGTCAACCGTCATCGAACTTTCCGGCCTCGTCGCCCCATGTTGTCCATCCCCGGCGGGACTGACGGGCAAAGAGTTCGATGCGGGGAACGTCGCCCATGAGGTGGACGATGCGGTCGGCGACCTCGTCCGGCTTTCTTGAGTGCTCGCGCCTTGGCTCGATGACGAGCCGCCTGACCGCCATGGAAACGCGCTTCGGCTTGCCTCTCGTCGCGAGAAGGCAGAGTTCGGGGTTTGCTCGCGTCCAGTAGCCCATGCCAGTGAAAAAATCGGGCACGGTAAAAAGCAGGCGAGGCGCGGACTTGTTCAGCTTGGCCCAGTGGAACGCGACCGTTTTATAGGCGAAGCCCCACGCCTCGATAAGCTTGAACGCCTCGATAAGCAACGGGTCCGTTACCCAGAGAAACAGGGCGCAGTCCTCGGCGGCGATGTCTGGAACGGGAAGCGCCCGGACATCGGCGAGGCTCATGCAGTCATAATGTTTCTCGGGCGAGCGGTCCTTGCCTTCGTCGCTCCAAGTCTGGAACGTCCACGGCGGGTCCGCATATATTACGTTAAATGCCCCACCGGGCAATGCTACTGACAAGGAGAAGAACTCCATAAGAGGCCATGACGATGAAGAGCGAAGTCATCATTTCTTTGCGGCCTTGCTGATGACCTGTTGCCCATGGGCCGTGTAGATCTGGCCCTCACCCTCCTGATGCTTTTCAAGGACAAAGGTGAACTGCCCCGAGATCGTCCTGTGCTCACGTTTCGCCATGTCCCGCAACACCTTGTAGGTGTCAATTGGCACGACCACACTTTTCCATCTTCCGGGGTCCATCGCGACCTCCTATTCTTCTGCATATATAAGGGACAAATCCTTAATCGTCAAGTTTCACGAGGTGCCCCCACGTGTCCCCGAGCGATATGTCGCATGGCGTTGGGACCTTCAAATCGACGGCTTCCTCCATCGTCTTGCAGATGGCGCGGGCCTGTTTCTCGGAGGCGACGGAGAAGGCCAGTTCGTCGTGTACTTGAACGAGAGGGAAGGCCCCGTGCTCCTTGAGTACGGCGACCATCGCGGCTTTCGTCATGTCCGCCGCGCTGGCTTGAATTAATCTATTAAGTGAGCGGTAGGTGTACGCTCGTTTGATGTTGTCTCCATACTCAAGGATGGCCTTCTCTTTTGGATGCGCCCGTGCCGAGACGAACTGGACCGGCTCCCAGAGATCGAAGCGGCACTTGCGGCCAAGCAGGGACCTGACGGAACCGCCCTTGAGCGGATGCGACGTGTGCCGTTGAGATACGTCCATCAACTCCTTAACGAACGGCACGTCCTCGTGGTACTGGCGCATGAGCCGTTTGGCTTCGTCTATGGAGATGTCTAGCTGGGTCGCCATCTTGGTCTGACCCATGCCGTACATGATGCCAAGGTTGATCGTCTTGGCCTGTCGTCTCGGGATTCCGGCAACATCGGCAACCATCTGGTGGAAGTCTGTGGTGGGGTCCTCACAATATGCCTTGACGAACTCGGCGGCTCCGGTGAGGCCCTGGTTCGTGAGCGAGGCAAAGTGAACGAGGATGCGCGGCTCCTGTTGGTCGAAATCAATCGAAGACCACTGCTCGCCCTCTTCCGGCAGGAACAGCCCCCGCACCTTCGCCGCCATCTCCGGGTTGCGGGCCGGGATCTGTTGCAAATTGGGGTGGGCCATGCTGATGCGCCCAGTGACCGTTCCGCCGCCTTCGCTCCGCAACTGGTTGATGTGCCCGTGGATGCGGTCGCCTTCTGTATGGCGGAAGATGCTGGCGATGAAGGTGTTGCCCATCTTGTCGTATTCTCGGGCCGTCGCGATTTCCTGAACGAGAGGGTGCTCATGCTCGGAGAGGAAGTTCTTGGTGAAGGAGGGAAGCCCGGTCGGGGTGCGACCATAACTCAGGTCAAGATGGTCGAAGACCTTGGCGACCGACGCCGCTGCCCAGATCTCGACCTCGACGCCCGTCTCCTTCTTTACCTTGGAGAGGATCGTTTTGACGTGCTTGCGCCACTCGACCTTGCACTCCTCGGCGGCTTGCAGATCGACGCGAACGCCGCGCCACGTCATCTCGATGGCGATGGGCAACACCTCCATCTCAAGCTCGAAAATCTGCCACAGGTCTTCCTTGGTCAATTCGGCCTTGAAGGTCTGCCATAACTGAAGCGTGAGCCTTGCATCGGCTTCGGCGTACTCTCCGACAAACGTGGCCGGGAGCTTGTAGAGTTCTGCCTTTGGATCGACGCCAAATTCCTGTGCAGCCTCGCGCAATGCCGCCTCGGATTTCATTTCTCCGAGATAGTCGTAGGCGACGTTGTTGAGCGAGAAGCTGGGGCGGTTCTCGTTGAGTATAGGCGCGGCGAGCATCACGTCGAGGATGCGGCCCTCCAGTTCGATGCCGGTTCGGCGCAGCCAGCCTGCATCGTAGGCGGCGTTGAAAAAGATCTTGTCGCTGGGGTGGGCTGCGATCTCTCGTTTGAACCAGTTGAGGACGATGCGCCGGTCGAGGTTGCCGCTGGCGTGGGCAATCGGGACATATATATTGCAGCCTTCGTAGGCGATGGCGATTCCAACCACCTCGCCGTGTCCCGTGGCCCATCCTGGCCCATGGGTCTTGAGCCGTGGATCGCGGGTCTCCAGATCGATGGCGATTTCCTTGACGCCGCTCGGCGTGACGGGCAGCGTCTCGACCGGAACCCATTCGGTCTTGACCGAGAAGCTTGGCCTCTTGAGGACGGTCTTCATTCCTTGATGCACTCGTAAGCCACGGCGGCATAGCCAGCGCCGTCGATGTAGTCGTCTATATTAATAGTGCCTGACTTTCGCCGTGCGACCTTCAGCAACTCCATCATGTTTGCGACGTCGTGTGCGGTTACGTGGTCCACGTTGTGGAGGTAGGCGTCCCACAGGCGGGCGATGTTTTCGTGGTTCTCTTTTGGCTCCCCGTGGACGGCGGCACGGTCTGTGCTGACCAGTTCGAACGCCTCGGTGAGAACGCGGTGCGGCATCAGATGCTCCAGCCTCGTTGAGAATCCTCGGACATCTTGAGGATCAGGTTTTCCTTGGCGCGGGTGACTCCAACATAGAGGACGCGGTAGGCGTCGTCGGGGTTGCGCTCCATCTCCATGAGCGCCTTGCCAGACAGGTCGAGATAGAGGAGTACGTTGTCGGCCTCGCCGCCCTTGGCACCGTGGATGGTGGACAGGCGGATCTTTGGCTTTCGGAAGATGTTGACGCCGCGATTGAGGAGCGCCGCTGCATAGGCCCGGTCCTCGTCCTTGATGCGGTCGAGGGCCATGTCCCATGGCACGTCGAGAACGCGGAGACCGAAGTGCTTTCGCAGCGTTTCAAGGGTGAAAAGATCCTGTTCCTCGGCTCGGTCGAGCAGCTTTTTTGCACCGCGCTCGACGCCGGTCTCGTTGGTCGAGATATGGCCATAGAGGTTTTGCGCGTCCTTCAGGGAGATCTCGTTGCCGGGGCTTCCCCGAAGATGATTCCAGCTTCCGATTGCGGAGCGGACCCGCTTGCCCAGCGACGGGTTGTTGAACCGTTCGAAGAAGTGTCCGCTTGAGCGCATGGAAGAGGCGAGTTCATCGAGCATGTAATTGGCCTGTGCAAGGACGAGCCACTCCTTGTCGTTGAATTCGATGCCGTGCGGATCGTAGATGCGCGTGACCGATCCTTCCTCTGTACGCGGCGACCATTCCTTCTGCTGTCTCTTTCTTATGCGGGAGACGACGGACGTGGCGACGTGATGGACGGAGCGTGGGACGCGGTAGGACTGCGACAAGACCTCGGACGCGCCGGGGAGCATGACAAACTTGTCGATGTCCGCTCCACTCCAGCGGTAGATCCCTTGATCGTCATCGCCTGCCACGAACATCTGGTCGCTTCGCTCCCCTAGATGCTCTGCCACCTTCCATTGAAGGGGCGTTAGATCCTGTGCCTCGTCCAGAAAGACGGTGCGCAGGTACGGGATATACCCTGCATGTGCCGCCAAGTCCAGCATCATGTCGGTGAAGTCCTTGAGTCCATTGAGCTTTTTGAACCGGTCATATTCATGGAAAAGATGCTCGAACTCGTAGAAAGGAATGTCGAGGTCTGCGAGGTTATAGGAGTGCCGTGGTCCCTGCAGCGTGTTCCGCGCAAGGTCGATGCAGCGCATGACCGGATGGTTCGAGCGCAGCATGGCAAAGCCATCTTCCTCGACGCGTTCGAGCCCCGTTGCCGTGAGATCGACGCCGACTTTCTGGGAGAACATCTTGAGGTGCTTGTCGGTGAGGACCGCTGCGCTGTTCATGCCAAGGAGGAGAAAGGCGAGACTGTGCAGGGTACGGAAATAAACGAAGTCTTCCTCTGCATCGAGGTTGAAACGTGCGACGGCGCGGTCTCTTGCCTCGTGCGCCGCCTTTCGAGTGAACGAGAAGTAGCCAATGTTGGTGGGGGACATGCCGCCTGCCAGTAACTCGTCCACCTTGTTGAGCAGCGTGGTCGTTTTGCCGGTGCCTGGGGGTCCAAAATATCTAAACATTTCCGCGCCTCATGTGGACATCGAGTTCGTAGCCCAGTGCGTCGAGGATCTTCTCGATCTTCTGCACCGAAAGCTGGTGGGGCGTTTCGATGTTCTCGTATTCGCAGAGGGTGCGTTGAGACATCTTTGCGCGGATCGCGAGCTTCTTCTGACTGAAGCCGCGCTCCTTGCGAAGCTCTCGAATTAGCTGGGGCCAGTTGGTGCTCAAAACGGTACGTCCTCCTCATCGAAACGTGTGCCAAACTCCTCGTCAATCTGGGCGAAGGCCGGGATCGACCAGCACCGGACGGTGCGCCCCTTGATGCGGAACTGCTCGGCATGTCCGCCGATATCGCGAAGGCGCTGGGCGATCTTATTGGAGCGGTAGTCGAAGAACTTATTGCGTTTGAGAAAGGCCTCGAAATCCTTGAGGCGGAAGTAGGTGCGTCCATCATCCTCGTTGGTCCATGGGCGGCGAAGCAGGATCTCTTCCTTGTCGAGCGCGGCCTGCATGTGGGTGGTGAATTCTTCCAGGAGGTCATAAAACTGGCCTCTAAGGCTCGTGTCTTCCGGCGTCGAGATGATCGCGCCTTCTGTCTGAAGCATCTGCGAGAGGAGGAGGTTGATCTGCGCTTCCCAAGCAGCGCGGGTGACCGTCCGGGGCATGAAATTGATCTGGTCCATGCACAACACTTGGAAGCGGGGCTGGCGTTGCAGGCCTTCGGTGTCGAGTTCGACCGGGCTTCCATTGACGTCGAGGAACCAGAGCGGTGGTTCGCTGTCCATCTTGCGCAGATTTGCGACGGACGGCGTGTTGGCACCGCCCCCGACGCCGTGCTTGCGTGACCGGCAGAGATCCTTGTTGCAGAAGTTGATGATCGGCTGATCGGCGCATTTGTACTGGTAGTCCTTCTTCTTGATCTGTTCGGCGACGAGGTTGACCTCCTTGAGGTCGAGCGGCGGTTGCATGATCTTCTGGTTGACTTCAAGGATGCGCGTTTCCCAGTCGTCGGGATGCGCCTTGCGTAGGTAGACGCCCAAGTTAAAGAGGCCGTTGTTTCTCGTGCCTGCCGGAAAGCCCTGTCGCAAAAGCGCCTGCAGGCATGGTGGGCCATCCGGCAGCTTTTCGTCCATCTGTGCAACGGGCTGGGACAGCAGAGCGTCGAGGGCTTCCTCGTTGACGGCGGCGGCTTCCGCCATGTCGAGGAATTCTTCCAGCGTGGCTGCGGTGCCGTCCTCCTTGACGGCGTAGCGCAACCCACCCTCGGAATCAAAGTAGGGGAGGTTGAGGAAGTTGCCGGTGTCGCCGCGCTCTACGAGTAGCTTGATCTGCTTTGGAAAAATCTCGGTGCTGGCGGCGTAGCCAAGCTCGCTGGCAAGCTCCTTGAGCTTGTGCTGCAGCTTTTCGGCATCAACGGCTTCGGTAAGGAATAGGAAGAGGTGCCCACCGCCCGATTTGCTGCGGCAGACAACCAAGGGAAACTGAAGCTTCCGGACGCGCTGGACAATCTCTTGGTGGTCGAGGGGATACATATCGACATCGATAGCACCCCAGAGGCAGGTGTTCTCCTCGTTGATCGGCACGACGCCGATACTCACGTCGCCCTTCAGGTGGGCCTCGAAAACGGCCTTGGTCCGTGGTTCGCGAATAATTTTATAAATGCCCTGCTGCTTTCCGTTGGCGTCTTTTTTGGTGAGATCGACGGCACCATAGGCGCGGTCGAGGCCACGGAAAACGCGAGCAAATCTGTCTGTGGAATCCATAACGGAAAAAAGGGGAGGATCCCTCCTCCCCCCGTGATCCTAGAACGGCACGTCGTCTTCGGAGAGACTATCCCCTTCCTGAACGTGTTTGACTTTCACCTGTCCAGCCATGATCGACTGGGCAAAGTGCTTGGCCTCGGCGTAGAGGTTCGGGTCCTCGATCTGAGAATCCTTTGAGATCTGCCAGCCATGCCAAGAGCCGTTCTTGTTTTCCTCGCCAACGGACTCAAGGTGCCAGATGTGGCTCCACCGCGCCGGGGTGAACAGGTCACCATTAGCATCCTTCATCTTCAACGTCTTGATGGCGCTGTTCCACTGCTTGGACTTTTTGAGTTGCGTGGCCTTCATGGGCAGCAGCGCCTGCTGCGTCATGCCGTCCGCATCAACAATAAGGACGTAGTGCTGTGCAGTGCGTTCGAGATAACGACCACCTCCATCAACGACGTAGTCCTTGTTGTCGTCGCCGCGCTCGGTTTTGGGAAGGGCGTCTCCCGCCGAATAGATGGCGTGAGGTGCGCCGCTCCCGGTGCCGCGAGGCTCCCACTCGATGTGCTGTAAGGTATACGCGCAGTTTACCACGCGAACGCCGTCGCCGCCTTTCACGACTTCCTTGGTGACCGTATTAAAGAGGTCACCCGCTTTGGCATTTTCGATGTCATCCAGTTCGGGAGACATCTTCTGCAGGACTTTGAGGAAAGGGATTGCGAGGTCCTCGGAACCCAGATCGTCCACTCCAATGCCCGCGTCCTCTGCGAACATGTCCGTTTCCATCACGGCAACCTTCTTGCCATTGCCGTTTTTCTTCGCGACTGCTTTTGCCATTATTTGTTCCTCCGAAGGGTGGCTCTATGTCCGTGCCACAAATTGAAAAACCACGGCAAGGAAACTCCTGCCGCGACCATCTCACGCCCCCAACCTCGTAATGTTGCGGACTCGACTTTAGTTTCTTCCTTGAACGGGATTCCGAGTTTTGCACAAAGAGTCCGGATTTGCTCCAGCAATTCATCATCGCCACGACCGCATACAATAGTGACGATGTATTTCGTGATATCGCCGTAGCCATTGTCGTCAAGCCACTCGTGAGCTTCCGGTCGGTCGGCCTTGTTGATGGTCAAGGAGACAGTTTCCTTGATTTCAACCTGTGCGCCATCGGTCAGGACCAGTTTCTCGAATCCAAGCGCCTCCATCGCCTCTGGCAAACGCTCGTCGGTGATAACCCTCAACTCACGCTTTTCGTCCTTGAGTCGCTTTTCGGTCGCTGCGACCTGTTGCTCAAGAGCGTCTACCTCTTGAGCGAGGCGCGACACCGCGCTAAGTTTACCGTCATCAAGGTTGTTGATGCTGTCGGATGTGGCCCCAGCATCGGAGGCCATTTCGGCTAACAAGTCATTCATCGCGGTTCCTCTTTCGTGTTTCACTGTTCAGGTAGTTGACATACCTACCGGGAACCTATATATGTGAGTTCATGGGTGATTGCAAGAACAATCTTATCTCAGACTACATTTTTTTCACGAAGCCTTATGCCCATCAGCATGAGGCGTTTGTGGCGAGTTGTCAGACCTCCGTTTATGCGCTGCTCATGGATATGGGCACCGGCAAAACGAAAGTCGTCATCGACACGATGGCCTTTAATTTTGAAAAAGGCAGGATTCAATTTGCACTGGTAAGCGCCCCGAACGGCGTCATCCCGAACTGGGTGCCGGAGATTGCCAAGCACCTCCCGGAGCGCATTCCCAGAAAAGTGGTCCTCTGGAAGCCCAGCCTGACGAAGGCAAAGCGCAAGGAGTTGACGGAGCTTTACGAAGATTCCAGTGAACTCAAGATATTGCTGATGAACGTCGAGGCGTTCTCGACCAAGAAGGGCGTCGATGTCGCGGAGTTTTTCGTCAAGAAATTCAAGACTCTAATGATTGTAGACGAGTCCACCACGATAAAGAATAGAAAGGCCAAGCGCACCAAGGCGATCTGTGCCGTGGGCCGTGGTGCTGTAATGCGGCGCATTCTTACGGGGTCCCCCGTCACGAAAAGCCCCATGGACTTGTACAGCCAGATGGAATTCCTGGACCCCAAAATTCTCGGATTCCAGAGCTTCTATGCCTTTCAGGGAAGGTATGCCATCGTGCAGCGCCGTACTCTTGGAAGCCATTCATTCAACCACGTGGTCGGCTTCCGGAGACTGGATGAGCTAACCGAAAAGCTTCAGGAACACTCCTATCGCGTCCGCAAGGAGGACTGTCTGGACCTGCCGGACAAGGTCTACATGTCGCGGAGCGTGGAACTGACGAAAGAGCAGTCGGACGCCTACGTGCAGATGAAGCATCTGGCACTGGCGCGTCTCGACAACGGGGAAATGGCAACCACAAAGAACGTGCTGACGCAGATCATGCGTCTGCAACAGATCTGCTTGGGGCACCTCACCGACGACGATGGCGTCGTCAACGAGTTGCCGTCGAACAGGTTGTCGAGTCTTCTCGACATTTGTGACGAGATACAGGGTAAGGCAATCATATGGGCGACGTGGACCATGGACATCCGCTCGATTGGCGAGGCCCTGCGCGACCGGTACAGCGTACAATCGGTCGCATTGCTCCACGGGGAGACCCCTGATTCCGAGCGCCAACAGATCGTGGAAATCTTTCAGGATCGGCAATCGGAGTTACGTTTCCTTGTGGGGCACCCAAAAACCGGGGGGTTTGGCCTGACCCTCACTGCAGCCAACACGGTGATCTACTACAGCAACTCGTATGACCTTGAGTTGCGGGTCCAGAGCGAGGACCGCGCCCACCGCATTGGACAGGATAACAAGGTCACCTACGTGGACCTGCTGTCTCCGGATACGATAGACGAGAAGATCGTCGGGGCGCTCCGGTCCAAGATCCGGATTGCCGATCAGATTCTGGGCGAGGACGTGAGGAAGTGGCTAGACTAGATCGGACCAGTTGGTGCCGTCGAAGATGCGGGCGCTCTTGCGGTTTTCACCCTCGATAACATAGCTGCAATGAACCCAGCCGCTCGACGGGTCACCTTCCTTGTAGAACTCCAAGATCAACTGGTCGAACTTGCAGTTCTCCTTGACCCAGAGGGCGACCTCCCTGTTGGAGATCCCCGGCACTTCAAAATCGACGGCCTCTCCGGTGGTATGCTGGGACCGGTCGGAGGAGCCTATGGCGCGGTTTAACTCCAGACAGCGGAAGCCGGAGTTGGGGATGAACGGGATGCCGTAGTGCTCCCGGACGGGTTCGAGGACCGTCTCGCACACCATGATAAGGTTTTCGACCGCCTCGTCGTCGGGTTCGTTGGCAATGCCGCGTCGTTCCGCCGTCGAGGATTTCGTCAGCTCCTGAAGCGAGAAGTGTTCCGAAAGTTTCATCCTACTAGCTGCCTCGGTTTACGTGGGATGGAGACGATGCCGCCTTTGTTGGCAAAAACCGGATCCAAAGCCCCAAAAACATCTTGGCCGCGCTGCTTTGTTTGAGCAGACGTCTGGGGAGCCAAAACATTTGTCTGACTCAGAATGGAAGCTCCTATTGGAGATCCGACGGGCGCAGATGCTACACGTCTGGAAGGTGGCTGTGTCGGACGGGCGGAAGACTGATCTCCTCTTAGAATAGGCCACTCAGGCGGGGGGACATAAGGTTTAATCTGTTTAAACCTGTCCGTATCCTCATCAAGTTCTTCGACAGGTTCCGTGATTATTTCGGAGGCTGCGCCGGGGCGTCTCCTGATCCCCTGGAGCACGGCTCCGGGAACGTTAAGGGAATCTATTATTCCGCGAGCAAGAGCCTCCCGGAACGTATCTATCTGCGTGGCGGATTTCTTGGTTAACTCCAGTGCTCTTCGTGGGTTTAGAGCGGCTTCCACCACGATGTCTTTTATGACGTTTCCCGTTACCTTCTTGCCAACCGAGCGTAGATAACGGGAACCGGCTCCAGCAGCCACCAGAGCATTTATAAAACCGATGCCTTTGGCAACGCCAAGGCCCAGAATGCGACCAAGATTTGACCACGCCTCCATACTAAGGGCATCCTGAATGTCAATTTCGCCAGCACCTGCTACCGACCTTTTGGTAAAGAGGCCCGGTTCAAAGGCCGCAAGGGAAAGTTCGGTCAGCCCGTCTAGGAGATGAGGATTATCAGGGAAGATTTGAGTTATCATCATCCTGATTCTGTCATCTTTCATAAGATTCCGGAATTCCACTGGATCAAAAGCGGATGCTTGTATATCACCTTCTATACGCCTGAGAGCATCCGGATCGACTGTCGCTTTCTTGAAGAGATTTCCGATGAAGGCAGCTTTGAATCCTTCTTCAGCGGCCTTGTTGTTTCGGACGGCGACAAGGACTTCCTGAACGTCTGTCTTTGGAGTTGTGTTATCACGACTTAGTACCCGTCTGAACAGGGCCTCTACAGCCTGACCGGGTTCCGCATTGAAAACAGTTTCAACGGCTTCGCTTCTAACGGCCCTTTGTCGCATGTCCTTTATGTAACCGAGATAATCATCCATGGTCATGTTTTGTAAATCGATCTGGCCGCTTTTAACCAGTTCGGTAAGATGTCTTTTAGTTGTGTCGGCAAGAAGGGTGTTTAGAACAGAGGCGTGTGCCGCTGCATCTTCCGTGTTGGCAAGCCAACCCGGCACGGTTTCCCGGCCATTCTTTTTAAGAAAATCAATGATAGCCTTGTGCTCGCTCCTGAACGAATCAAGCTTGGCGGAATCAACCCCACCCTCCAATTTAAGAGCAAGACGTTCAAGAAGTATGTTCTCTGCAAGATCCAGGGAACGCGGAGTTGGCTCCACGCCTTCTTTTAAACGTATTTCACCTCTTTTCGCGTCTTGTCCCCAAGTAACCCTTTCGAAAGGAACATCAGGCCGGTCGAACAGGCTTTGGCCCGCTGTTACGCGATCTTCGTCAATAAACGCGCTTGTGGTCACGTTTCCGTCTGCATCCGTGGATCGTACTATAGAGACAAAGGGAGGGACTTCCGCAACAGCGGTTTCAAGCTTCCGTAATGCCACCTCCCCTACCCGGAGTTCTGGGGAAGCGGGGAGAACTTGCTCGGGAAGCGTTTCTACTTCCAGCTTAACTTCAGAAGTTCCCCTTTCTTTACCAAGAACCTCTCCAGCAGCGCCTTCGATGCGTTTTTCAACCTCGGAAACTTCTCGGGCAAACTTCAAACGATCCGTATCGAGGGTTGGGAAAACCTCTTTATCCAGTAACTGCTCCATCGTACTTCGTAATGTTACTAATTGAGCATGTTTGAGTGTTCCGGACTCCTCTTGTCGTATAGCTACACCTATCTCAGATATCAGTTTTCTTACATCCTCGGCAGAGGTGCCGCCTTCGATAAGGTCCCCAGCCTCATCGAGAGAAGCAAGCCTTCCTGTAGGCTGGATATTGACATCGTCACCCACCCCGAGAAACTTGCTGGCAATTGCATTAATGTCGTCCTGCGCTTGCCGCGCTGCTTTGGAAGCCAGCCTCATTTTGTTGTCAATGTCACGCACAGCCCTTGAAGAGGTCTCGTCGCCCAGTTCAACTATTATTTTCTTTAATCTGGCTATGTCCCCGAAAATGCTCTCTAGGCCCAGCCCCGGTGGTGCAAGGCCCCTTGCCGTGGATTGATTCATCGTTTCCCAGATGTCATCAGGTCTGGTAATGAACTCATCGACAGCCCGTTTTTGAGTGTCGTCAAGACTTCCTATTTTGTTCCGATAATACTCCTCCAGCAGTTGCTCGTTGTCTTCGACTTTTGTCCGATCTTTCTCAAGCTGTTTGTTGTACTCGATCTCAAGTCTGTCTTTTTCTGCTATGGCGTCGTCCCGTCGCTTCTCAAGGACAGGTATATTTTCTTCTGCGGCGCTTGCCTTCCCTGCCGCCCTGGCTTCCTTCTGACGCCTGTTTAACTGAGCTATGACGGAACGCATACCCACAAGCTGGGCTATCTGTACGGGGATCTCTTTCAAATTGAATTTCTGTGAACGCGACAAGGTTTCGAATTTCATCGCGCCAAATTCGGCAGGCGTCATCCCGCCAATAGACTCCCCGGTTTCGACGTCGATGGCATCGTCCGGGAATCTGATGTCCTCTTCTACTTTGTCAGTAAGTCCCCTTACGCGATTATAGGCAGCGGTTTCAAAAGCTCGGTACTCGCGATAGGCGTCTTCGTAGGTGTCTCGTATGAGTTGACCAGCATATTTACGTTCTTCAGGGGGAAGGTCGTCTACGGAACGAAGACCTCTCTCTGCAAGATACCGGTCCAGTGCATCTCTCCACATCTCGATGCGACCTGCGGCGGCGTCCCGACTGTCCTCAAGAACACGTTGCATGTTGGCATCACGATCCCTATAGACCTGCTTGACATCGGTCTCCATCTCCGGACTCAGGAAACGTAACTCGGAAGCTTCAATCCCTTTTGGATCCCCTTCCATAACAAGTCTGCGGCGCGTTTCTTCATATACGGGAATTTTTCCAGTCCGGGCATCTTGGTAATCAAACTCGTGTTGTACGGGTGTCCCCCCCGTGTCTCCCCCGAAGAACATGTCGTCTATTTTTGTCTTGAACTTGTTCTCTATATAATTGAAGAAATGTTCCCTGCGTTCCACAAGCCTTTCGCTCTCGGCAGCAAAGAATCTCTGTGCGGAGCCCTTGTCTTTGGTGGCTGAATGAAGAACGGCTTCTTGAAAGTTTCCATATTCAGTTAGATCTCTAATTTCCCCCTGCGTTTTTTCCAAAAGCCTTTCGATACGTTGGACCTGTTCGGGATTTCTTTCCCTGGCGGAAGGGCTCAAGGAATCCAACCGATCTCGGATGTTCTTGTACTTCGCCCGGAGGAAGTTGGCCTCGCTACGAGCAAGTTCCGGAGTTGTGAAAGCAAGACCCGAAGCCTGATCAACGTCCCGGCCTTTCTCCAGCGCCTCGGCAAGTATGTCGTGAACCCGTACTAGTCGCGTCTTATCTCCACCAAGGGCCTCCGCCCGTTCAAAACGTGCAGCAGATGTGAAAGGTCGGAACAAGGGATCGATAAAGCCCTCACGCACGATTTTTTGTACTCCGGGTAACGAGATCAGACCCGTGAGCACACTGCGAGCCATAACGGGTCCCGTAAATGCCCCTGTAACCCCGACGACTCCCTTGAGCCACTCGGCAGCTTCAGGATCGGCTTCTTCTAGAATAGAGAGACCGGTCTGGGACGCCACTGCCGATACAACCCCGGCAGCCCCCTCCGCATAAAGTTGCTTCCCACCGAATCTATAAAAATTGTTGGCCCTGTCGATAAGGTTCTGCACGTTCTCGGGACTGGTTGCCGCTTCTCCCAGTTCCTCAACGCTTTCTTTAGCAAGCTGGGGAAAGAATTTCCGTGCCCCCGCTAAAAGCCTTGCACCCCCCCGGATTCCTTCCTGCACAAGTTTTGGCGCTCCAACGGCAGCTTTTGCTGCAAGAGGTCCACTTAAACCAAACTCCATGCCAAGGCTTATGGTTTTTTCAAACCACCCGTAAGCCTCGGGCGTCATATCCGTACCGATAACGAAGGGAGACCAACCCCAGTTCTCCTCTGCGTACTTGTTTGCCCGTCTGGCCCACGCCTCGAACTCTCTGCGGCTGGCCTCTGTTCCGTACTGGCCTACTTTCTTACGAGTCGTCGCTTTGCTTTTCTCAATATCTGCTTGAACATCCTCCCAAGTACCCTCTCCTTTGATAGCTTTTTTGACCTCCGGAAGAAAAGCACCAAACTCAGTCACTTCCGCAGGGATAAACGTCGCCAGAGTAGCCATGTCCGGCAACATGCCTCTTATGTTTGCTGGAAGGGCCATTATGTTGGGCCAGACAACACGATCCAAGAAGCCTCTTTTATCCTTGGTCATAAGCCTGTCGAACACAGGTCTCATTGAGCCTTTGAAAGCCTCCCCTTGCTCTGACAGGTTTTCTTTGTCAAACAGGTCTATTACCGTCTCTCTCGAATAGGGAAGGTTTGTCGTAGTCTCCTGACCGGTGAGGTTATTCTTGAAACGGAATTCATTCATACCCTCGAACTTAGGAGACTCTCCCTCAAAGAATCCTGTTATATCCCTGTCAAGTGTAGGAAAACCTTCAGCCATGTTCAGCCTCCCTTTCGCCATCCACTATAGGACACTATCCCGTCTGTAATATGTTTGCGTATCTTCAGTAGCTGTTCTGCCGTGGGCTCCGTAGTTCCGTAGACCTTTTTTGCTACGCCCGTAACGAGAGCATCAAACATGTAGTCGTCCATTAAAGTCGTTCTTGTCTCCCTTCCTTCTGTCCTCGAAAAACTAGGTCTCTTGGGACCGCCCGTGTCATTCCGCTCGGCCCAGTTTACGAGCGGAACGACAAACCGATCACGGTACTTGGAGTCTTCTAGTTTCCCTTCCGTCCTGAGTTCCAGACGCTGGGAATCTGTCAGGCTTCTTTGAGGTTGTTTGGTGGCGTGATAACGATTTTTTCCGTAATAGCCATAGCCATGCCAATTTTCCGTGGTTTTAAGTTTAGAAAAATCGACTCCCGACTTTGCCACCCTCTCCAATGTGCGTTCATCAAAACCAACCCGACCGCCCAGGGCCATCCAGTTAGTCAGATCGCTATTGATCATCCTTAGACCATTATCGATGATGGTTCGGTTGTATTCGGGCGATTCGACTATGTTGGCAACCAGTTTCTTATAATCTTCTACGTCATAAACACTAATGCGTTCATCGCCAAATTCGTGTCCCATCTTGCGTGAGAAACCCGCTTCAAATCTATTCGAAGCAAATCTCAACTCCCTGTACGCCTCTGCAATTGCCGGGTCTTTCTTGAGAAACCCCTCCCAGCCCAGTTTAACCATTGCTTTTGTAAGCCGACCAGAGATCCAGCCCGCAGCATCTTCCGATTCCAGCAGGGCATTCCGGAAATTCAAGAGAGCGGCGCGGTAATCCAGTCGCTCATTAACCTCTTTTTGAACCTCTGCCGCACTCTTGCGAAGCTGCCATTTTTTACGCTCGTCCGCTACTTTCGTAGCAGCGTCATTTATCTTTT
>Ga0208030_1000906_pt1 | contig 19033 bp, 28 predicted proteins | sample MalvirDeepMed_M9_FD_184246 | JGI IMG/M metagenome (GOLD analysis project Ga0208030, IMG submission 184246) | Marine viral communities from the Global Malaspina Expedition - Malaspina viral metaG DeepMed_M9 (SPAdes) (version 2) | ecosystem: Environmental > Aquatic > Marine > Oceanic | place...
TTCGTGGGAGGGCATCGGGGGGCTCCATGGTGAAACCCTCCCGGCTTGGCGGGATCAGTCGTGTTTGTGCCGTGGGATGGCGGCCAAGCCAGGAGGGAAGGGGTTGAGGATTCAGGCGGCAGCGGTGGAGAACTGTTTCAACCCGAAGAGGGCGAGACAGGCAGCATCAGCAAGACCGTCGTGGGGTTTTCGGCGGCGCCCCCATGTCAGGGGCAGATCGGGGAGACGTTCAAGAGCCATAGCGATGGAGCGGGCTTTACGGTCGGTTCCCTTTGGCATCGAGCCAAGGATCGTTCGCGTCCACTTGCCAGGACTCACCAGAAGATAGGGGCAACCGGACGCGGCACAGATGCCCTCCCAAAGGCCCTGCCCGCGCCCGGTCGCCAAGCAAGAAGACCTCCCTTCTATGGGCCTCGCTTGCTGTTGCTCAATGACGACCAACCGAACGGGTTCCCGCCCGCCTTCCCCGGCCACCCAGGCCGCCATCAGCCTTGGAAAATATACTCCGCTCTTGCAGTATCCATCATCAGCGTGGTCAGCTGCGAGCCAGTCGATGGGATTGGCATCCCGATCAAGGAGGACGCACCCGCCCTTCTTCCCCGGGTCTATGCCGATGATCATGCCGCGTTCCCCGGGTGCAGCGTCACCAGATAGCCCGCAGCCTGGTAGAGGCGGATTTGCTCTCCGCTGTCGAGTTTGTAGACCTTGGCCAGCGCGTGGATCATCGGCAGGGGTGGGCGAACTCTGCCCATTTCCCAGTGATGGATCCCACTGCGGGACATGTGGATCCCCTCTTCTTCCAAGAGCTTCGCCGTGTCAGCAAGCGAAAGCCCGCGCGCAGACCTCAAGGCCTTCAAGACGTTGGTAAGGCTGGCGGTGTCATCGGGAATCATGACCCCTTGTATAGTACATCTGCACTTGTCGCGTCAATGTCTATTGACTGTTGACATTGGAAACCGCCTCCCATAGAAATGGGGGACGTATTCCCATCCAATGCCTTCACCAGGTGAGCAGGACACATGCCGAAATCGAATACCCAGGGGCAGCCCAGGGCAGAAATGCCCAAGACGATTGCCGCGGCTCTTTTCCAGGTCTTTTCCCGGGTCGCGTATGTCCAGAAGACCGGGAAGATGTCCCACGGTCAGCGGTATACCTTCGCGTCTGAGGGTGATCTCATCAGTGCGCTTCGTCCGGCGATGGTTGAGGCTGGATTGATGGGTCCAATGCCGATCACCATTGAGGCCACATTCACAGAGCACGCCCGATCCAACCAGGACCGCCGCCAGTTCCGCGCGGAAATGAAAGCCGTGTATCGCTTCCTTCATGTCAGTGGCGAGTTTCAAGATGTTGAAATGGCCGGCGTGGCGATTGATACAGGCGACAAGGCGCTTTGGAAGGCTCTGACAGGTGCTTACAAATACGTCTTGCGTGAGACGTTCCAGGTTGAGACAGGTGACGATCCAGACACCACCCCATCAGCTGATCAAGAGGCAGGGGCCACCGAGTTGACACCCCACGCCCCAGAGCCGACCAACGGACAAGCACCAGCGATGGAGCACCTTGCGCGGGTTGAACCACGGGAACTGCGCCAGGCCATGGCGACCCGGCTTAACGATGGCAAATGGACAATGGAACAGATCGGCGGGCTGCTCACATCCTATGGAGTCGAGAAGGTTGCCGATCTCAGCGAGTCAGCACGGCAAGCGGTCCTTGCCACCCTCAACCATACAAACGGTGTCCCGTGGACACCCAAGGAGCAGTAGCGATGCCAATCAATGCCACCGTCTTTGGACGCCTTGGTGACGACCCTGAAACCCGTGACGCAGCTGGGTCCACAGTCTGCTCCCTGCGGGTTGCATCAAGCGATGGCTACGGGGACCGCCGTACCACCACTTGGCTGAATATCAACATCTGGGGGAAGCGAGGCGAATGGGTCGCAGAGAACATGAAGAAGGGGGAGCGCGTGTTGGTTACGGGTCAACTCCACGAGCGGAAGTGGGGAGAAGAAGCCAACCAGCGCGCCCTTGAGCTTCGCGCGGACACGGTCACCCGCATTGATTGGCCAGAGGAAAAGCCCGCAGCGGCGCCAGGTCCAGCAAAGAAGGCGCCCAAGAAGAAGGCAGACCACATTGACCCCAATGATCCTGAATCCCTGCCGTTTTGAGGGAGGTGCAGCATGCCTGACCAGATTGACTATGGTTTCGAAGAAGAGGCCGCCGACATCATCGCGGCAACCGGGCATCGTGAGATCACGGAGGCGATCAAATTGGTTGGCCTCCGCGCTCACGGTCTTAGCGGGCTGGGAGAACCGCCCGAAGCCAAGGCGCGCCGGGTGTTCTCGTTCCAACCAATCTCCAAGGAACACTACCGCCACGCCTTCCAAAACGAGGACGATGGCGGTTTATTCTTTGAGGCGTTGGCCATGGGCGTGACCCCGACCGGGGGTCCGGAATACGGCTGGCAGATTTGGACAATGTCCGAAGGGGAGCGCGAGTACCTGAGCGATCCTATGCCGACACTCCCCGAAGCTATCGCCAAGATGGTGGGGCGATCCTTTGAAGATGTGGTCCTTTCCGCCTTATCCCACTGCTTTACGCCAGATCTGTAACGGAGAAACCCATGCCCACGACCTATGATCTCGTCTCCGCTGCTCAAGCTCTGGTAATGGCTCTTGAAGACGGTGAGGGTGTCCTCACCGAAGAAGGGGAAAACCTCCTGGGGCTTTACATAGAGCGTTCCGAAGACAAACTGGGAGCCCTGCGGGCTGTCATCAATCGGTGTGATGCGGATGCGGATGTCTTGGCCAAGGAGGTCAAGCTCCTCACCCAGCGAAAGCGCGCCCTGGGTAAGGCGAAGGAGCGTTGCCGACTTCTTGCCTTTGACTTGCTCTGTGCCCATGAGAAGTTGACCGGGGAGACGAGGATCAAGACCCAGACCTATTCGGCCTGGCTGGCGTCATCAGAGCGCATTGATGGCCCAGACGACCCAAGGGATTGGCCAGAGGACTTCGTCACCGAGAGGACGATCCAAGAGGTGGATCGGCGGGCCGCGCTCGAGGCCCTGAAAGCCGGGAAGACCTTCCCACGCCTGACCATCCACAAGTCACGATCAGCGAGGTTCAGATGAAGTTGCCACGCTTCCCACGGTGGACCAGGAAAACCCGGCGCTACTTCGATTCCTGGGCGCGGAACACGTCAGCCAGGTGGGCCGCGGAGGATGCCATCCAGGGCCAGATCCGATGGCTGATCGCCGAACACAAGTTGCAGCTGAAGATCCGCCCCGATGATGGTGGCTCATCGGTTCCCGTGATGGAATGGCCCTGCGGGGATGACTTCGGCGTGGATGTGGTCCGCATGTGGATCGCATGGACGAAGCGCGCAGCCAGCACGACCCGGGGCCCCGAGGCGTGATTTATCGCACGAAGCAAGTGATCCTGGTTTGGGTGGTGATGCTGGTAATGCTGTTCCTTCTCATCTGTTCGCGGGGTGTCTGATGACCCACATTCCCTGTTCCATCTGCGGGGCTGAGTCTGAGGGCTGCGGCCTGATGGGGGATCGCCTGGTGAACCTCTGCCGCCGTCACCTCCGCATGGACTGGCGCAGCGAGATCAGATCGCGGCACCTCGCAGCCCGCCACCTTGATCGGTCCTTGGGTCAATGATGCCCACTTGCGTTGAGCTATTCGCAGGAGCCGGGGGCGCGGCCCTTGGCCTCCACAGGGTTGGCTTTGAACACCTCGCATTGTGCGAATGGGACAAGGACGCATGTGCCACGCTGCGTGCTGCTGGGCTTGGGCCAGTGCTGGAGGGTGATGTCCGCGAACAGGACTGGGACCAGTTCAGAGGACAGGTGGACATGCTGTGGTCTTCCTTTCCCTGCCAGGCGTTCAGCACCGCAGGAAAACGCGACGGCGCCAACGATGAGCGGAACATGTGGCCTGCCACGATGGACACAGTAGACGACTGCTCGCCCGCCTGGTTCATAGCCGAGAACGTACCGGGACTGACCTACCACCGCACCGAATGCGAGCAAGACCCATCGTCCTCGCCTCTCGACTGCCCCGGCTGCTACTTCGAGCGCATCATTCTGATGGACCTGGCCGACCGCTTCGACTGGGTTGAGGTCTGGAAGTTGGACGCTGCCGACTTCGGGGTACCGCAGCATCGGCGCCGCATCTTCATGGTTGCTGGGCCCCACTACGTGAAGCGACCCATAGCCACCCACTGCGACCCGCGCCTCCGACTCCTGACAGTTACCGGGATGTCTCCCTGGGTGAGTGTGGCCGATGCCTTGGGGTTCATCCACGGACATATCGCCTATCGGCGCGGTCGCGATGGCGGTGCGGTAGACGAACCCCACCCCATCGGTGAGCCTGCTTGTGCCTTGCGTGGTGCTCCAGGTGGATCGACGACGCCGTTTCGGGTGATTGGTGGGGGGCAGAATCCCAGCGTCCGGTATCCAACCCGCACATATCGAGACATCACTGACGAACCGTCCACAACTGTCGCTGCGTCACTGTCAGGGACCGCGGGCCCCTTCATCATAGTTGAGAACCTGGCTGACGAACCCGCGCCCACGGTCGTTGCGACAACCGGGCAGTGGTCAGCGGATCAGGTCGCGCTGGAGCGGTGGGAGGCTGATACTGGGCGGCGCCGCCTCACCGTTGAGGAATGCGCGATATTGCAAGCATTCCCACCAGACCATCCATTTCAGGGCACGAAGTGCAATCAATACCGGCAAATTGGAAACGCTGTACCGCCACCGCTTGCGGAAGCCGTTGCCGCTGGCTTTGCTGAAGCTCTGACATCTGAATCACCAAGGGATCACAATGAAAACGAAGGGCCAGGCCATCCGCGCCCAGCTGCAAGACATCAACCCTGATGCCCTGTTGGCTGATGGCTTTGATGATGCGCTGATCGGTATCGCTTCGCGCCCCGGGCTTGGCCCTGTCGCCCTCTACGATGTGGAGGCCTGCCGGGCTGTCCTCATCAATGAAGGCCAGACAGAGGCAGACGCGGAGGAATACCCCTGTTTCAATGTCCTTGGCTCCTGGGTGGGCGAGGGGACGCCCCTGTTTGCTGACCTGTGGCCTGACACCCCAAAGTGAACAGCCCCCACCAGGAGGGCTGCTACAGGCTCACTGTTGAGGCTTAGGGCTTCGTCTTCCCGGTGATCCGGGTGCGCGCATAGGCCGCGCGGCTCTGCTCCCCTCGACGGGCATCCATCGCCTTGGCTTCATCCTCAGTGATGCGGACCATGATGCGGACTGATCGGCGGTCCTCCGGCTTCTTGGGCGGGCGTCCTCTTCTGGGTGTCGTTGTCATTTCTCCACCTCTGGCACGACAGCGCACCACGCGAGGAACAGAAGGAAGAACATGAGGAGGTGTAGGTTGGTCATTCCTCACCTTCCGTGGTGGCGCTGAAGCAGTCAGGACACAGATACTCGCTTGTGCCGTCTGGCCTTTCGTTACCGCAATGTTCGCCCACAGGGACGGGCTCTTCGCACTCATCGCAGAGGAGTATGATCACGTCGGTGCGGGTCATGCTGCACCCCCTTCGACGCGCCAGCGACGGGTGGCCCACCGCTTGATGTGGCGCTCAGCCTCTTCCAAGGTGTCGAAGACGCGGCGGGTGCTTGAGTTCCCGTGGTCGCTGTAGCCCTTAGTCCAGACCACCCACTCGGTCTTGGCCCTGTATGGTCGCGCCCTGTCCCATTCGTCGACCACGGTGGCACTGACGCGGTGTCGGTCGCAGCCTGGGTCCTCGCCACCGTTCGCGTCGATGACATGGGTGCTCGCGTCTTCGCGCAGCCGGTAGATGCGCTCGCGGCAGCCGTCGGCGTTGAAGTTGCTGGTCCAGTCGAAGGCGGCGGGTCTGGTCTTGGTGTTCATGTTCTCTCCTTGTTGGTGTACAGACATTATATACACACTGCACCATTAATAGCAACCTCAAACGGCAGATAATCGGCAACTAAATAAAACGGGCTTCCCCGTTGCTATTAAGTCTGCGCGCGTATACAGTAGCTGTACATGTCAGGCACACCGCCAGGCATGACACCCAAGGAGCACAACATGACCTGGTCAACTCACCCATCATGGCTTGACAAACGAAACGGGCCCAACATCCCATGGCGAAACGGAACGCGCCTCACCTTCCACCGTGGCCAGCACCACGTAAACTTCGGATCGGTCCTCGCTGCGAAGTGGGCCAGGTCTCGGCTCGTATCCCTCCCACGTCCACGGAAATGGCAGGACGTGCAAACCCTTTTGCTTCAGATCAAGAAGCGGATCGTTCGCCTGCCCGATGGGCGCCAAGCCGTCTGCACGGCTCGTGGGTGGACTCTCATTGAGACAATCATGGAAGGAGGTGCAGCATGATCCAGATCCAAGTCATCGATCCGCCATCAAGGGGCAACCGCTGGTGGAGCCCGGAGTTGTCGGTGGCGCTGACCGTCGAGGAATTCGTGGCTCTTCGCGCCCGCGTGGCCGAGGTATGGCCGGCCATCTACCGAGACCCCAAGCGAGCGTTTGGCGCAACCGCGTCTAACCTCGGCTGCTATCTGGCGATTGAACTGGGAATGATGGAGGCGCCCAACTGGAATGACCTCCTTCCCATTGCGCGGAAACTGATGCCGAACGATCCGTTCGCGTCCGCCAATTTCGTCCGCGTGTTGACCTTTGAGGCGCGGCTGGTCGCGGTGGACAATGTAGCGGTGAAGCGCCGAAAGAAGTTCCGAACCGCGTACAAAGGCGGCGGCGGGGGTGCAGCCTGACCGATTGAGAAACACCCACGAAGGCAGCCCCGGCATTGATCGGGGCTGTTTTGCGTTGGGGCCGCGCCCTCTCAGGAATCAGCCCTCAGCCAGCCCATCAGCATCGACGGGCTCCACCGGTTCCACCTCGACAGGCACAGGCTCCACAGGCTCAGCCTCCACGGGCACAGGCTCAGCCTCCACGGCTTCCACGGCTTGCAGAAGTTGGAGGGCCTTTTCAAGGTCACTGCGGATGGCTTGCAACTGCTCGACGGATTCGAGGTCTTCAGCTGGATCGACCACAACGAGATCGGCCAGGTCGTCAGCGATGGCAAGTTTAAGCAGAAGAAGGACGATCATCTGCGTGGGTGCGCCTGTTCAATTGCGGACAAGATCGCGCCTGACGTGTCCTTCAGATCCGTAAGCTCTGCCTGAATGAGGGCAATCTCAGTGGTCGTGCGGACGTAGAACCCCGCGCCACCCATGATCACCGCGACCAGGCAAGCGCAAATGGTTTTCTGCATGATGTCTCGTGCGGCCTGACTGCTCATGTCTCTATTCTCCCACACGGTGGTTTATTACATAGGCGGCAGCTGTCGCACTTGCCATTCCTGTGACGATGGCGATGACGATTACATTCGTATCGAGCTTGGCCCCAGGGGCGCCTGGTGAACCATCAAGCTCAGCAGCCAGGCGGGTGATCTCCCCTTCAAGGGCTGCGGTGTCGATCCGATAACGCGCCTCGAGAAACTCGAGGTGAGTCTCCAACGCGAGCAGGTTGCCAACCTCGCTTGGAGGCGCGGCCACAAAAGAACACCGGGCCGTGGCACCATCCACGATCTCTTCTGGCATTGGCTGGCCTTCATCCGCGCCCACATAAGACTGGCATTCACCCTCCATGGCTGCCACCAGGTGCGGGCGTTCAGGCGGCTCAGCCCCCAGGGCCAAGCCCACCAGCCACCACCAGGTCACCGCTTCTCCCTTCTGAGGTTGGCCAGTTCAGCCAGGTCCGCAGCTGGGTGATCACCAGTGATGGCTTCCTCAAGCTCTTCAAACTCTGCGGCGGTGTGCTCCTCGACCATCACCCGGGCCACAGTCGCTACCTTGGCCTCTGGCTGAGCCCAGGACCGCGCCCGGCTTCGTGCCCGCCTGGCACCAAGGCCGAAAGCCACGGCGGCAAGTAGTAGCCCCACCGCCGCAGCCCCGATCAGTTGCAGCCACTCACCCATCAAGGGCCTTTGCGGCACTCGCGTCGACCCAGCCCTGGCCAAAGATGTAGGACATGATCACGCCTGAGCTTGCCATGATGGCCTCTGCCCAGCCCACGTCTCCGGTGAAGTATTGGGCAGCGATGGGGAGGATCGCTCCGAGAAGTGCGAACCAGAATTTGCGGCTTTTGATTTTATCAAGCATTGATATCTCCCAGGGCCCATTCGATCAGACCCGATCCAAGTGCGGCGCCGATGGAATCGAGGCCAACAGGGTTGAGCCATTGCCGGTGGGCATGGCAGTCGATGAAAAGCGGCTCAAAGCAGATCCCGCAGATGTTGGCGGGTCCACTCCAGATGCCCTTGATGGTGTTCAGCCCGCGAGACCAATCATTATCAGGAGTCGCGCCCCGCACAATCACCCGGGAGACTCCCGCCAGGTGCAGATCGTTCAGCGATTCCGCAACCAGGTCCGCCAGGCGCTTTCCGTTCTGGCTGCGCGCATCGTGAATGATCGCAGCGTAGTCGCCCCCACCCGCGTTGATATGGCAAGCCACATAGGCCACTGGCCCGCGCGCCTCAGCAGCAAAGATGTTGGCCCGGATATGCCTCTTGGAATACCAGCCGCGGTCCTCAACAATGACCCCGTGCCCAGCTGCCTCGACGTGCTTACGGGCCGCCTCGATGTAGTACGGGGTAAGGCTGGCCTCCCGCTCATGGTCGCCCACCAGGCCATCCCCGTCGAGGTCATAGCCCGCGCCCAGATCACGTCGGCGGCCTGGCTTGCCGAAGTGCTGCCTATCGAGGATCGCGATCACGCATCACCCGGCGAGGGCAGCCCGCGCAGCATCAGCGAGAGCTTCCGCAATCGCGTCGCGCTTCGCTTCGTTGCTGTCGCAGTCCTCGACCTCATCCACGGGGATTGCCACCGTGAGGACGACTGCCTCAAACTCTGGCCCATCGAGGATCTGGATCGTTCCTGCACCATGCTCAACTGTGATGATTTCCATTTCAAACTCCGGGTGACCATCGACTCACTCTGATCTTCTTAATTGTGAACGTCGTTGGATTTCCGCCATCCTTCAGGCAAAGGAAGACCACGTACACGGCGCCCCAGCGGTCCACGATGGGTTGAGATCCCGCGACCTGATACGTGCCGCATGCACCGGTGAATCCTGTCGGGGCGTGTGCAGTCGCGTATGCGGTGGTGTTGTCCGAATAGACCAGGCACTCATCGCGAGAGAGAATAAGCTGCACGTTGTAGTTTTCGTTTCCAGAGATGCCGGAGATGGCCTTCCCTGTGGACCTCGCCGTCGACCCGCTTGTGTTCGTTCTCCTGGTTTTGATCTCGCTGTTGGTCGCGTTGGTGCGGATCAATTCCCATCCATAAGAGGCGCCGACGGACGGCTCGTAGCTTTTGCCCGATGAGACAACCGCCATAATCATGTCCGAGTTGTTCCCAAAGACAACGTCCTCGATCAGTATTTCGACCATCCACTTGTCTCGGTCGGGGTCCCAGTCAGCTAGGGCACCTGCGCCCGTCGTAACTGGGATAGGGAAAGCCCATTGCATATTCTCCAACGCGGCCGCGTTTTCGTCCACATCGACAGTAATCCCGACTGAGGATTCGGCGTCGATGTTGGCCATCAGAAGCGTTCCGGTCGTGTAGGAACTGCTCATGATGACCTTGGTGGTCGTGCCGTCTGCTTTTTTTATGTCGTGGTCGGTGGTCGACGACCATGCGCTGGACGCTGTCACATCGAGCGTAGTCATGTCGGTAGTGAAGTCGAGTTCAAAAACCACCTTGGGCTCAGTGGCATCAACCGTCGTCGTTGTGAATGTCCCCGTGCTGGCCTTTGATCGCATCAGTCCACCCCAGGAGGTGTGTCGATGAACGCCTCGTTGTCCGCATCGTAGTACCAAAATACTTCTTCACCAGCCTCATTCCATGAACACCCACCAGTGAAAACAAAAACATCATTTTCGATGATTCCATGGAGTGTTTCATCATAAAACGCATTTTTGGTGAAATCACAATACCCGTTCATCAGGACTCGACCCGTGTTCAACTCATACAAAACTTGTCTAGGCAACCCCATTAGATAGTCTCCTTCCAGCCTTTAATGCCTATCGTTATCTGCGGCGTTCCAGAGTCCGAGTAGTATTGGATGGCCTTGGTGTCTACGCAGAAAAATCGCTGAAATCCCCAGCGTGCCTCGTCGTGGATCAGCAACATGTAGGCGGCTGTGATGGTGTAATCTGATGGCCTTACGCGTGAGGAGACGGTGCCTCCCGCACCGGAATAGCCCCGTACCCACATGCTATCCGCCGTCGCAGGAACTCTGCTCGAGACATCGACCTCCGACCAGCTTCCGTTAGAAGTACCATCGGTTAAAACATTCAGGTAATCCGGGCCGCTTTCATGCCACCACGTAGTCCGATCTCTTCCTGAACCTTCCATATCGAAGTTCTGAAGGTCATCGTCGGAATGATTGTAGACCCATCCGAGTCGGCGCTTGGAAACGTCATACCCCGCCGGCAGGGTGGGAGCCGTCGCCGACGTGCTCAAAAGCCCACCCGTGCCTGACGAGCCCGAAACGATCCAGACGCTGTACCACGTTGAGGTTGCCTCAGAGCCAGTGTCCAGACCATTGATTCCGCTCGCTGTGATGTCGATGTTTTGCGTTCCCGTCAACTCGACGTTGGCAGCATCCGCAGAATCCCGCGCCTTGCCGATGCCGATCTGAACTGTCGATGCGTTCACCCAGGACAACCTCAAGCCGTCGATTCCGCCCTGGGTGAAACCCGGTGCTGCAATTGCTCCTCCTCCTCTGGATTGCATCAGCCCACGTCCTCCATCATCAGTTCGACCACTGTGGATGCCGTGCCACTGGCCAGCATGATGTGGTCTTGCGCCTGGCCACCACCGCGACCCTTAAACGTCAGCTCCATCCACGTATCCGCGGGGATCGTGGCGTGATCGCTCTCAACCACTGCGGCATCATCACCACCAAAAGCGATCTTCCCGTCATTGGTGTTGAAGCGAAAGCTGATCTTTTCGGCTGAGCTTGGCAACGTCACCTTGGTGGCATCGTCCACGCCACCAGCCAGGGTCCAGCGTTTGATCGCGGGGAAGGTGTTCAATCCAGAGTAATCTTTGGCCATGCTGTCCTCTCAAGTTGAATGGGAATCTCTCGCCAGGTCGTCGTCAATCAGAAGCGTAAAGCTCCATCCAACTCCGTTCCAGGCCTTTTCAATCACGGTTGCAAGTTGATCCGTCCAGAAGAGGTCATCGTCAGTGATCGCGATGATCTGGCCCAGGGTGACCCAACCCCAGCTGGTGTCGGCATCATAGGGCACGGTGGACGGGATGAAGCCTTCAACCCGGCTGCGCCACTCCATGACGGAGACAGCGGTGGCATCGTCGAAGACAACGTCAGAATCATCCGTAGCCCGAAGCTCTCCATAGCGGTCTTTTGATACCTTCACGTACCAGTTTGAGATCGCCTGCGGGTCTGTGGTGTCGTGGTCGCTCTCGAGCCGGGCGCGCCGGAAGTGGTCGCCCGTGCTGCCGTCCTTGGCATAGTCGAAGGTGTAATGGTTGACCACGTCGGCCCGTGGCTTCTCAGCCGTCACCGGACCAACCCGTAAGAAGTCCGGGCCAGCGGTCACCGCGGTGGCATCATTGACGCCCGCGGCCAGGTCCATGACCACTGGATAGAGCCCGTCCGGGCCGCGCTGGATTGTGATTGGCAACAGGGGCAGGACATGATCGCTCAGCCACTCCCACGGGGTGGCGTCGATGTCGTTGATGTAGGTGTCGATCTTGAAGCGGTTGAGGAATGCGGCAGCGGCAGCCCAGCGGCCATGGTCAACGGGGACAGACGAATAGGACAGAGCCCAGCGGCAGACATCACCCGCGCCGCGCAGGGACGCTGATGGCTGAAATGGGCTGGCCAGGCCGCCACCACTGTGCCAGGCGATCCAGAATTCTGCGTCTGTCAGATCAATGGTGGATGCGCCGGTCACTGTCACCGTAGTTACAAGGCGGCCCTGATCGTCTTGCTCATGGGCGATAGGAAAGGTTTCCTCGGCGTCGTCACCATCAATCACAGTCACCGCAGTGGCGTGGACTGGGTGCCCTGCAATGACGAGCTTGTCCGCTTCATTTCCCGCAAAGATAGTGGTGTATTCCACAATATACGCCGGGCTTCCGCGCACCGTTTCCGCGGAGCCGTCTGACGGATCGATGTACGCGCCTGGTGACCCGATGATCTGCGGGTACGCCTTTCCAAGGTGATCGAGGTGCGGCGCTGTCCATGTGTCAAAGCTCACCGTGGGCGCGTTGCCCATCAGCCGCGAGGCATCATCATAGGCCTGTTCCTCAACCGTGAACGCTGCCCAGCCAGATCCCCGGGTGGGGTCGCCCCATTGTGGATTGATGACGCGCCCAGCCATCAGCCGGAATCGGTCTTCCCAGGTTTGCTGAATCGTTCCCCACTTCTCGAGCACCATCGAAAGCTCTGCGGTGGCTGCTCCAAGGTCAAAGCCGTGGCGGCGCTCCTTGGCCACATCAACCGGGAAGTGAACTTCAACGCTGACGCTCTGGCCCTGGGGGGATGTGCTGAGCCGCTGAAGAGACAGGCTGAACTCTGGATCCTCAAGGCCGCCCTCAAATGTGACGGCGCCATCATCTGAGGCGAGATCGACCGGGCGCGAAGAGAAGCGGAAGACGCGACCCGCCCACGTGACCTCAAGAAGCCAGACGGGCGCAGCGGCGACCAGGTCAGCGCGGGAGAGAACGGCGGGCATTAGATAAGCTCACGCCCGGTGATGGTGGCCACCCGCACCACCTCGCCCACGCTTTGATCGCGTTCCTCCCCGTGGATCGACTCGACGCGCGCGGGGCTGGTGAGTCGGATCGCCACAAAGGAATCCCGGTGGGTCAGGTGGGTGAGGTCGGTGTCCTTGTTCACCCGCGGGAGGTAGACCACCGGGGTTGCTGGCCCGTCGAGCATCCCCACCAGGCCATCAATCAGCGATGGAGGATCCTGGTGGGTGGCAACTGGAAGGCCGCCAACTGAATCCGTGGCCTTTATGTAGTTCCCCGTTGGGCCATTCCCGCTGACGTTTGACGTGTCTATGCCGTCTGTCCATGCAAACTCGACAATCCGGGCAGCTGGACCCAGTACCTTGGCGCGGGTCACCCCGTCGAGTTGCTCCACCAGGTCAACATTTGCCGCGGTTTCAGTGGACCGTCCCCAGGAATACTGAGTTCCGAAGTAGACCACCGGGCCCACGATCAGGCTTCCGATCTGGAAATACCCATCGACGTTCGTGCCAGCTGCGATCCGCAAGCGGTAGCCCGCATAGGTGGCACCCAGGAGGTTGACCAGCACGCATACATTGGGCATCCAAATATCAGCCACTGTGGTGCCTGTGGTGGCCTCGCCTCCGGTGATGTCCTCGAGCACAAGGCGCGGCTTTGACGCGGCGCCATCCGTCCATAGACCCGCGCTATTGGTCTTGATGCGCCGGACGTTGCCTGTACTGAACTCAAACACACCGCCCGCGCACTCATTCAGCGCGAGGTATGGCTCATCCGTCGAGGCGTTGGAGCTTGACGGGATGATCGTGTTTCCCTGCCGGTCATAGCTCAGGCCGCCAAGGTGTTTCGCAGCGTCGATGCTCGCCAGGTTGACCCACGCCGAAGTGCCGTCGTCATAGCCTTCAAGATAGGCCAGGCGGAAATTGATGTTCAACAGCGCAATCCCGATGGTGTCCACCAGCGGGTTTGATTCGTCTGTGCCCAAGAGGGTCGCGTCCAGGGGCAGGGCTATGGTTTCTTCTGTCACGCCAGTACTGCGCCAGGCGACCCGGGGCGTCGGGCTCTCAGCCGGAAACACCCGCTCAATGGGGAAGTCATACCGGGTGTCGATGTGCCAGGTGTCGCCAGGTCGTGCCGGGCCATCGTGAGCAGTGATCCGGGTGCCACCGTCCACCCATTGCGCGTATCCTGGCCCAGCGAAAGCCCGCGGGAAGAGGTCGTCTGGGTTGGTCTGGCCAGTGGCCAAGCCCTGACCCGTGAAGGTGTCGTTGACGAACTGCACCCCGGTCCACTCGCTGCCCGTGCTGCCGGATGTCCCGTGGCCGAATTGGATGTTATCAGAGCCGCCGCCGCCTGATGATGTCAGGCCAGTCGAACTTGCCGCCAGCGTCCACTCTCGATCCGCATCTGTGGAGAACTGCCGAACCCACAAAGAGGCGTTCCCGTCATCCATGGCGACGATGAATTGGACAGGCTCAGCCCAGGCGGAAACTACGGTGTAATCACTGCCGATGGCGGCACCAGCGTTGATGTCTGCAAAGCGGATCTTTGCCGGGCTGAAGTCGCAGCGGACCGCCACCTCGTAGCCCGCGGAGCCGTCCTCCAGCTTGAGCCGCAGGGAGCAGGAATCATTGGCCAGGCTCCCGCCACTTGTGAGCTTGACGGTGCCAGTGGCAATCGCGCCCTCTGCCGGGGTCGATGTGATTGGCGGGGCCACATTGAAGTAACGGGTATTTCCAGACGTGGTGATCGTCATCGCGCCAGATCCGAGCGTGGATGTCCCCGCTCCAGTGGCTGTCCATCCAGCATTGTCAGGGGTTTCAAACGGCAACCAGTTCCGCAGCCAGCCCACCCGATCCTCTGCCTGCTTGAACAGCGTGAGGCCAGGCATGGTCAGCGTTGAATACCCGCCCAGGTACATGGCGCCAAGGCTGTCATCCTCGTTGGCGGTGGGCGCTTCCCAATTGTGGAGCAGGATCACCCGTCCAGCTTGCCAGGTCACCGCGAAATTCGTGGGATAGGTCGTGGTCAGGTAGCTCGTCCACCACTGGCCAAGTTCTGCGAAGGCGTTGGAATCGCCAACCCCGCTCCAAGTATCACCGGCATCGTATGACAGATGCGACACACACTCAGCCCCAGAGCCGCCTGTGATGCGACCAAAGACCCACAAGGTGCCGCCATCGTCCTCAACGGCAGCCAGGTCACCAGCGTCAGTGTAGACCGCGCCAGAATGGGTGGCGTAGTTGTTCGCCGAATCAATCGCAATCTGGTCCGCTGTCGATACCTTGGCGTATGCGCTGGCCAGGCCGCGGAACACCACGGTTGCCTCTGCATTCGTGCCGCCAATGTGAATCAGGCCGAACTTGCCACCCGTCACGACCACGTCATGCCCACCCAGCCAGATGTCTGTGCCTGATCCTGTCTCAATGAGATCGAAGCGGGTGCCAGCTGACGAGGACGCCCACTGGTGCCACAACTCGCGCGGATCAAGGCTTGTGTTGTTTGACTGAGTCTGGGCAATCAGGACGATCTGACCGTCCGCATATGCGCCGCGGATCCGGGTTGGCTTCCACCCGCCAGAAGAGGCGGCGATGGATACGTCATCTTTCAAAACATGCGACCCGCCAAGGGTCCATGTCGCGCCGCTGTCAGTGCTGAAATGCATACGGATCTGGGCAACCTCGTTGGTTGTGTCCTCGATCCAGTGGAACAGGAGGATCCGCTCATCAGGCAGCACGACCAGGCACGGGTGAAAGTCAGCAACGGTGGGCGCGAGGGTCTGCTCATGGATGGCGACGATGCTTGACCAGGCGCCCGTCGATGCGTTCCTGGTGCGAGCCACCACCCGGGTCTTTGATCCGATCAGGTCACGATCCTGGTAGGCAGCGATCACTGTTCCATCAGCCAGGGTGACGGCATGCGGATCCCGCGTGTAGCCGATAGCCCCGGTCCCATCTGTCCAGACGACATCCTCCCACGCGGTGATCACTGCGGGCACGTCGTGACCTCGCCAGGCGGTGTCACCATCCTCTTGCCAGACGAACCCACCACCATTGGGCTCAGGGTGGCCACCCTCGAGAGCTTGAACCCGCAAAGCCTTTGATGCGGCCTGGGTTCCTGACGAACTGAGCACCAGGTCATAGTTGCCCTGGGCTTCCGGGGTGCCAGGCTGCGGTCCCGCTTGCGTGACGGTGGATTCCGCGGCCCACAGATCAGAGGTGATCCGGGGGTCCATGACCAGGAGTCCGCGCAGCGTGTCTTTTGATTTGTCGATTGCCATCAGAATCCCTTGGCACCCACTCTGGAATTGCCCTTGATGGCCCGGCGCAGCTGCCCACCGCGGCGGGTTTCATCACGGGCGAACCGATCAAAGTGCTTGTATGCGTTGAGGACCACAACACCACCACCAGGTGACTCACCGCGATTGAGGGCGTTGACCCCGCCCTCACCGATGCGGGACACCGCCTGGCGCGTGAGCACCGCCTCACCCCGCAGGGCTGAGATCGTCTGCGAGTCAGAGCCGCCACCAATAAGACCGCCCATGTGGAACGTTGGGGGCTCCTGGCCTGCCACTGCCGCAAATTGTGCGGCATTGTTTGCCACTAATCCCGCGGTGAGTGCGGCAGCTGCGGGCGGAATATGCCCGTATTCCTTCCAAATGTTAGCGATTCCAACCGCGGTGGCTATCGCGATTTCAGCCAAGGCGGCCCCTTTGGCAAAGTTGAACAACCGCATATTGGCATCCCCGGTCGCCTCCGCTTGCTGCATCGCCAGTTCTTCCACCAACGCGCTCATACCAGCCAATGAATCACCCAAGCCAGAGACGAACGCCTCCCGCTCGTCTGCGATCTGATTCAGTTTGTTTTGGTGATCTTGGGCGGCCTGGGCTGCGGCTCTGGCGTTGGCCGTTTCGATTTCTTCAATCTGTTTCTGCTCGAGATTAAATTGCTTGTCTTTGATCGCCTGCAACTCTTCGGCTTGCTGCGCCTCAAGCTCGAATATATCCCGAAGGTTACGCGCCCACGCTTCTTGGCGGGCTGCGCGGATCTCGTCAGTCTCACCTAATTTGGCCGCCTGCTCGTCAATGCTGGCAACCGTGGCTTGGTATGCCTCTTCGATTTTATCCGCGTCGGTCAATTGGTCAGCGTTGACCTTCTTTCTGATGCGGTCAAGTGCCTCCTCTGCCTCGATCAGTTTTTCGATCTCACTCGCTGCGGAGGATGCCCCGGCTTTGTCCTTGGTGAAGACCCCGCCCGGCCCTGCTCCACTTGAGACAGAAACGATCTTGCGCTGTGCTCGCTGGTACCGTTCCATCTTGTCAACGGCAGTTTCCAGTACCTCGTCAATCCCCTTCGTTGCCCGGACCATTTGCCGCGATTCTTGGCGCCACTTTTTCAGCCCGGCAAGGCCATCATCAAAAACGGCGGCGGGCCACTTGATCGTCTGGATTGCGAGGGCAACCAGGTCAAATGATTCTGAGGCTGCGGACCCCATGAAAACGAGGCCCGCGGCCAGATCGTTGATCACCCCGGCAGCACCACCCGCGCCCAGTCCTTCCCCAATCGCATCAGCTGCGCCCCACGCGGCAGTCTTGAGCCCGGCCATTTCCCGCTGCCAATTGGCCGCGGCTTCCGCTGCGCCTGGTCCCACGTTGACACCGAAATCGCGCGCGGCATCAATGAAGGTATCAAGGGCAGTTGGATCACCCAGAGCTTGAAGCAACTTGGTACCGGAGGCGCCAAAGAGATCAGCCGCGCGCGCTGCGCGGGTCGTCTCATCCTCGATCCCAGCCAACGACGCGATCACATCGCGGAACACCACATCACCGGATCTCAGTGCGCCAGAAGCGGTATGGGTCGCCACCCCAAGATTTGCAAAGGCGTCTTTTGCCTTGACCACCCCGCGATCCGCATCTGCGAGAAGCACAGGCACCCGGGCAAGGGATCGGGACAGGCCAGCAAACTCAAGCCCAGATCCCTCCGCAGCCAGGCGCAAACCTGCGAGGGTTTCCGCAGATATCCCTGTTCTGGTGGACATATCCAGAAGTTCATTTTTGGAGTCTGCGATCTTCTGGTTGAAGGCAACAATAGCTGTTGTGGCGGCAGCGACCCCAACCGCGACCTTGCCGATCTGGCTTCCAAATTGCTTCCATTCTTTGCGAGAATTTTTTGCTGCCCGCTTCGCTGCCTTCTCTGCCTTCTGAAGGTTGCGGTCCAAAGCCTTCACCATGGCTTTGGCTTCCTTCTCTGTGATCCCTGGGATTTTCTCTAGGTTTGCCTTGAGATTGGCAATGTCCGCCTTATAGGAAATCTCAACGGTTCTCGATGCGCCAGCCATCAGCGACCCCCAGCAATCTTCAGCATTTCGTCTGCGAGGACTCGCACCAGGTCGTCAATACGTCGGCCCTTGGCGCCCGGCTTGAGAAGGAGGTCCACCGCTGGATTCTTCACTCTCTTCTCATCATTGATCACGTCTTCATATGGCCAGGCAGGCTTGATGTAGTAGGCATAGGAAGCCCGGTTGCGAACCGCGACAGCAAGTGAATCACGGGTCAGGCGGGTGACTTGCTCAAACTGATTGCGACTCCGGGCCGGATCTGTTTTCGCCTTCGCATAGGCCCGCCGCGCCTCTCCCAAAACCACCCGGTAGGGCTCCCGGTTGCCCTCGCTCAAGGACCGTAAAGCCCAGTTCCGCCGCCTGGTGGATACCAGGCGAGCAGGCCAAAGGCGGCGGGCGTCCTCCTCGACTTCCCCGGCGACCTTTTGGATCATCTTCAATGACCGTGGCAACGCGCGCGTGATGACGCGCTCGACATCCTTGACCCAGGGCTGATCAATCGTGGCTTCTGCCCGCCCCTTTCCCACAACGACCCTTGAACGAAACGCGCTCATTGGTCACCCAGCCAGAACGATTCAGCATCCTTGGCGATGGTGACATCCGACCGCAGCTGAGAACGCGAGGATCGCCGGGTCGCGTTTCGGATTCGGTCATAGGCGAGCACGGCGATCTGTTCCTCTCTGTTCAATGTTGCAAACCACCCAGGACGATCCCCATAGACGAGGGAGAGGTGGGTGGCTGTCAGGTCGGCGCCGCCTCTGCGGCTTCGGTAAAAACCTCTTGGCTTGTGACCTCCTCCTGGCGAGGGAACAGCGACTCACAAACGATGGTGATGACAGTGATCGCAGTGCTGATGATCTCTTCGCGAGGCAGCCCGCGCCCCATCAGGGAATTGTAAACCTGCCGGCCA
>Ga0208030_1000910_pt1 | contig 19004 bp, 19 predicted proteins | sample MalvirDeepMed_M9_FD_184246 | JGI IMG/M metagenome (GOLD analysis project Ga0208030, IMG submission 184246) | Marine viral communities from the Global Malaspina Expedition - Malaspina viral metaG DeepMed_M9 (SPAdes) (version 2) | ecosystem: Environmental > Aquatic > Marine > Oceanic | place...
ACATGGTACTCTTAACCCCAAACCGAACGAAGGTTGGGTCGACCCGCGAGACGAAGAACGCCGGCGACAACGACTGATGCAGACTGCTGGAGCGATGGGTCAAGGCGGCGCGGCTCCTACCGGGCAAATCGCAATGTCGTTCCCCGATAGTGGCGACGGGTGGTTTGAGACTTATTTCGGGCGCGGAGCGGAGACTCTCGTCAAGGATTTGCGGCGAGCGCGTCGCGTCAACAAGGAGTTCAAGCCCGATATTGACGACGCGATTGACGCAGTACGGCTCGTTAAGCGCATGGAGGTTGATTCGACCATCAAGTCGATTCCGTGGGCTGAAGGGCATTTGGGCGCCATGCGCGAACTCGGGTTGTCCGACCGCGATTTGACAGCGTTACGGAAATATGCTAACCCGAGAGAAGTGTCTCTCCGACAGGCGTGTTTGATGTGGGAGCGTGCTGATGACACGATTGAACGGTTGAACAAACATGAGGAGGAATGGGGGTCAGTCGAACAATCCGAGTGGCTTGAGGCTGTACAGTTGCGCAAAGACGCGCGAAAACAGTGGAAGAACACCCTGCACCAAGTCGACAATCTGTCCAAGAACGAGGCTGCTTCGCTGACGAAGGCTGCGCAGGTCATCGCCGAGAGAGGCGTGCTACCGACTCGTACCATTTGCGAAGCGGTCGGTAACCGTTACATTACTACTTCACAACTCGGTGCGCTGCTCAAGACCTACGGTGAGGATTTCAACATCGTGAAGGCGTCGAGAGGACAATGGTCGTTATTGCGCAGCGATGGTACCATTTTCGTCAAAGACCCGTGGGCGTACGCTGCTGGATTTATCGACGCTGACGGTTATATCACAATCACGAAGCGCGGTGAGCCGCGTGCTGGAATCATAGCCACCGGTGCTCGCGGTCGTGTGCATTGCGAGAACCTACACAAGACTCTCGGTTGCGGTGTGCTGCAACTTGACCTCAAGATTCACAAGAACAGTCGGCGTAGCCAGCACCGGCTCCAGTTCTATTCAAAAGACGACTTACACAAGTTGTTGAAAGGGGTCGAACCCCACCTGTGTTTGAAAAAGCAACAGGCCCACGCTGTGCTTGAACTCTTAGGACTCGGACGCGAATCGGTGGCTAAGGCTCGCAAGACTGAACTTCAACGAGTTGTGAAATGGGAGAATTGGAAAGACACAAAGGCTGATGACCTACTCGCAGAATGGGGCGTAGATGTGGAGACGGTGGAGAAGTGGGCGACGCGCGACCCGGAATTGACGCTGCTCGGTGCCGAAGCCGAGCGATTGATGGGGGTATTGTGATGACACACAAGCCAAAGGGAATCGCAGTCATGCGTATTACCGTCAAGCCGAAGAAGTCCGATTCGCCGGTGGACGACGACCCCGGTACCGAATATGACGGACCGCAGGACGATGAAGGTCATGAGCACGGCATGAAAGAGGCGTTGAAAGTGATTCAGTCGTTATTAGGAGGCGAAGAGAATGCCGGATGAAGAGAAAAGCCGAATCGGTCGGTTCCTCGGCGCGCTCGCTAAACCGTTCCGGCGTTCGGCCACACCCGAACCGATGATGCCGCTTTGGAAGGCAGGTATTCAAGAACCGGTGCTCGTGCAGGGTGTCACTATCCCTGCGCTGTACGCTACCGTCCAAGAATCAATTATCCTACGAACTACAATCAATACGCTCGCGCAAGAGATTTTTCGGCGCGGGTATTACTGGGAGAAGGGTTTTCACAAGAAGTGCGGCGAGTGCGAAGAAGAGTTCAAGCACGATGTTATGGAATGCGAGTTGTGCGGCGGTGAAGTGCAAGACCCCGATGTCGACCAAGTCATTTACCCTAAGTGGTTGCTCAAGCAACGCAACGAGCAAGACCAGTCGTTCATGGATGTGATGCGCGAAGTCGAATGGGATTTGGATATCGTGGACGATGCGTTCCTCGTGTTGCAGAAGGAATACTTCGTGGACGAGAAATCGGGCGACATCGAGTTCTTCCGCGTGAAGAGCATGATGCGCGCTGACCCTACTTTCATGCGACTCGTGGCTGACAAGCGTGGAGTGCGAGGCGGCCGCTGGCTCATTTGTACTCGCGCCGCTTGCCGCGACAAGACCTATCCGCATACTGACGAGCATGTCAATTGTGAACGGTGTAACCTGCCTTTGCAGGATGTTTGGTTCGTCAACAGCGCCGGAGCAGGCAAGACCCAGTATTATTTGGAAGGTGAGGTGATTCATATTTCTAAGTTCAATCCGTCCAAACTCTACGGGCGTTCACCGGTTGCTACAATGTGGCGACAAGCGATGACGCTTGCTGCTATGGACAACTACATGTATCTCGCGTACTCAAAGCGTCGAATCCCTCGCGGGATTCTCGCTATCACTACTGATAACATTCAGTCTACCGCATCGTTTTGGAAAGGCGCGGAAGAAAAAATGGAGCGTGACCCGCACTATATCCCGAAAGTCGGCATTGAATCGGCTACCGGTCGAGGCAAGGTCGAGTTCGTTCGGTTCATGGACAGCATGGAAGAGATGCAATACGCGCAGGTTCGCGACGAAGTACGAATGCGCATCGCTTCGTTTTATGGCGTCTCCAACATTTTCATGATGGACACCGGTAAGGGTGGCGGACTGAACAACGAAGGGATGCAGATTCTCGTTACTAATCGCGCAGTCGAGTTCGGGCAGAAAATATACGCCCGTGACCTGTTCCCGCGGATGCTTGAAGAGATGGGTGTCACTGATTGGAAGGTGACGCTTTACCCTAACGAGGAGGAAGACGATGTTACACGATTGCGTCGTGACGAGATGGAGGTCAATGTGGCACAACGAATGACCCAACTCGGGTTCCAGCCGGAACTCAAGGAAGACGCGGCGCGTGATATTCGATTCATCTACAAGAAACCCGAGCCGGTTCCGCCCGGTGCTGCGCCTCCTCCGGGTGGTAAGCCTCCCGGTGGAATGCCGGGTGGTATGCCCGGCGGTATGCCCGGCGGTATGCCCGGTGGAATGCCCGGTGGTGCCCCGATGGGTGCGCCTGCCGGTTCAATGGGTGCGCCCGGCGCGATGATGGCTCACCCGAGAGTGGGCGGAGCACCGATGGGTGGAATGCCTCCGGGTGGGGTGCCGCCTCGCGGAATGCCTCCGGGTGGTATGCCTATCCAAATGGGTGAGCCGATGGCCGGTCTTGGGGAATCACAAGGACTGCGCGACCGTGGCCCTTCGCCTGTCGAGGAAGTACAAGGTTTGACAGGTCATCCGACCGGCGGTAAGAAGAAACAACGCGGGTCGGAAAAGACCCCAATCGAGCAGGCTCTCGACTCAATTGATAACGCTCATGCCGGTGTAAACGGTAAACAGAAGGAATCCGGGTTCGGGCGATAGGTTCAATATATTAAGGCGCGTGGGGTGTAAGGATGACGAGTGACGCGATTATCAAGATTGACCCAATGCTCCGCAAGTTGGAGACTGATTTAGAAGCCGTTAAGGACGCGCTGAAGAACGAGGATTTAGTGTCCGCACAGCAGTTGCTACGCAGCATCAATCGCACGAGTGATTACCTCGCTGATGATGTGTCAAGTATTTACAAGTCGGTCATCAAGGAGAACGCACCGCTTGGCCCCAACGACATTTTCGCTGGTGGTGCCCCTGTACGCCAATTCAACGAGACTGAACAAGTAATAGATGTCGCTAACCGCGACGAATTACTCAAGGGAACAATTATGCCGGCTCGTGTCGGCTCAATCATGAAGCCTCAACACTCGCCCGGACAAAGGCTGTGATACAATGCGACGCGTAGTCGGTGGTGAAGCGAGCGCGATGAACCACACTGTGTTTGTCGGTCAACCGCAGAAGGTCGGGCAAACAGGTTCGATGATTCTCAAACAGGGTATGGACAAAGTCCCTACTCTTGAAGAGACAGGGGCGTTCGACGGTCCGTGGGATGAACCCGAAGAGGGGGATAAAGAGCACCCTTCCGAGGTTCAAGACCTGCATCGTGGTTTGAGTATCGCTACCACCGCTGCCGAAGAACTCGGTTTAGATGACATGGCGGCGGAAATTGTACAATTCCAAGCGGAACTGGAAGAACAGTTCCCCGGTTCCGAGGATGAGTATTACGGGCGGGGTAGTTCTTCGGAAGAATCGGATTTGGGGCAGATTATCGGAGACGAGTTGAGTAATGTTGAAGTTACCCCTCGCGATGACCCCGGACGCATGAGAAGAGAGGGACCAGTATGACCGAAGAACCGCAGGAAGACAGCGCGGTCATGCGACTGATGAACGCTCTCATTACCAAGATGGAACGAATGGACAACGAAATGCACGAAATGCGTTCCGACCTTCGTAACCCCGACTCACTGCTCAAGCGAGCCGGATTCGTTCGCGCGGCATCACCGTCCGTCAACGATGTTTGGGGTGACCCGCTACGGGGCAACCGTGACGGTGTCATTGAAAAGGCCGGAGACGGTACTGAAATTGATGTTCCTAACCTACCGGCTACCAACGAGGAGTGGCACGATATGGACTGGAGCGATATTCACGCGTTGGCTGAAACAGCCGGCGCTCCCGCCGACCGTAGCGATTTCACTACTAACAGGCGTGCAGTTGAGGTAGGTGAATAACATGGTACGACCAATCAAGGTAGCGGCAGGCGAATGGGACGGAGAGGTTACAGACCTTATCGAAAAGGCGAAGGAGTTGGATGTTCGGCTGGAGAAGTCGGTCGAGGTCGATAACAGCGAGATACGCGATGTGCGCGGTGTTGAGGAAGTTCGACCCGCTCACTATTACACTAATCAGCAACTACCCGAGAACCCCGAAGATGTGGGTAAGACCACACAGTCGAACGGTGAAAGTGTGCGCTTCCTGCAAGCGAACCCGCATGCTGACGGTGGCGCATTATCCGCCCATGTCACTGAAGGTGGCCCTCCCGACAGACCGGAAGGGATTACCAACGAAAAGACTCTATTCGGTAAGGCTGAAAAGTGTCCCTGTGAAGGGTGCCCGGCCTCCGAATGCCAGTGTAAGGCAGGCTGTGAAGACTGCAAGTGCAAGTCGGTCAAAAAGGCCGAACTATTCGGAGCGTGGCAGGAAGACAACCCGTTCGTCTTGCGCGAACTTGCCGAAAAGGCTGAATCTCTCGCCCGCCGTCTATGAACGCGGGGGGAGAAAGAGTGGAAGAGAGTGCATCCCAACTTTGGTCGCGCGCTCGGTACGATTTCTTGTGTTCGGCAGACGATGCTGACGATGCAGCCACGCTTCTGTTCGCGGCACTTGATGCCGACAGGAGAGGCGTGCCGCTTGTACGGAGCGATTTAGTTGTCGTGCATTACGCGGAACAATTGCTGAAACTCGACCGGCCGTTGTCGCCTCAAGCGGGCACGGCTTCAAGTTACGGCGAAGAAGTCCTCCAATCGCGTACTATCGGGACACCGCCGAAACCATTAGACTCGTCTCTCGTGCCGTTCGTCGGTCATTTGGACGACTACCATCAAGCGGACGAAGAGGGTAAGGTGGCCTTTTTGCGGCGTCTCGCCCGTTCGCGAATACAGACGGCCCCACACGACCCGAAGCAAATTGGACTTATTCACCCGGATTTGCACCCTGCGGAACAATCGAGTATTTTTCGTTCCGTTCACCGCAGTATGCCCATGTCGCCATTTGATATGCTAATGCGTAATCTCTACCTTCAAGATGGAGCGCGTAAGTTCAGCGAAGGGGAGGCTGCACACGAAGGCAACCATCAACTACACCCGCACAACGCGCCGCGTAATTTTGGTAAATACACGGGCGGTGTGACACTACAAAATGTCCATGAGTCTGCTCTCAACGACTGGAAGAACTGGTTGAGAGAGACTCACAATCGCGAAAGCGACGACCCCGAGCAAGAGTTCCACAACCACAAGTCGTTGGAGTGGCACGGGTACAACCCGCGCAATTTTTACGATGAGAAGGGTGAATTGCCGAAATCGGAAACCGATTACAAAGAATTGATGGAAAAGCACCCGGCCGAGTACGACCAACTCGGACGCGAAGCCTACATGTGGGGGACGGAGATGCTGTCGCCCGCCAAGCGATTGCATGTCATGCGGTGGCTTGCGGAAGGCAAACCGCACAACGCGGAGCATATTTTTGACGCGAACGGTATGGGTAAGGCGAAAGACTGGGAAGCCTACCTCCACAGACAGAACTACACTCGTGGTGTACGCGAACAACAGAAGACGCGCGCTGGTGGACACGACCCCGGAATAATCAGCAATGCGCCGACTCTATCCGAGGCGCTTCCGAACACCGAGACCGGCGTATGGACACCGAAGGCTATTGAGACCGCTTTACAGCAAATACAGGTTGAGTCCAAAGACGGTACGCTGTCGCATTACGGTCCTGCGTCTGCTGGTGAGGACACGCATTCTGCGTGGGAACAAATCATGTTACAGGCGCAGGAGAAGGGATTGCTTGGTGATGACCCGCATGATGAATCACTGCAACAGAAGTTCGGTTTGCCGAATGTTAATAATGAGGGCGCACCATATTTCAAAATTGACAAGGAGGGTGAGCACCAGTACGACAGGGACGGTCACCCTTCTATTGGGCATATTGACGCTTACCATAATCACGGTCTGCTTGACGGGAGCGTCTATCGCGGGATGTTCACAAGCACCGAAGAAAACGACGGGCGGCCGTATGCCCAGCGCGCGGAACAGTCCGCCGGTGGCGGGGAACTGATGAGAACGGGTATATCGCCGTACGCGCACGGGCAGAACCCCGACGGTACCGCTTCGTTTTCTTCTATGTTCGATATTCCTTACGCGGGGACGAGCGGGCAGGGGCTTGACCCCAACGCTCTACTTTACATGAATGAGCAGTTGATGCCCGGTCTTTACACGGAAGGTTTGGGTGAAATGACGCCACAAAAACCCATAGCCCCAATTACACAGGAAAGTTTTGACGAAAGGTTCCGAGAGTTTCAAGGGAGTTCGCTGAATCTCGGGGAGATGATGGGCAGACAGTTGAAGCCGGAACATCGCGCTGTCGGGTCGTATATGGCCGCCGACATCACACACGGTGTGGAGGAAGAGGCTGGCACTCGGCTTCACAACACCGCTTGGGATTCCCCGAATACCATTACGCTCAACCCACAATATCTTCGTGGGCGAGGCAAAAGGAACGCGCCGTGGTACAAAGGTTCACAGACTTCGTGGCAAACTCGTGCCGCTCGCCCGAGACAGACCGCGTTGGTCGCAGCACTTGGTAGTCTTGAGCGCCCGCTGAACGAGGACGACGGGACACCCAATGCTCATGTTTTGCCCGAGGCTAAGGTGCTGCGTCGTGAAATGCGTAAGGTCAACCCGATAGACGGTACGCATCCGTGGTGGGACGAGCGCGGACATGTACCGTTCGTGGACAGAGACAGAAAGGTAGGCGGGCGGTTGAACCCGCGACAGATGGAGACGCTGCTCGGTGAGGCTGGAGTGCATACTGAATTACCGCAAGAGGGGGCTGAATCGAGCGCCAATCTCGGTTCGACTGCGGAAGAGTATAGCGGGCGTTACAACATCTATTCTCTCGACCCCTCACTCGACCATTTTCGCCGGGTATTTCAAGGAGCGGAGGGAGGTTACTCGCCCGAAATGTACGACCAACCGGCGTTCGACCCGCGTAATTTTGTCATGCACGACCCGGAACACGGTCATTCTCTCTCCGATGTCGGTCGCGAAGACACCGCGCGGTTTGTCATGGAAAACATACAGGATTTACCACCCGGTGTTGAGCGAAGCCCTGTACCCTCTTTGCGATTACCGCATGTGACCGACCATTATGGCGAAAGGGCGGTTGAGACCGGCCCTTACATCGACCATGCGCGTGAGTGGGGAGTGTGGCCGGGCATGATACAGGAGCATGGATGGGGGGCGGGCGAGTCTACTCTACATCCCGAACAGCGCGCGTTCCCCCTCAAAGAGAGCGACCAGCGAGTGTTCGTCAGTCACGAGAACCCAGCAGACCTGTCGCGAATGTATCTTGAGGCGTTAGAAGAACACTATGACAAGTTGCGGCAAGAAGGTACGCCAGCCCCCGCGCTTCGTAACTTAATGGAGAGGCAACGCGAAACTCACGACGAAATCATGAACGAATACTACCCCTTTGAATGGGATGACATGAACAAACGGACGCAGGAACATCACGCTCACGCAGGTAACGATATCACTGACTCTTACCATGCAGTCTCACAGGTCGCGCCGGCGTTACGCAAATATGTGGAAAGTCACCAACCGGACGCGTTTAAGTCGGAGACAGACAAAGACGGTACCGAAAACTGGAACAAGGCGTATGTCAATACAATGGCGCTCCTTGAAGCGGCGGAACGGTATGTGAACGGTCACCAAACCCCGGAGAGTAACAAGAGAATGGGAATCGGGGATATTATGTCTTATCATGAACGCCCGCGAATGGCTACTGCTGACGATTCTATGCGTGATGAGGGTCTGCATGAGCGGATTGGTGATTTTTTGCAGCAGGGGAACCCTAACGGGTTGAACTTGCTTTACAATTTTGTTAGCCCCGATAGCACTGTGTTCGATAAACCGCTCCGGTTGCCGGGAGGTGAACAGACTGACGAACAGCGTGAGCATGATATCGTGCGTGGTATCATGCACCACGCAATCGGGCGACTGCAAGCAACACGGGAAAATCCCGACCTTGCTGAACATGAGCACGGGCGCAGGGTGGTTAGTGATAGAACGGTACTTACATCAAGTGCGAAAAAATGGCGCGATTTCGTCCGCGAGAAGACTGCGGAAATCACATCCGAAGACGCGCGCCGATGGATGAAAGACGACCCGAACGCTGTGCTGGAATCGCTCGGGAAGCGTCATCACTACTCACTACCACGACCGGGAAGTGGGGGGAGGGCTATTGGGATTCGTCCGCAAGCGAATGTGCATGAGCATGATGCTAAGACGGAGTCAGTGGCGCTCAACAGAACATGGCAAAACTTGAAGCAACGGCATTTGCCCGGTACCAATTGGCAACTCAAGGGTTACAAACCCCATAACACTCCTTCGTACATCACAACAGAAGACGGTAACCCACTACAAACTTCCCATTCTCATTCCCGAAGAGGCCCGCATCGCAGTTTTCACAATGTGTTCAGCGGTCTGCGTCAGCCTATCATACCGAGGGAGGGTGAGACGGAAAACATGAGTGATGCTGTCATTCGTAGGGCGTCGGACGGTACTTATACCAATATGCCGGTGTTGACATCCTCGACGCAACAGCGCGCTATGGGTCACCATGTTATGCCTACATTTGGTCTTGCATTCGACCACAAGGGTGAGCCTATGTTCTCCGATGAACCACCAAATACGCGTCTGCTTAATCCACCAATGTCACTAATGCGGAAAGTTGTACCCGACCTGCAACCAATGCACGATATAGGTGCGACCGCCCAGCAGGCTCTCAGCGACCATATTGTGACAGGCGAAGGGGAGGATTTTGACGCGTGGGCGCTCCCTCATTATGCTAAGAGAGGGGGAAGTAAACACCACCAGCGGTTCTATGACCGGGACATGAAAGGTGAGCCGATGGATTGGTTGACGAATCTCGATATTCTCAAAGAGGAGCGCGAAAAGGGAGACGCCGCTCCTATCAAAGCCGCCCATCGCATATTCGACTTGTCCGACTTGCATGACCTGCGCGGGTTCAGCGGAGACTGGGTCGTCAATTCGTGGCCGGAGGGGCAACGCGCGTTAGTGGAGCGAGATGGTGACAAAATTGTCACTACTGGTGCAACAATTCCGAGTGAGTTACAGAATGAGATGAAGAAAGTCAATGAAAAGGATTTCGTGGTCGACGCAATCTATGACGGTACCGCATTGCATATCATTGACCTGCTTAGAATCGCGGACGAAGATGTCACCGATGAGGCTCTCAAGCACAGGATGCGGGTACTGCGTGGTGGGTTTGAGGCGAGCGAGAAGGTGAAGACCCCGCAACCTGTCAGTACGAGACAGACTGACGATGATGGGTTGAAGGAAGCGTTAGACGACCTCGGTGAAGAAGGTGTGAAGCGGTTTATGCTACGCGACGCTGAATCGACCTACATGGAAGGCGAGACACGGCACCCGAAATGGGTGCTGCTCGATGACGAGAAGCAAGTCGCTGTCGTCATTCTCGGTCAGCGCGGTCAAAATGACCCGGTATATCGACTCGGTGTCGGCCCTATTGGTGATGAGGCGGCCGAAAAACTCGGTAACCGCGCGGCGACAGTCGATGGTAAGCAGTACATGGATATCGGGACAGCACGCGGGGACGGGTCGTTTGATGATGGCGATTTTGCTACTGTGAGTGTGGGTAGCGTCTCCCGCAAAGAGCGCGGCGGCGAACCGGTGTATGCGCTGCACGGTGCGAAGGTGCGTAAGCCGGCAGAATCACAGGCGACGGACAGTTTAGACACGCTCGACTTGCTTTCTAAGTCGGGAGTTCCTCACATACCGCACAGCGTGGTTGTTGAGGGCACACGAGTCATTATCTCGTTGCCTCTAATCGAAGACGATGTCATATTCAAAGCACAGCGGCTGGAAAATGAGACAGGCGCGCTGCTTAATGTTTGGAGAATAAGTGCTGGAGAGTCTCTTAGTGGCGCGTACCCTGTCCGAGTGGCGGAAACACTACGCCCGTGCTGGGAACCGCTCGCCGCGTTGATGCTCAAAGGGTGTACTAAGAAAATTGACTACGACCCGCGGTCTTACCTTCACGACAAAAAGAAGAACAAAAAGGCCGAAGTGTCACTCGACCCGCGACCCGAGGACGAGAAGCCGAAGAAGGTTGACCCGAAGCAGTTGCTGAAAGACCCGGTTGTCGTGAAAGCGTTGTTCATGCTCGATGAACTGCTTGCTAAAGAGAAAATGACTTGGACAGGGCCGCGCGGTCTTGCTATCGGTCCCGGCTCGGAAGACAGCGCGCCGCGAGGGCCGACCGAATTAACGCGTCCGTCCACGCTCCCCGACTTCTATCCGGGTGAGGACGACCCGGAAGAAACCCCGAAAAACGGTAAGAAAACCAAGAAAAACAACACAATTACTACAGACGAAGGGGAGAAAGCAACGCTTCGTGTGACGGATGATGACGCAATGTTAGAGTTGCGCGCGGATTAAATACCATTACAGCGCGTGGGTGCGGTCAGTGGTCGCAAGTGCAGTCATGGCAAAGACAAGAGCAGGGTTCTCACCTTTGCTCCTCAAAGGGGTCGGCGAAGACCTCATTGTTGCAGGCTACGCGAGCGTTGAATTGGTCGACAAGCAAGGAGACCTCATCACCACAGGCGCGCTTAATGAAGCGTTCCGCAAGTTCATGGATAACTCACAATGCAGAAATGTCCAACTTGCACACTCAAATATCCAAGTCGGGGAAGTTGTCCCCGAGTACACAGACTCCTCCGGGCGCGTATGGAAGTCCGAAGTCGATGATAGCGGCATGTTCGTCGTCATCCGACTACGGAACGACATCGAGAAGGCTCGCGAAGTCGCCTCCGAGGTGCGAAAGGGCAATCTTAAGTCCTTTAGCATCGGTGGACAGGCGTTTGAGCGAGTGAGCAAGAGTAGCAAGGAGAGAGGGAGTTATCGGGAAATCCGCCGAATGGAACTGCATGAAGTAACAATATGCGAAAAAGGCATCAACCCGGAAGCACAATTTAGAATACTAAAACAGGAGACTGAAGAAATGACAGAAACAGATGTTGTAGCACAACTACATGATGTGATGGAGCGCTTGTCTAAGAGACTCGACGATGCAGAAGCGACGCAGAAGGGAGAACTCCCACCTGCGCTTGCGGAGCATACGAAAGGTAAGTCGAAGGACAAGGACGACAAGGACGAGAAAGACGACAAGAAGGACGAGAAAAAGGACGAAGAGGGTGACGAAGAGAAGATGGCTTACTCCGACGATGATGTCGAGAAGAGCAACTTCGATGATGTCATCAGCACCGATTATCTCAACTGGTTGGAAGGCATGGCGAAGAGCGCAGGGGTAGATACCACTGCCGCGCGCAGGCATTTCGATGGTGTCGAAAAGGGATATGGCCCCGGCCAAAGTGGTTACGACCACCGCGGGCAGGGTAGTATTGAAGGCGCAGGTGAGGAGGACTCACAGAAGCGACCTAAAATGGACATGGGCAGTGGGGGAAGCGGCAACAAGTTCGCTATCCGCGCAAGCGCAGACCCAGCACCTACCGGCAACAAGTTCGTAATCAAGGAGGACACTACCCCCGCGCAAGTTGAAGAGGCATACGCTGTCTACAAGCAGGCTCGCGCAGAACAGGAGTTCAAGAGCGAACTCGGACAACAGTTCGATTCACGGTACAATACCGAGTCGGTCGCCAAGACTGACGAAGACGCTCGACAAGCATTCGACAGCCGAGAACCACTCGGTCAAGTACAGAAGGCGATTTCCGCGCTCAACGAGCGAATTGACAACCTGTCCAGCGGCGAAGCCGGCGAGACAATTACCAAGAGTGCGCAACGCGCACTCGTTGAAGTTCCCTCAAGCGACGACCTTGCTGACATGAGTTGGGACGATGTTCACAGACTCGCAGCAGGCGCACTACGAGGAGGCGAATAATATGGCAAGAGACTATGTACGCACAATTCAAGACATGGAACGGTACTACTACGGTGGTACAGCACTGACAGGCTACACATACAGTAGTGGAGATATTCTCAAAGCGGATGCACCGCTCTTGAGTACCACTGCTGGTACCTACCAAGCAATCTACGGACGCAAAGTTTGGAGTCAGTTGAACCAAGAGTTCAACGCCTTCAGCATTTTGCCGAAGAAACCGTGGGAGAAGTCGGGTTGGAGAATCATCACCGCTAAGGCTTCCTTCACAGCCGGCGGTGGTGTTGCTGAAAACGCGACCTTACCGGACACAACCAAACCCAACTTTTTGCATGTTGCAGCCAAACCAAAGACCATCGCGCACACCTTCGACTTGTCGGAAGTTGCGATGTTCCTTTCGGACAAGGATGACGGTATGGGTGATGTGCGCCAAGTTCTCAAAGAGGAAATGGGCAAACATCACGCGGACCACATCAACCGAATGCTGACAGCCGATGTCGACACCCCAGCATCGAACGACTTTGAATCACTTGACCGAGTCACTTCTGACCCGGATAATATGACTGCCGGTGTGCATGTAAGCGCTCTTACCGACCACGATATGTATTCAATTACTCGTGACGGTAGCGCGGATTTCCACAGTGCAGAAGTCAGCGTTGATGCGACAAGCACCAACCGCGCTTTGAGCCTTGACTTCCTTGATACCATCTTCCAGCAAGTATGGACTCGTGGTGGTAACCCGAAAGTCATACTGACCGGCTACGACACACTGATGAACATTCAGCAACTCTTGCAGTCGCAACAGCGATTCATGGAGACTAAGAGAGTCACACCGTCTTACAGCGGCGTTAAGGGTGTTCCCGGTATTGAAGCCGGATTCATCGTGGCGACCTACAACGGGGTTCCAATCATCCCGAGCAAGGATGTCACCGCAGACGGCAGCAGCAGGATTTACTACCTCGACACCGACTACTTGTGGTTCCAAACAGCCATCCCAACCCAATACTTTGAGAGTGGAATTGAAACTGGTGACCCGTTCGCCATCAACCGACTCGGTCAAGAGGGGTTGTACAGAACGATGGGCGAACTTTGGTGCTCTTTCTATGGAGCACAAGGGAGTATTCGTGACCTCACTTGAGGTGGAGACACAGGGAGATAACAGGAAGTGAATAAATGACTGGAACAATTACAGTAACAGCAAGCAGCGGAACAGCCGTTGTCGGTCTACAGTGGGAACTGGGACGCGGCGGCGTAGCAGACGACGGAACAACTTGGCTTGGAGGAGGCGCAACCTATCCGGGCACGCTCACTCCATTTGAGGCGCGACAGACCGACGGTACGAACGATTACCAAAACGCTGTGAATTGGCTTGCGGTGACTTGGACTGGGGCAGTGACTACGGACACTCTTACTCTATCGGGTGATGTAACAAGCATCATACAGGCAGTCGGTAATGCAGTAGACAACACCGGAGCGACAGCAGCGATGGATTTGGCGAATGCGGGACTTGTCCTTACGCTGAATGAGGCCGCAACCGCTGGGGCACCTGTCTCGGTAGACTGCAATCTCCTCATCCTATGCGTGTGAGGGGGCATTAAATGCCCACCGTGACTTATCGCGGGCGTTGGCCTACCAAGCGGTCTCCTTTTGGGGAGTTCTCGCGTGGTATTCCACAGACTGTGACACAAAATTGGCTTGAGAGCAATAGAGGCCGTGTCGAAGGTGACCCCGATTTCGTGGTCGCAGAAGACGCGAATGCGCTACTCGACCTCGACGCGGATGGCGACCCCGACAAGGGATGGACACGACAACAACTTTACGACTGGCTAACGCTGCATGATGTGCGAGCGCGCGCTGGTTTGACTAAGGCGCAACTGTTACGCACAGTGCGCGATACTCTTGGTATGGAAGAGACTGAAAATGACGCGGAAGAGGTCGTCGAAACGACCGAAGAAGTGGCAGATGAAGGCGAATCCACCGAAGAGGCTATGAATGGAGCCGCTATCGAAGATAGCGTGACAGACTCCATAGAGACTGAAGAGGTGACTGAATAATGGTAGTGACAGCAGATGAAAGAACAAGTGCTTTTGGTAATTTCCATGTAGTGACCGGTACCTATACGGCAGGCGGAGGGACTCTCGACTTGAGTGGACAGTTCAGCGCGATACTGTCTATGGTAGCGACCGCTGATGGAGCAGTGCCGAGTGCGGCGAACGCGCCCCGAGTGAGCAACAACACGCTTACTGTGGGGATTACGAGCGCGGCCGGTGCGCAGACTGGTACTTGGATTGCGATTGGCCGTAGGTAAGCGGGGTGAGACCCCGTGGCGGTAATAGTAGCAAAGGTCTACCGGTTTGAACCGGCTGAAATACCCAATGGTACGCTCGCCGCGTCGCTTGCGGCAGCGCTTGCCGCTGATGTAGTCGATTCCGCGGATGTTGTGTCTTTTGATATGGAAATAACACGCGGTGAGGTCGTTTACACGGTGCTTCATGTATGAGAGGGGAGTATCATGTCACACTACACCGTAGACGATTTACAGCGAATGGAAAAGCAAGGCTGGCAGAAGGCCGAATCCGTAGGCGCAGGTAGTGTTACTGCTCCCGAGAATCCTCTCGCGGGTGTGACACAACAGCAACGCGCCCGTACACGCAACTTGCGTGATATTGTAGACATAGGCAGCGGTACTCGTTGCGTGCAGTGTGGGATGTTGCATTTCTGTTGGGTTGAGCGCTGTGGCGCGTGCAACCAACCAATGAACTTTAATTTGGCCGAGGTGAGAGCAGACCAATGACTTCAACAGAAGGCTGGGATGAATGCACCATGCCGGGTTGTCACGCAGCGTGTGACCCGAGCGAGGAGTTCTGCGCGGTTCATCGCGAGACTACACCTATGCAGAAGGCGTGGGGGTTCCTCAAGGGTACTATGGGTAGTCGTGAAGACCAACAGCGCGGTCACGAGCAAGCCGACCAATGGAAGAAGATTCAGCAACAGGAGGAACGCGAACAGCAACAACAGCGGATGGAAAACCCGCCCTGCGAACTATGCAACAAGAACCCTGCTATGGTTGAGCAGCATGGCGACCTGTGGTGCGAAGAATGCGCCGACGAGATTTTGCGTATTCAAGCGCGCAGAATGCGTGAAGAAATGGGACTACCTCCCGAGGAGGCGGCTGAATGAGCGCATTTGAGACCGCTTGGGGTGTACTCAAGGAGTTGACGCCCACTCAATTACGCCATGCCGCGTACGGTATCGACCCTACGCTGGGGCGTGTGGGTCATGCTACCAAGAAACCCGACCGCGGTGAAATGACGAGCCGGCATATCATGTCGGGTCATCTTGGTGAAGCGATGCAACCACGAGGCGTATTCGACCCCGAGACGAGCGAGAGTTTTGACATAAATCCAATATCCCAATCAAAGCGTGTACTTGGTTATGGGTCGGACTACGACTCTTCAGTGGGCGCGGATGCAGACAAATGGCCCTATACTCCGAATACCTACCCATACAAGGAGAGACCCGAAGACCAAGAGCGTGCTACGGCTGAAATGGATGACCCGCACGAAATGCAGCCGCGTATGGGGCGCACAGGCGGCAAATTGACTCACGGTACTTTCGGTGGGCCTCCCACAGGCCGATTCCCTAAACTCGACGAACCAACACCGTATGTTGACCTTCACAGCGCCGAAGTACCAATCGGGTATGACGAGGAAGGACCGGAACCCGAACCCGAACGCGGCTGGTCGCCTCAAGACATCGGTGATTATCTCCGCGTAGCGCGCAAGCAACCTCCACCCACCACAGAATCACAGAAAACTCGGGGACTAAGTCGTGACGAGATTGAACTACTCGGACGACAGGCTGCTATGAGGAGAAGGTGACGAATGCCAGTTATATTCCAGCCGGGCGAACGACCTCCTCAACCTCTCGACCCCGATGCGACTGTCTATACTACACCGCAGAAGGTGGCAGATTTTCTCCAAATACAGTTCCCCGACCCGGATTTGGTCTCCACTAACGCGACAGCGGGTCTAACCTATGTCGAAGTCAGTCCGATTGATTTTCGCCAAACAGGCTACGAGGCCACAGACGAAGTCGAGATACTCGGTGACGCGTCTCTCGCCGAGACGGCGTTCATCGGTAGCGTGGCACTTAGTGGTGGTAACGCGCGATTCAACCTCGTTACTTCGTCTGTCGGTGTAGTCGGTGTGGATGATTATACACTGGTCGGTACGCACAATACTGCCGATAACGCGACTGTGCAGAACCTCCAATCGTTTACCAACGGTAAGCGGCGCGGTGTGACTAAGAGTGCGGTTCAGCATCTTATCCGTCGTTCTCAAGACAAAATCGACAACCTGTGCAACAACGCGTGGCGGCCCATGTTACAGACCGCCGAATACAAGAACTTCGATACCTACAAGCCGTACAGGCGTCGATACTACACCGATTATGTCGGTACCTCCCCTCTCCTATTCCGTAATGTCCAGCAAATCGTCCGATTGGAGATTTGGCAGGGCCAAGAGTACCGTGAAATCGGTGGCGCGGAAGCGCAAATCGAAATCATTGACAATTCCGCGCTGACCGCTACGGATTACCTGTACCTGTGTCCCGGTGACGGTGGTGTGGCTTCGTTGCAGGTCGGTACAGGTACCGGGAACTGGCGTGCAGACTTTGACAACGAGTCAACGGCGGCCAACCTTTCCGACCTAATTAACAACGACAGTCGCAGAAACAAGACAGGCGTGGCGTTTTCTCCCTCCTTTACTCTTGAGACTGACGCGGTAGCGGGCGGTCTGCAAACCGCGAATGTCCACCACGAGTTCCTTTCGTCCGCTAACGCCGACTACGGTGGCGGGAAAATCAAACTTACCTCGATGCGGCGCGGTGACGGTGGCGAGAACGCTACTATGGCTACCACGAACGCGAACGGGTTGACGATTAGTGGGTTGACTACACTGGCTACAACAGCCACGGGGCCGGTTGCTGTGGGCGTTTTGCCTCTAACTGACGCCTCCTCTTTTGCCAACTTCGGTATCGTTTACACGGGTACCGGTGCTACAATCACAGCAGCGCAATACACGGGCAAGAGTGGGAATACACTCACAGGGGTGACTGACTTGACTCCTGTTGGATTCACTGCCGCTATGGCTAATACTGTGGCTGTCGGTCAGCACCGCTTCCTCATCGACTTCTTTGGTAGTACCACAGGCGACGAAGCGCGACTGCGCGACTGGTGGTGCGACTACGAACTCGGTGTCATCTATTTCAACAACACTTACCCCTACTTCCAGTGGAACTCGGTCAAGGTCGCGTATGTTTATGGCGAGCGGTATGTCGAGAAAGCGATTGAGGACATTTGTACGAAGTTGGTCGCGATGGATTTGCTGATTTCCGATGACCGCTCCGTACTGTTCCCCGAGGGGACGCAGAACATTGATTTGGGGAGCAAGTATCAGTTGCTCAAACAGCAGGTGGCCGAGACGCTACCGCGATATGTCGAGGTGATGACACCGTGGGAGTGATGCCGATTGACGCCGCGTGGCGCGTGTTGAAGAACGATGCACCCCCGGCACCTGTACCGGGGTGGCCGGAACGCTACCGCAAACCGTATGACGAGTCGGATTACACTGAAGCGTGGTCGCAGTTACCACAAGAAGAGCAAAGACGGCTATTAGACTCGGTGGTGAGGCGAGCGCGACAAGAAGAGCACAGACGGCTATTAGCGCAGCAGCCGTCGCAGTCTGTTGAAGAGTGGTTCAAAACAAATGTAGGTCAAGAACCACAAGAGCCTCATCCTGTTGTCGCCCAACGCCACGCGAAGGTGAGAGCCAATCGCCTCGCACATAATGCTTGGGCAGCGGGACGAGGTTATCCCTATCGACAAGAGAGACGCAGCCAAATAGACTCGGAGAAAGCAGATATTGCGAGAGCACCACCACCTTTCGTTAGCACAACGCAACCAAAGGGGTCTCCCGTACCCCAAGAAGGGGAGTTCATAGGTGAGTGACTTGAAGGAAATGGTTTATGCCGCTCGGCGCGCGGAAGTGGGCGTCACGCCTATTGGAATTGTTGTCCTTCGTGCTAACGCTCACGCGTACGGGTTCAGTGTTGACGAAGACGGGAGAGTAATAGACCCCGACACGAATGCGCTCGTTACTGACAACGAGACGCTTGAGCCGATTTACAAGCGCGCTCAAGAACAAATGGTGACTACAAGCAAGACAGGCGAGGAATTGTTAAAGAAGTGATATGATGGCGACAGAATCAGTTGAACTCATCCGGTCGATTCTCGACGATAACTGGAACAGGGCCAACACAGACCAAGTCAAGCCTGTCATAACCGATATCACTACCTTAGATGCAGGGCGCGGTAAACGGT
>Ga0208030_1000920_pt1 | contig 18871 bp, 24 predicted proteins | sample MalvirDeepMed_M9_FD_184246 | JGI IMG/M metagenome (GOLD analysis project Ga0208030, IMG submission 184246) | Marine viral communities from the Global Malaspina Expedition - Malaspina viral metaG DeepMed_M9 (SPAdes) (version 2) | ecosystem: Environmental > Aquatic > Marine > Oceanic | place...
CCGGTTCGGCGGCGCGACGGTAACGATGCGACCTGTCTCAAGAGACGCAAGCCGATCCTCGCCGCCGACGACGACATGGACAGGCCGGCCCCGAAGCCCGTCAACTACGATGAAGGCGCGGTCGTTGACGTCGTCGGCGACGCCCTTGTCTAGAATGACGCCTGTGACAGGCCGAGCGCCCTCGGATGCGGGATCGAAAATCGCACCAGCATCAAGCGTGCGCGCGACGCCCTGATTTCGCATAGCGCGGTGCATGGCCTTGATGACGTCGCCACGCTCGCCCATGCGTCGCAGATCCGTTTCGGCATGGTCCGCCAATCGCCAGCGTCCCTTTCCCAAGGGTTCGGCGAGGGCCATCCCCTGCAATTTTCCAAGACGCATGCGCTCAATCTGTCGGCGCCATCCGTCGCCGGGACGGTGCGGTCCGGACAGATCGACGACACTCTCCCGCGCGCGCCGGATGAGGGCGCGATCGATCTCGGTGAAACGCGCCTGTCCGACCATGCGAGCCATGCGGGCGCGGCCGTCGGTTTCCGGAACGGGTCCGAGTTCAAGCTCGACAAGCGCCTGCGCGCGTTCGCGCAGGCCACGCGAAATAAAATCGCGGGGGATGACGAGATCGCGCCCATCGTCGCGTTTGCCCGAGATGATGAGATGCGTATGGGGCTGGCCGGTGTCGTAGTGATCGACCGCCACCCAGTCGAGCCTGGTTCCAAGATCGCGCTCCATCTGCGCCGTCAGGTCGCGTGTGAATTCGGTGAGGCTGGAAAGCTCGCCCGCATCCTCCGGAGACAGAATGATCCGGAACTGGTGGCGGTCCTCCGCCCCGCGCTCCAGGAATGCCTGTTTGTCGGCGTCCGGGCCATGCCGGTCATAGAGGCGCGAGGGCTCGCCGTCCGGGCCGGTCCCATCCCGCTCCACATAGTTGAGGTGGAGCTTCTGCGCGAGGCGGCCTTTTGGATCCATGCTGACGACACGCACCTTGACCAGAACGCGCCGGTAAAACTGCGTGCGCGCAGCGCTGCGTTGCGAGCGCCCGCGTCCGCCGCCGCGCCCGAGTTTGCGGGCGCCCTTCGAGACCTTGCGGAAGAAGCCCTCGACCTTGCGCGCGCCTGACGGCGACCGCATGCGGCCGAGGCGCACCTCGAACCTGTCGCCGTCGCCCGTCATGACGCCCACGTCCCATCAGTCGATTTCCGGGGATCACCCCCGAATACGTCAGTCATGACCGGAGTAACCGTGCAATCGGGGGTGCTCCCTGCACGAATAATATCACTCCCGAAAATGATGTGCAGACAAGGGATAAGCGCCCAGGGGGCGCTCCCGTCTTTTATCTTGCCCTCCGCGCCCCTCACTGACGTTCGTCCCGCGCCCCGCCGGTTTGCGCGCCGGACGCATCCGATCGATCCGGTTCCGGACCAACGAAATCGACCGTGCCGAGCACGTTTTTGACCGGGACCGGTCCGAAATACCGGCTGTCGAAAGAAGTCTGCACATCGGTGGAGACGAGAAAAATCTCGTCTGAACGAAGGACAATACAGCCTGTCCAGACCGGCATCTCCCGCCCCGAACCGTCCTGCGCCAGCGCGTATATATCAGGACGGTTCGGGGCGCGGATGACGCCTCCTTCGGAACAGATTTCTTCTCCCGCCGCCGCCCAGACAGTCTTGATGAGGGGAATATGGGACGGCAGATAACCCCGTTCATGGGCGAGCAGTCGCGCCTCATCCGGTGCATATGCAGCGACCATCGCGCCGCGTTTGACGGCGCCGTCTGCGTCGATCCTGTACCATCCGACCGGCGCGCTTTCGCTTGGATTATAGAGGACAAGCGGGTTCGGCGGCGCCGCAATTTGCACCACTGTTGCGGCGCACACGATCGTTGCGGCGGTTCCTGCAATCAGACGCGCGGCCATGATGGATCGCTCCCGTCGTTCAATGTGGATGGGCGTGTTTGGAGCGCGTTGTGCAGCGCGCGCCAGCGATGCGGCGCCAGGTCTTCAAGGCTTTCGCCCTCCCGCCTGAGCGCATCGAAGGCGGCGAAGGCGCGCTTCACTTTCGTTTTTCCGCGCGCTTCAAGCAGCAGGACGGCCCCCGGCAGCACGCCCGGAATCTTCGTCAGCGACCCCTGTGATGACGTGCGGCACACGAACAATCGCCAGTCCCGCGTGCCGTGGTCTCCCGCCTGCCAGCGCTCATAACCGAAGGTCGCATCGGGGGCGAACGCGGCGAGTCTTCGCCGCCATCCCCGGCGCACAATGAAGCGCGCCGTCCCGAAAACGAGCCGATGATTAAGCCTGTTCTTTCGATATTGAAGGATGACGACGGTGAGGCGATGGGCTTCAGGACCGGGCGCCATCGCCGTCCTCATTCGCGCCGGGTTCGTTTCTCACGGTCGGATCGGAATCGCGCCCGCGCGACCAGCGATCCAGCGCATCCCTGTGATAGACGACCTTGCCGCCATGCTTGCGCCAGTTCGGTCCTTCCTTTCGCCAGCGCATGGCGTTGAGGGTTGATTCTTCAAGCCTGAGATAAGCGGCAGCCTCGGCGGCGGTGAAATACGGACTTTCGACAGGCGGATTTTTCGCGTGTTCCATGATGTCCCCACTACGCAACAACAGTGTCGGGGCCGGTCGAATTTTCGGCTCCTAGAGGAAATCATGACGGATTTTGAGGGAGGCTGAAGCGGCGAATTCGCGACGTTGCGTTTTCGCCGCGACGACCTTCACCATGCGTTAAAGGGTCTTTTTCCCGAGAAGGCCCAGATAGCCTTCATTCACCATGAAGCGGGCGCGGGCGACAAGCCGTCTTGCCCAGTCTTCATAGTAGCAGGATGGTCCGCCCCAGCGTTCCGCCACTTTGTCAGCGCCGTAGATCGCCTCGGCGACATCGCGATGGGACCCGCCCGCATTCACAATGTCGATGGCGATAAGCCCTTGCGCGAGCCGTGTCGAGTCCCGGCTGCGCCCGATCAGGGAAATTTTTCCGCCTGCTGAATGATAGAGCGACAGGAGCTGGCTCGCAGTATCAAGACGACGCTGATAATGACGAATTGAATCGATCCGAACCGCGATGGCGCAGTTTTCAGCCCGTGATCGCGGGGCTTCGCAAACAAGCTGAACCCAGAAACGCCGTCCGCACAACAGAATGTGACGGGCGCCATCGACTGTGTCGAGCATGATCCGCCGGGTTTGAAGCTGGCAGAGTTCGATTTCCTCATGCGCGGCGTTTTCGCCATCGACGCCCGTTCCCCGAAGCCGGAGAAGCTGGATCGGCAAGGCGCCCGCCAGCCTGTCGGGCCGCCAGAAAACATTCGCTTCTTCGCAAGACTTTTCCGGGTCGGCGAAGCTCAAGAGTCCCCACTTTTCGGCATCGGACCATCGTCTTTTTTCGCGGATCAGAACGGCGCCTGTATTCAGCGGAACGGGTCGTGCGCGACCGGCGCGGGAGGATCGATAGCTGCGCGCATAGTCCCTGTTTCGCCTCAGATACTCCCATGCCCAGGCCGCATAAGGCAGACGCAGATCCCGCGCCGGCGGATCGCCGGCGCGTTCTGATTGTCTTGGACTTGTCGCGCGATCATTCATCGGAACTCCTGGCCGGCCATGATCGCAGTTGACGGTTAGGATTCGTTAAAATTTCAATTGAAAATTACAAACCAGAGATTGAACCGCGCAGCGATCGGCGCGCGGGATGTCGCCCGCGCGTCGAATTCTATTCAGGCCGCGTTCCAGAGGAGCGCGAACTCGCCGTCCTGACCGCCCGAGGCGGGGCCGAGATTGGCGTAGACCCGGCGCTGCGAGATCATCGGATGCGCCAGTGTCAGCGACACATATTCACGTCCCGAGGTCTTTCCGGTGCGGGTCCAGCCGCCGCCAAGTTCCCCGAATTGCGGGCTGAAGATGCGGAAGTCGGGCTGTTTCGAGCCCGGCTCTTTCGCCGCGTTGCGGGTGATTCTGATGCGGGCGTTAACGCCCATGGCGAGGGTACCTTCGTAATCGCCGTTTTCGGTTTGCGTCACATATCCAAGTGCTTGAGCCATGATTTTCGTCTCCATGTTGTCGCGCCCTGCTCGGGGCCAATCCCCTTGGCGCCCCCCCATGAAGGCCGGGGCGGCGACGGTCCGAACCGGCTCTACGGAGCCGGGCGGAACGCATGTGGAGCACCCGGAGCCGCGCGCTTTTTTGGTTCGCGATGAACCCGCGCAGCGGGGAGGAAAAAAGCGGGCAGCGCAGGGTTTCAGGGCCGGCGGCGTTTCGGCCCATGGGTCAGGGCTCGCTAAGGGGAAGTGGCCGAGACGAGGGTCTGGCGCTATGAGAGATGGTGATGGCGCAAGCGACTGGATGCAGGCTCAACCCGTTTCGACGACGCAAGGCGCGGCCGCCGAGTTGCCGAGACCAGTCGGTGATGCCGGTTCCGAAAGAGGCGAGGCCCGGCTCAATTCGCCGATCCGTGCTCCTCTCCAGTCCAATCGGGATCGACAAGGTCGCGCAGGGATACGCCCAGCACTTCGGCGATGTCTGCGAGCATGTCGATGGAAACCGATGTCTCGCTGCGCTCGATCATGCCGATATAGTTGCCGGACGATTCAGCGCGCGCGCCGACCTCGTCCTGGCTGAGGCCCAGTTCGGCGCGTCTTTTCCTGACATTCCGTGCGACGATATCCCTTGCGTTCATCCGCCCCAAGTGGACAAGGGGCGCGATTCTTCGCTACCAAATATATTTGGGAATCGTCATTCGCGGCTGACGGCGGGCATTTGAGAAAGGCGTTTGAGGTGAATCATCCTGTAGATATCGAGCGCCTGCGCATTTTCATGACGCAGTCGGGATTCGTCGCGCTTGATTGCGAGAATTTGTCCGCCGAGGACAATGCGCGACTGTTCGGCGATGACGGCGTGTGCGGGCCGGTAGCCCTTCACGCATTGGTCTGCGAAATGCTCGCGCTTCAGTCCGCCGCACCCGGCGAAGCAGATATGGCGGCGTTGACCGGGCTCGCCGACAGTCTTCGATCCTGCCTCGATGAGGTAGGCGCCGCACTGGCGAACCAGCGCGGCGCTTGATCGTTACGCTACCGCTTTCTTCTCTTCTGAAACCGCCGAGCGCGCCTTTTCCGACGCCGCGACAGGCGGACAGCCATTGGCGGTGAGATAGGCTGTGGGAACATCCGTCATCCAGCGCGGACGCCAGTCGGGCGAGGCTTCGCATCCCTTGCCATCGATGCGGTTACGGATGATTTGCTTTTGCGCCTTGCCGGTTTCCGTGAGGCAGGCTTTTGCGGCGGCGTCACCCGCGATGTCGGCCACCATCGCGTTGATGACGCGCTTATCCCGCAAGAGATCGAAGAACGCTTCGTCCGGCGTCCAGAGCGCGGCGAGGTCGGGTTCGATGGTCTGCGCCAAAGCCTCGACCATTGGCGATCCTGCTTCCAGACTTTCGGCCATTGCAAGAGCGAGTATGCGCAGCACATCGCTGTCCTTCATTTCCAAAAGCCTTGCGAACACCTTGGCGGTCGTCCAGCCGTCTCCGTTCTGGCGCACCAGCCCGCGTTCGGGATTTTCAAAACCGATCATGGCGCAGACATGGGCGGCCTCTTCCTGCATGAGGCGTTCGCCTTCACTGGCGGCGAGGCTGTCGGCTGTCGCCTGCTTGCGGGTTCGCTGCGGGTCGGCCTCGATGCGCCAGAGCGCCGAGCCGATCAGCAGATGGGCGACGGCGAGACGGAGCGCGACGCCCGGATGACCGGGCAAGCGCGCCCGGATCGCGGCGTGACGGTGGAGGGTGACATATTCCCCCAAGGGGCCGGACATTTCCGGTTTTTCAGGCGCCGCTGCGCCCTTCTCCCCTTTCGCCGTGCGCTCAAGCCGCTGCGCTTCCTTCTGGCCGATATAGCCTTCATGGAAGGTCACGGCGCCGTCATGGCGGGTTTCGACATAGATGCGCCCGCCCTTGGTCTTGGGTCGTTTCACATATTCCCATGACGAAAAGTACGCCCCGCGTTCCAATATCTCGACCGCTTGCCAGCCCGCCGCCTTGTAGGCGTCGATCCGTTCGGCGATGGCGGCGTTCTGACAGGACCAGAACAGGTCCGGGTCGGCGAAAATGGCGCTGTCGCCGAACAGGTCGGTCAGGATATGCCCGTCATAGACGGCAAGATCGAACAGCGCCGCCTTGGTGAAGATGCGCGCGCCGCCCGTCAGCCATGCTTTCAGGCGTTCGCCGCGCGGGGCGTGTTCGTTCGGATCAGCGACGAGTTTCAGCCAGCTTTCCTGCTGGTCCGGCGTGGCGAGGGTCAGCGCGCGCAATGTGCCCGCATCGATCTCGTCCTCTTCATAGAGCCGCTTGATGTCCGGCAAGAGGTTCGCCAACGCCAGCACGCGGCGTACTTTAAGGTCCGTAACGCCAAAGGTCGCGGCGATGTCTTCGACGGACTTTCCTGCCTGAACGAGCCGGGCGAAGGCGTCATATTGCTGCAACTCGCCGGGCGGCAACCGGGCGATGTTTTCCAGAAGCGAGTCTTCAATCGCCTCGGCGTCGTCTCCCGGCCCAAGAACGCCGCATGGCGCGGTGAGGGATTTGCCGGTTTCCTTGGCGACCTGTTTGAGGGCGAACAGGCGGCGACGACCGGCGACAACGCCGTAGTGCTGGCCTTCCTTGCGAACAAGCAGCGTCTGGCGAACGCCGCGTTCGCGAATCGACGGCAAGATATCCGAAATATCGGGCTTTCTGCGCTCATAACGCATATTCAGCTTGCTGACTTTCAACTGCTCGACGGGGATATGTTGGAGTTTCATGCGGTCGTGTCCTTATGGGTTGGAGTTGGGATATTCGTCAGCCGCTTGCGGCATCTTGATTGCAAAGGGTCGCGCAAAGCCGCGCCTGCTCGGCCCGCGCGGCGTCGAGGGCTTCGGCCAGAAGTTCGTTTGCAGTTTCGGTCAGATAGGAATTGTCGGTATCGGGATAATTCGCCTCAACGCCCCAGAGGCTGGCGGCGCAGTCAAGCAATTTTATCTCGGCGAAACTCACTGACAGGACGACGCCGCAGTAGAACCAGTCGTCCTTGCGCCACGCCCCCATGATGTGTTCGGCGCGCGCTTGAGCGTCGTCGAAGCGCTGGCGAAAGTTCTTTCCGGGTCCGATGAAGCCGGGCGCATCCTTGTAGAGCGAGGGCCAGAATCCGTCCTGGCGCTTGTCCGGCGCGTCGGGGCAATCATCGCGGAAGATGCGCGCGGTGACGTGATACCCGTCTTTTTCGCAGTGGATCGCATCGCCTTCGCACACGAAGCCGCCAAAGGTTTCGGTGAAGGTCATGGCGCCCTCCTGAGGTCAAAGCCTTCGCGGGCGCAAATCTGCGTCAGGGCGCGGGTTTCAACCGTCTTCAGATCATCGCCCATCTGGCGGTAGATCGAGCCAAGGCGAAACCCTTTGCTTGAACGGACCACATGCGCCCATCTGTAAGGGCCTTTGCCGTCCTCTCTTGGTTTGGCTTGAAAGCGGGCCATCGTTCTCGCCCCCTCAACGCGACCAGAAGACGTGGACTTCTTCAAATCCCGTCTCAATGGTGAAGACGTCGCCCGACAATTCCATGTCGCGGCCCATCGCCTCCCAATCGATGTAATATTCGTAGCGTTTCGGAATGGCGGGGCCGCATTCCAGATTCAAATCCTCGGCGAAGTGCGCGAGGCTTTTATGTTCGCCCGCATAATCCTCGAAGGCGGCGCGCGCCGCTTCCAGATCGTCGCCGAAATGGCTGTAGAGTTCCGCGCCAAGACGGCCATGTTCGCCGATAAACTCGGACAGCGCCGCAACGGTTTCAAAGCTGGAATATTCTTCAAGGCTTGCGCCCTCGAAGCCTTCATAGTCGTGAATCGCCCATTCCTCCGCATTCGGAATAGGCGAGGCGGCAAGCATGGCGCGCGTCTCACCCCAGATATGGGCTTCGCCGCTGGCGGCGTCGATCCAGCGCCCGTGCAGAATGTCGTTATTGTAAGCCGCGAGGCAGGCCACATAGATGCGGCAATCATCCCGCTGGGGTGTTTCGCAGCTTCGCCCGGCAGGCGTTTCAAGGGGTGCGGTGTTCGCAGGTGTGGTCATGGCATCAGCCTCCTTCTCCGCCCTGTCACACATTTCCCCGGAAGGCGGGGGTGGGCGGTGAGAGGCCGTCAGGCGCCGGGCATGAGGGCGCGGGCGCAAGGGTTTTGGTAGGAGGAGAAAAGCGACCTAGACGGACTAAAATCCAAGGCCCTTGCGGCCGGGACCGCCCGGCGCCATACGCGCCGACCGCCCACCCCCGTCTTCAGGGGAAACACCAAAAAAGCCGGGGCGCGTTCCGCGACCCGTCCGCTGTTTGAAACGATCAAGATGCGCCAGCGATCAAAGCCCGAAGGGTGGAGACGCCCGCTTGGGCGGCTCCATTCACGCGAGCGCGGTCCGGCGCAGCCGGAGGCGCCCCGATCCGGTCCCAACAAAATCAACCAGGATGGTAATTTCACATGTTCATGTTGATTCTCATTATGGATCCTCATCGTTTCTAGCCGGCTATATCCATGCTGATGGCTATGTCAGCTTCAATCCTCTGTATGAGACTCCGGATATCATGGAGGTTGCCTGTAGGTGCCTATCCGGCGCAAATCTGTTGATCTCGTCAAAGGCTCGGGCTCGGTTATGGCCGAAGAAGCTGTCAGAAAAGATTTCTGAGCTTTTTCGCCATCGAGAAACAGATGGTGTGCCAGGAACAATCAAAACTAACGCTAGACGACTTTGAAGACTGGCTGCGCAACCAAGTTTTGCAGGTCTCTACCAAGCATGCTCTTGGTAAGGCGATCAGCTTTGCACTTATCCTGCTGACCAAGCTGAAGGTCAATTTGGAACACGGCGAACTGGAACTTGATAACAATGACGCCGAACTCAACATGCGTTGTATTCCTGTCGGCCGGAAGAACTATTTGTTCGCCGACTCTGAGCGGGGCGACATCACCGGATGGGTGCGAAGCAAAAGAAACGAATTCAGTTTTCTGGATAAAGAAGTCTACGGAACATGCCGATATGAGACGACGTCATTTCCTTGCGGTCTTTGCCTTCGATTTTTTCCCAGTTCAAAAAGACCCACTCATCCAGGGCCTGGGCAAGACCTAGTGTACAGGTAACAAGCAAATCAATTGGCAGATCTGTGCGCACCTGGCCGAGTGCTTGGCCGTGCTCAAGTAATACTTTTGCCCATTGTCGGGCGATGGAAAACATTTCTTCCGCACTCTCTGCAAGGCTTTGGCTGTTCTGGAACTGGTAAAACATTCGTCCAAGTCGCACGAACCATTCATCCCTTCCGAGCATGTCCACGCACTTGCCATAAAAGCGCTCGCATTCAGGCCAGAAGGAAGATCGGTCTAAGTCCAGTGGGTCGAACGGTCCAATCTCGTCCTGCATTTTTAGAAGGGACTTCTCTAAAAGAGTGCGGAATAGGTCGGCCTTGTCATCAAAGTAGTAATATAGCGAACTCTTGCTGATGCCCGCCACTTCAAGAATGCGGTTCAGTGAAGCGCCTTCAAATCCCCTAGTCCCAAATTCTGCGGCAGCTGCATCCATCAGGAGGCGCTGTTTCGATGGGTCGAGATTTTCGAATCTGGGGCGGCTCATGGCTTGATTGTAACGGACTGGAAGGTTAGAACCAACGGTGCGGACCATGTGGTCCACAAGGAGTATTCTATGAAAATCTGCATTAGCGGCGCTGGAGTTGCTGGCCCCACCCTTGCGTATTGGCTGCTAAAAGATGGGCATGAAGTAACGATTATTGAAGAAGCGCCAAAATTGCGGACAGGCGGGTATGTCATCGATTTTTGGGGCGTGGGCTACGATGTTGCCGAAAAGATGGGCATTCGCGAGACCATTCACGACGTAGGATATGACGTGGAATCCATACGAATGGTGAATGATGGTGGCCGAACCCGCGGCGGGTTCTCCACGGATGTATTTCGCCGAATGACACGCAACAGATATACCAGTCTGGCGCGAGGAGATCTTGCCCGGATTGTGTTTGAAACGGTAGCAGATAGGGTAGATACGCGTTTCGGCCAGACCATCACGGCGATTGAGCAAACAGACGAGGCTGTAAGCGCAGAATTTTCAAACGGCCAGTCTCAAACTTTCGATATGCTAGTCGGTGCCGACGGCTTGCATTCCAATGTCCGGCGACTGGTATGGGGCGCTGGTCCTTATGAGCGCAAACTTGGATATTATGTTGCTGCGTTCGAATGTGATAATTACCCTCATAGAGATGAGAATGTATATCTTAATTATGCCGAGCCAGGGCGAAGTGTTTCGCGATATGCCCTGCGTGGCAACAGAAGCCTGATCTTATTTGTGTTTTCGGCAGACCAATTGCCTGGGGGGAAAGAGCCGGAAAGCAACACATCACGAATATCTGTATTGCACGAGATCTACGCCGAAAGCGAATGGGAAGTCCCGCAAATCTTGAAGCGGCTAGATGCCGCTGGGGACATCTATTTTGATCGGGTCAGTCAGATCGAAGTGCCATCCTGGAGCAAAGGTCGTGTTGCCCTGGTTGGCGATGCGGCTGCGTGCGCTTCATTGCTGGCCGGCGAAGGGACCGGCTTGGCAATGACGGAAAGCTATGTGTTGGCTGGTGAATTGCACAGTAACGGTGGGGATGTGTTGGAGGCTGGAAAAGCTTACGAGGCACGCCTGCGCGAGTTTCTGGAAGAGAAGCAGCAATCGGCGCGAGACTTTGCATCTTCCTTCACGCCTAAAACCGAATTTGGCATCTGGCTGCGAAATCTCGCCACGCACTTCATGATCGTGCCTCCCATTGCAGACCTCCTCATGGGTAATACGGTGAAAGATGATTTTGAGTTGCCAGACTATGGTTTTGAATGAAATTTCTGCGATAAATTGTGAGCCGAGCCTTTCCGCCGCTCATTCTATCTCGGAGTCTTTGGCCTTGGCTTGGGGCTCAGATTAAAACTTCGACGTGGAACTGCTGTAACGTTAGAGGCGTTACCCCAGCCTGAGTGAGCCTTTGAAGGTTAGTGAAACGCTCGGGGCTCTCTTGCTGTAATTCCGTATCGATACAGAAAACATGAAAGCCCGCCTCCAGAAGATGAAGTGAAAGGAGAACGTATCGCGGTTCCAGCATATCACCGATGACCACAGCTTGGTGGACAGACTGCTCCGCTACAAACTGTTTCAGTATGTCTTCTTCCCAAGGAAGCAGTTGGTCATCGGTAAAATCCAAAACTGGAGTTGGGGCAAGTTCATCGAGCGTTGCTGTCGCCTCCTTCAGTTCTACTGATTTGTTGTTTCCACTCAAGAAAATCAGTCCGCAATCAGAAATCCGGACAGACTGTCGAATTGTGGGAGTTACACCTCCCATCTTGTTGTCGTTTAACCCCATTTTTAAAAATATCTCTCTATACGGAAGAATAGTGTGTGGGGACGTTTATCGTATGTGGAACTGCTAGGCGAAACGGCACGACCGCCAAATTCCGTTCGACGATGCCCCAGTGGAAGCTGCGCGCCGGCTATCAAGCTGACATTGTCTGAAAGGTTGTAACTGGCGTCGATGATCGCAAGCGTGCTGGCGTCATTTAAATTGACAATCATCGTCGGAGTGAGAGTGAGAAGAGGTGTCCAGTCGATGCTTGCGCCGACTGCAAGATAGTCCCGTCCTGTATTGAATAGCTGGCCGCGAGCAACACGATTAGTCAGATCTTCCGGCAACTCTGTAGAAGCTCGCCGATCGGCGACGCCAAATCCGTTCCGGTAATACTCGACAAAGCCCGTCACCGGGCGCCCACCCCAATCCCAGCTGTTTTGAAGCGAAGTTACGGCTGAGACAGAAGCGTCGCTTCCATCCTTGAAGGTGGAGACGACGTCGAACTTCCAGACTGCATCGCCTAAGGGGCTCGCACCCCCGATGGCGAGGATGCCGTCGCCATAGTCGCTCGCTGCGACGACTTCCAGCTCCACGCTCCCTGTCATCCAGAAGCCCTTAACAGCGAAGGAACTTTCTTCAGAGGAAAGTCCGCCACCGGAGCGCTTTCGCGGTACAATGATCGCTTGAATGTCCGCACCGGTGTCGAAGAGATATTGTCCGTAGACCATATCGGCACCGGGTTTGTAGCTCGTATCCTGCGCATCGGGCGCGAAGGGATTGAACAGATCGAGCGGCTGAAAGACTTGGCCATGGCCCCAACTTAAGGCTTGGCGTCCAATGCGAACGACCGTCTTCGGGGTCGAATGCGCGATCCAGAAACGATCGAGCCGATGCGCGACCAGTCCGTCAGGGCCTTCGACGAAACTGTCTTCAAGATCGATGGGACTCTCCGCTCGTTGTGGCGGCGTCAATGAGTTAAGCTCTTCAAACCGGCTGCTGTATGCCGCCTCCATGAGGTAGTTGACGTCATAAGACCATGGGCCGGAGACATCTGACGCCTTTAAACGAACGTTGGCACCCGAAATTCCGAGCGTATCGTCGGCGATGTGTTCGAGCTGATCGCCATTGCGAGTAATCAACACTTGTTGTTGAAGCTTGATTTCGGCCCCCAGATCAGGCTCGGCAAAAGCCGGCATGCTGACGGCCGAAAGAAGGCTAAGCGTCAGAATGAATCTGGCCATCAACAAGCCTCACATGCCGGCGAGCGTATTCGAGCGCTTTGGGGTCATGGCTCGCGATCACGATCGTTACCCCTTCCTCTTCATTAAGCTGACGCAAGAGTTGAAGGAGAGCGTCCGAGGCTTTGCTGTCGAGATTTGCAGTTGGCTCATCCGCCAGCACAATTGCGGGGCTTGATGCAATAGCTCGCGCGACGGCTACGCGCTGCTGCTGGCCGCCTGACAGCTCGGCTGGTCGTCTATTCTCCATGCCAGAGAGACCGACAGAGTCCAGAACCTGTTTGGCGCGGCGCCGTCGTTCCCCAGTCGACTTGCCCTGTAATTGCATGATAAATCCAACATTCTCTGCGGCTGAAAGAACTGGTATGAGATTGTAAGCTTGAAAAACAAACCCAATGCGATTCATCCGAAGATCAGCAAGCTGAGAATTTGATAATTCGTTCAGCCATTGGTCCTCAACGCGAACGTCTCCTCCATTAGGTCGATCAAGCCCGCCGATAATGTTTAGAAGAGTAGTTTTTCCGCAACCTGAAGGCCCGGAGAGACTGACGAACTCTCCAGCGCTGACATTGAGACTGACGCCCTGCAGCGCTTGGACCTCGATCTTACCGCTGACATAGGTTCTTTTGACGTCCTTGCATTCGATGACGGCGGTCATGGTCGCTCCTCAGGTTTGCGCACGAGTCAGCACGTCGACTGGCACACGCCGGGACGCCTGCAATGCAGGATAAAGGCTGGCTAAAATGGAAAGCCCGATAACAATGGAGCAGGCAACGGTGATCTCGGCCGCGCTCACTTTCGGATAAAGAACTTGAGAGACACCGAACATTTCCGCCCCGATACCGAGATGTCCGAAATCTAGTCCGCCGGAAAAGGCGTTTACCGTTACGGCACCGGCGATCGCTCCAGCCAAAGCACCGAATACAACAAGGTAAACGGATTCCACGAGTATTTGGACAAGCAGCAGTACGGGCTTCATCCCAAGCGCTTGCAGCAATCCAAACTCTCGCATCCGCTCGTAAACTGCCATCATCAGTGTATTGACGAGACCGAAAGCTACAAGGACGAAGGAGACGAATATCCAGATGAGATTCGCGCCCTCGGCCAGATCGATCATCGCCTTGGCGAACGGTTGAAGCTCGTCCCAGCGGCGGATATCGAGATCAGGTGCAGCCTGTTTCAAATCCTCGATGGCGACATTGATGCCGTCTCTTTGCGGCGCCAGGAAGGCGATTTCGGAAACCTCACCTTCGAGGCCGAGGAGTGCCTGCGCTTCCTTAAGCGAGACAAAGACGGCGTATTTTTGAAGATCCGGCTGGCCCTTGTAAAACCCTGTGACACGGACGCCAATTTCGGCGATGTCGCCATTTTCGTCTTGGGCGGAAATCACGACACGGCGCCCTCGTTCGACCTGTAGCCGATCAGCGAGGGATCTGCCCATGATCAGACCTTTCGACGTGGCGCTGGTAAGAGGCGCACCGTCGATGGCGTTTGGCTTCAAAAATGAAACCGCCGACTCGCGTTTAGGGTCGATGCCGTAAATCATAATCGGCGCACTCTCCCGTTCGGACCGGATCAAGGCAGGCGCGACGATTCTTGGCGTCCAAGCAGCAACGCTTTGTCCTGAGAGCACATCCAGAAGCACTCCCGCCGGCTGCGGCATCGCGTGTTCGACCGTGGGGTCATCTAAAAATCCTTCCGCATGAATCTGTCCGTGAGCGGTCAGCGCTTCGACGGTTCGATCAAAGGCGCTGCCGCCCCAGGCGCGCATGAAGGCGCCAAGTATGATCAGGGATGCCACCGCCATGGCGATTGCTGTGATGGTGAGCAAAGTACGCGATTTGCGGCGCCACAGATTGCGCCAGGCGATCGGCGCCATGATTTTCAATCCGCCCATCACGCCGCCCTCATGGCTTCAATAATCCGCAGGCCCTGGATTCTGAACGCCGGATAGGTTCCCGCGAGCAACAGCGCAAGAACGATAACGGCGGGCCCCGCGAACAGAGTGAGAGACGTCAATTCCGGATACAGCGTACCGGACATGCCATATTGCTCGAAGACGGCTTGCGCGGATTCGAATTCAATTCCCTGCCGCCCTAGCCAGAACGTTAGAATGACGCCGCCAAGCATGCCGGCCAGAACGCCGAGCAAAGACAGAAGACCGATTTCCACCCAAACAATACGCCCAAGCAGACCCGGCTTCACTCCGAGCGCCAACATCATGCCGAACTCCCGCGTGCGCTCCAGCACGGAGATAAGCAGCGTATTCAGCAAGGAGATGACCACTACGACGATCAGAACTGCATAGATCAGGACAGCGCTGGTCGCATCGAGACGGATCGCGGCGTCGAGGCTTGGTTGCAGCTCGGTCCAATCGCGAAGGGCAAGCCCTTCTTCCTCAACCAGGGGACGAAGACCGCGAACCTCATGTCGAAGCGCAGCCATATCGCCCCCGTTCAGCACAATGGAGTGGCGCTCGCCATCCATGGCGAAGGTCGCGTCGAATCGTTTGAGCGGAATCTCAGCAAGCGTTCGGTCGATGTCAGTGATTCCCGTACGGAACACGCCTGCGACTGTAAGCACATCGGCAGCGAGAGAGGCGTCATGACCGACGCCCAAGAGTGTTATACTGTCGCCAATGCCCACCTGAAGATTACGCGCCAACACTTCTCCGAGAACGACCTGATCGTTCTTGGAGAGATAATCGCCCTGCACGATGTTGGAAGGGATTGTCGAAATCGACGGTTCGGCTTCGGGCTCAACGCCGAGGATCTGCGCCCCAATGCTACGGGTATCGGATGAAAGGAGCACATACGCGACGCCGCGTTGCCCGACGCTGACATCCGGCGGCAGGTCCTTGAGCGCGGTGCGGAGGGCCTCGGTGACTTGAAAGGAATCCCGCATCGCCGGCGTTGAAAGATAGTCCTTATGCTGCACCTGCGCGTAGCCATCGGTAAATCCGATATAGGTTCGCACCATGCTGGAATAGCTGCCGGCCTGTAAGGATGGCAAAAAAACGACCACGGCAGCAGTGATTGCTATTGCTACGATACTGAACAGGGTCCGCCGCCGACGTCGCCATAAGTTTCGCCATGCTAAGGTGAGCATCATCGAGGCGACCAGTCTCTCGGATTGCGCAGGTTGGACTGTGTGAAGAGAAAGGACGGCGGCTCGACGTCAAATTTACCGGACTGCGTAACGACAAGCGTCCAGTGATCCTCCTCTTCCACATCCACCATACGCATTTCTTGAGGGTAAGGGCGACCATCCAGCGGGCCAATGCGATCCGCTATCATGCGCTTCACGAGCTGATCTGTTTGGTCGTAGTAGTCCCGCTCAAGAAACACGCTATCATCGCGAATTCGCAACACCTCTCTTCCCCACACCACTGGCGCATCGTCATGAGGCACAGCTTCAATAACGTAGATCTCGTGGCCATCCGCTTCTTCGGTGGTTTGAATAGAAAGTTCGTAGTCAGTTAAAAGCGCGTCGGTTTTCGATAGGTCATCATATGAAAAGTCACTACCCATCCACGATTGGGCCATCATGCTGGCGGGTAGCTTGATCACTCGATTGAGGCGTGGTGTGAATACCCACATATCGCGATCGAGCTTCAGCGTTGCATTGCCTTCATCGCGTGCCGGCGCTGTGAAGCGAACGAGAGCGTCCTTGTTTCCACGCGTGATGCTGACCATGGCTGATGAGCGCTCCCACTCGGGACGATGAACAATCATGGTTTGTTCAATGTAGGAACTCGTCCCCCGCCAATTGTCGATGGCGTCGCGGACGATTTCAGCAGGATCAGGGTCCGCCAAGGCGGGCGACGCCGACAGAGCACCGAATAGAATTAAACAGGCAAGCTTTTTCATGCTCTCCTCCGTTTCGCAGAGGAAACCGATATGATTGATGTGGAACGTTTGTTGAGCCGACTGCTTTCGCGACTCTCAAGCAGGTCACGGAAGAGGCTGATATGCGTCGCGGGCAATGCGTTGCGTTCATCGTCTGACAAATCATCCCAATGGGTGACGACCCACCGGTCTAGAGACTCAAAAAGTCCCATGGTCGAATCTATCAACAAACTGTTGGGAATGTCCTGCCTGATCACGCCAAGCTTTTGTCCCCGCTCGATGATGACGCCAACCCAGTAACGAACAGCCTGAAACAGCCGCCCGGTTGGCGCACCGGTGTTCGGATTAGATCGAAGGCTATAGAAGATGGCCCCGAACTTAATTAGCCATCCATTGCCGTGTGCGAGAGTGACCGCCTTTTCGTAGCGGTCTTCAAAGTCGTCCCAAAATGTCTCCGCCGTGAGAGCCTCGGGATCAAAATCACCAACCCTCCTCATCAGGACAGAAATGGACCGTTCGATCAGTGTAGTGAACAAATCCGCCTTATCGTCAAAATAGTAGTAGAGCGAGCTTTTGCTCATCCCTGTTTTTTCGAGGATGCGATTAAGCGAAGCTCCGTCAAATCCGTTTGCAGCAAATTCTTCTGATGCAACTTCGAACAAAACGCGCTGTCGCTCTGGATCAAGATTCTCAAAACGTGGGCGACTCATTTGCACATCCATCCATTTATTTGTTGCTTGTACCGCAATATGGACCATCAGTCCAGCCCCCGGTACAAAGCAAGTTTAGCCTCTAGAAAATGACAGACAGAGAAACGGCTCCAAAAAGCGAACTGTCCTCTTGCCCATAGAACTCGTTTGTCCGGAAAACATCTGTCAACGTTAAGCTGACGCGCGGCCATACAAACGTAACGCCAAATTGGGCGTCGCTAACAAAGTGTCGCTTTTCGATGGATGGGCCGTCACGGAAACTATTGCCATCGAGGAAAATATTTCGCGCAACCGCTCGCCCTTCTATGCCGGCGAAAGCATAGACGCCAAATTGTGACGCCTTGAAGTACGAGGGGCCTGGCAAGCTCGGTTGAATTCGAGGTGCGCCAAAGCTTTCGGGTATCCTCAAGCCAAATCGTACAGCGCCGCCAACCGCGCCATAGGTGAAGACATTGCCTAGGTTAACGCCTGCTCTGGAAATAACTTCAAGTTCAAATGGGCCGACCGGTTTTTGGACAATCCGCCAACTCCGCCGATACGCGATCATCAGCGCCGGTTCGTTGCGCAATTGGTTTTCCCAGCCTAACGGTTTCTGCGCTCCTATCAATTTGTGTACAAACTTTTGCGTCGGAGCTGCGAGTGAAGCTGGACCGACTACCCCAAGGCTGACCGATAATGAATCCTGCCGATCTTCAGTTTCACCGATCAGCGATACCTCTCCATAAAGCCAGCCTGCATAGGGACGCTGATCCGAGGGGGCGGGATATATGTCGATATCCCGCGGGGTATACATGTTTTGCCCCAGCGAAAAAGTTTCGCGAAATTCTGCCTCATCAGAAAACAATACATAGAGTTTAGAGGCGGGAGGCATCCAGGCCGGCGCCTTGTCTGGCGGTCTAGCGTACTCAAGGCGAATGCCGTTCGTATAGTTTCTGTCTTGAGCGTAAAAAAGGTCGTTCTCTAAAATGAACGTCCAAACACCGCGATCCAGTTGCCCACGATTCTGTGCGTGGGCCGCAGTTGATGGAGTGATCAAAGCGGCAGCGAGCAGTGCGCCTAGCGCAATTCGATTTGTTAATTCCATACACCGTATACAGGAGCCGAGTTCAGTTCAGCTCGACTATCAAAAGCCCCCAATTCGTAAGCACTCTCTCGTGAACCGATATGTGAACCAGTAGTCCACAATCCGAAGAAGTCAAGGGGGCGTCCGAGCGGGTCAGCGCAGACGGCAGAGCCGATCATGGGGCATAGCGCAGGCGGAAAACTAAAAAGGCAGAGGATGGGACGGCAGAGACATGCTTTGAGCGAGGTTTACTGAATTGATGCGCCCAACTGCTCCCACCCCTTCAACGCTACGCATGCGGATGTATTGTTGAATGATGATGCGCGGCAATAGGAAGGCATTGCGGCGCGCGATATCGATGAATGGTGGAAGAGGTTGCGTGAGCGTTGCCTCTTGGGCAATCAATGAGGGCGAAATGTTGCAAATAGTGTCTTGAGTTGCCGTGCTAAAATGACAACGCGTAGCCATATGGAATATGGTCAGCGGACCAGTTCGACTTCACCGAGCGCGCAAAAACTCGATCAATTTATCCGACATGGGATGTGCAATTTTACGAATTTGATCCCTACGATACGCCATAGAGCCGCCGTCGCCATAGGCTGGGCGTGAATTGCGGTGGCCCATAAT
>Ga0208030_1000924_pt1 | contig 18805 bp, 22 predicted proteins | sample MalvirDeepMed_M9_FD_184246 | JGI IMG/M metagenome (GOLD analysis project Ga0208030, IMG submission 184246) | Marine viral communities from the Global Malaspina Expedition - Malaspina viral metaG DeepMed_M9 (SPAdes) (version 2) | ecosystem: Environmental > Aquatic > Marine > Oceanic | place...
AATATATATTATATAGTTATATATAGCTATGCAATATATATTATATAGTTATATATAGCTATGCAATATATGTTATATAGTTATATATAGCTATGCAATATATATTATATAGTTATATATAGTTATATATAGTAATATAATATATATTATTTATTTATTTTATTTATATATTCTTCTTGTTATATTATAAATTATAGTGTATAATAGTATCATGGAAAATATAGAAACAACATACTTAGACCCTTTTATAAACTTACATGGTCTTCTTACAGAAAAAGTTAATCAAGAATCTAATAATGATTTCATTACCTTTGTCAGAAAGATTGCCCCCATGCTGGTTTCAGATTGGAAAATGGGTCGTCATATTGAACTCATCTCTGATAAACTAAAAGATCTGGAAGAAGGAAAGTTAAAACGCCTTATGGTCTTCCTACCACCCCGTTCTTCCAAATCAGTTATATGTTCAAAGCTGTTTCCTGCATGGTATATAGGTAAAAACCCTGAACATGAGATACTAACTGTATCCCATAGTGACCAATTAAGTAGTGATTTTGGCAGATCTGTCAGAGATATAGTCAATACAGAAGATTTTCAGAAAATATTTAGAGGTGTAGCTCTGAGAAGTGATGTCAGAGCAGCAGGAAAGTGGAAAACTAACCAGGGAGGGACGTATTATGCGGCTGGTGTACGTTCTCAAATAGCTGGACGAGGGGCGCATATAGCTATATTGGACGATGTTATGTCTGAAGAAGATTCTATATCTGAAGCAGGAAGGCGTTATATAAAAGAATGGTATCCTGCTGGACTGAGAACACGTATTATGCCCAATGGGGCTATTGTTATTATCAATACACGTTATCATTACGATGATTTATGCGGCTGGCTGCTTAAACAACAGGAAAATATGTCGGAATTTGAGACAATCCCTTGGGAAGTTATAAGAATACCTGCATGGCTGGATGAAAAATCTTCTAAGCTCCTGGGACTCCCGGAAGGAACCAGCTATTTCCCCGAATGGAAGTCGGATGAAGTCCTGCAAATGGATGAAAATGAAATAAAAGCCAGTAATGGAAGCCGATACTGGAATGCTTTGTTTATGCAAGACCCAACACCTGAAGAAGGAGGTTTAATTAAAAAAAGGTGGTTACAACATTGGGAAGATAGTGAGCCTCCTGCCTGTGATTTTATTGTACAGACCTATGATACGGCCTTTTCCACCCGAACAACAGCCGATTACAGTGTTATCCAAACATGGGGTATATTTTACATGTATAACCAGGATAGTAAAGGTGAAGAAGACTTTGCCCCACACCTTATTCTTTTAGGTAACATACGAGGACGATTTGAGTACCCCGAACTTAGAAAACTGGCACAGAAACTTTACAATCAGAATAAACCAGATGTCTGTATGATAGAGAAAAAAGCCAGTGGACAATCTTTAATACAAGATCTAAGAAGGGCTGGTCTGCCTGTACTGGAGTATAACCCGGATAGAGATAAAGTAGCCAGAGTTTATGCAGCTTCTCCTATTATAGAAGCAGGTCGGTTATGGATACCTACAAACAAAAAATGGTCTGATGAACTTATAGAAGAACTAATACGTTTTCCCAATGCGGCTCATGATGATCAGGTTGATGCTATGACAATGGCTATTCATTATATGAAAGAATCCTGGCATCTAACACATCCTGATGATCCTGAGTGGGATGAAGAAATAAAGGATAAGAAAAAGACATATTGGACATTTTAACTTGGGATATAGCCAAAAGTGTGTTATAATAATAGAAGATTAAAAGGGGAATACTGTGGCTTTACTGTCTAACACTGCTAAATTAGCGTTTAAACTAGCAAAAAGTATTGGAGATGATACTATAGTACCCGCTGCTCGTACTATTCAGAAGTCAGATCAAGGAGTAAGTACTCTTCAAGCCTTAACAAAAACGGAGGGTATGGGAGGTTCGTTATCGAATGTCGATAAAGCATTAGAAAATATTAGAAAAACAGGCTCTAAAGCTTCAAAACCATATAAAAGCGATGCTCTTGCAGAAGCTGCCCAAAAATTAGATAGAGGTGATATAACACTAAAAGAGTTTATTAAATTAAGAGATGTAGAAAAACCCTTAAATGTTTATGGTACTGTTCCAAAAATAGACTCTCCTCTTAAAATAACAGCAGCTATTGGAAAGCAAGCAGAGAAAAAAGGTATTATTGGTTTAAATAGATTTTTAGAGGAAGGTCAAGAAGTAACCTCACGTTTTGATATTAATGCTTATCGAAATTATAATACTTATGTGGCTACTATCCAAAAAGTAAAGGACGGAAAGGCAGGGAATGTTTTCGGTTATTCTCCAACGGCTATCTTAAAAAATGTTACATTTCAATTTAATCCTGAGAAAGCTTTTAGGGTTGCACAAGGAGGGCATAAAAGTCCGTTTGCTACTATGAAAGGTAAATGGCAACATAAAACTCCACCAGAAGCTCAGGAGTATTCTCAAGCATTAATGAATAATAATAAAGTTAATAAACTAGGGGAAACTTCTAAGGAGTGGTCTGAAGTAGGTTTTGATCCTTCTGCTAGAATGTCTTTTTATAATAGGGCAACAGGAGATCCTATATTTAAAGCTGATGAGGTAATACAAGTAGGTCCAATGTTACTTGCAAAAGGAATAAAAAAAGCGACAAAGGAACAATTAAAAAAATTAAAAGCTATAACAAAATCTGGTAAAGAGGTAGGTTATAAACACGGTGGTTCTCTTATAGAACGTAATCTTTATAATTATGAACCAAGAACAATATAGAATTTAATAAGGGGAATAAAATGGCAGGTTTATCAGACTTACAGAAAACAACAAATATTAAAGGAACACCTCATAGACTTGCATGGGTTAATCCTGAAGAAGAAGTTTTAATGAAAAATATGGGCGGTTCTGGTAGAATGCGTAAAGGTTTTCCTTCTTATGATATTGAGGATGATAATGATAATGATGAAGAGAATGAAGCTCCAAATCCTGGAACTCAAACAAGTACCTCGGAAGGAAAAACTGATGGCAAAGGTGATGGTACTAATGACGACGGCGATAGCGAGAGTAATGGAAAGGAAGGGCTTACCAATGAACAAAAAGCAGATGCTCTAGGACTTGCCGGCGACCAAAGACAAGATTTTCTAGATCTTCTAGAAAAACCTGAAAAAAAAGATCCTGACTTAGAAGCTTTATCTGAAGCTGAAGAGGCAATAGGAGGTGGTACGATTAAAGCAGATCCAGCCGCTGCTGATCCTTACGGTCTTAGTTTAGGAGATGAAACTGCCAATAAAGTTATAGATGATTTAACAGCAGCAGGAAAAAAACCAACCCCAACTGAGGAAATGAATATAAGAGAAGCTATTAGAGATGCCAGAGCATCAGGTTCCTATTTTGAAGAAGAATTAGAAAAAATAGGAAGAGCAAATGTGGAAGCATTAGGACAAAGAGGTGGTTATTGGGACCCTTATGCTATAAGTGGTGTAGGTTACAGAGATTTAGATACGGGCTTAACGGGTATGCGGGAAGGTTTTTCTGACTTATATAAAATGACAGGACTAGATAAACTAGGTTTAGGTAGTATAGCTGGTGGCTTATTATCAGCACTTTTTTCTCCAGAAAAAGAAAAAGAAAAAAGTAAAGTAGAAATACCCACAGAAGCTTTATTGGAGATACGAGAACAGGAAAAAGCAGCAGACAGAGCTATAAAACAAAAGGAAGATAGAGATCGTAGGGCTGTAGCAACAGGTTTAGGAGAAGCTGATTATTATGAGTATTATGATGATAAACTAAGCGATGTAGGAACACAAGCAGAACAACTAGATTCTGATCTTAGTCCTACTTCAGCACAAAAAGAAAATATACAAGCAGAACAACAAGATTTTGATCATAGTCCTACTTTAGTACAAAAAGAAATAGATGATTATATAGCTGAAAAAGATAGAGGTCGTAGAGGGGAAGATATAACAGGTGCAGAATTAAGAGGTCTACCAGCAGTAGTAGATAAAGCAGAAAGAGATTATGCAGATTATATCTCAAATAAAAGAGAAAGAGATTATGTAGAAAAAATAGATAAATTAGCTACTGCTGATCAGGCAAGAACCGATACTCTTGAAGAAGTAACAAAGCGGCAAGATGCACTTAAAATGAAAGCAACTAATAATCTTTTTGATGCTGTCATAGAAGGAAGGAATCCTACTGAAGCATTTAATGATCTTAGAGAAAGAGGAGTTTCTCGTTCTAAAGCTATAGGACTTTTAGAAGATGCTAAAAGAGCAGCAAGAGAATGGGAAGGTATCCAACAATATCAGAGAGATAAGTATGGAAAAAGAGCCGAAGAAGTAGCAGAAACACCTTATTTTGATGCACCCCCTGCTATAAAGGCTCTTCCCATTGAAGAAAAAAGAGCTAAGTTAGAAGAACTAACAAGTAAATTTGCTTATCAAAATAGACTACAAAAGAATGAAGGTTTTAATCCAAAAGCCTATAAAGATGTATCTCAAGTAGATATAATCAAAGGGGTTGACACTAAAGCTGTAGCTATAGGAAGTGGTATTCAATTAAAAACTCCTGAAGGAAAGATAAATGAAGAAAATGTTCGAGCTTTAGAAAATGCATGGGAAACTGTATTTGGAGATAAAAAAGCTTTTAACTTACAATCTATACTAGATGGACAGCCTGTTCCTGAAGAAGTTCTTAATATAGCTTTTGATAGAATTACAAGTGCTCATTTTGATGCTGTAAAATCTTATCTAAATAAACACAAGCTATCTCCTGAAGAAAAAAAGGTTGCTCAAGAAGCTTTGGCAACATTAAGAGCAAGAGGAGGTCCAGGTCTTTTAGATAAAATGCCGAAGACAGTTGACGCAATACAACGAGGAGATTTTAAAAGAGCATCAGAAGAGGTTGCTAGAAATAAAGCAGGTACAGGCCTCTCTTTAATAGCTCGACAAAGCCCTTCTAGAATGGCAAACTTTCAAAAGTGGTTAGAAGATTACGCAAAGTTCTTTGAGAAACAATCACTAAAAGGTGGCGGAAGAATAGATACAACCCTTCCTGTTTTAATTAAACGTGCCACAAGTGGTAGGGTTCAATACACTCCTCATGACGCTCCAAGAATTAATCCCTATCAGCTAATAAAGGATCGAATGAAAGATAGAGTTTTATGGGAACATAGAAAGGAACAAAGAGAAAAGGCAGGAAGAGAAAGAGAAAAAGATGATCCTTATTATGTTTCCTCTCCCGAACCCGAAGAAGAAATTGAATCTAGAGATCCTTTTCATAAAATTCGAGAAGGGTTAAAGAGACAGATCATTAGAGAGTATGAAGAAAAGCAAGGAGAACAGGACTATCAAGCACGTTATGATGCAGATATGGGTCTACGCCCAGGCCCTGGACAGGCTGACGCTCCTATTCCTCGTGATGATCCAAACTATCCTTGGTATGATCCTAATAAAAAAGAACCTTCTGCTTTAGATCCAGAACCCGAAGAAGAAAAGACATTAATGGAAAAATACTTTAAAAAATTTCCAACCCCTAAAAGAACATTAAGGGAATCGAATGTTTACCTAGCAGAGTTAATGAAAAATCTAAGACCAAACTTAACTGAAGAGCAAATTCATAAAGGCTTTGGATATTTACCTCCAGATCCTTTACCAGAACCAGAAACTGAACCTGTAATTCCATTACCAGACCCAAGAAAGCCAGTTATATATGCTGATCAAGGTTTAAGTTCAATGCCAGAAGGAATAGAAAATGTCTGAAGAAAATAAATGCCAAAATCCAGACTGTAAATGCGATCCTTGTACATGTACAGATTGTACAGAATATTGCAAATGTACCCAAGAGGATAATACTTAATGGCAACAGAGCGTAATCCTTTTGAACAGATACTTACAGAGGAAACAAATGTTGTTCCTATGATACCTGAACCTATGCCTAATGAACCTACTTTTGAAGTAGATCCTACAGACGGTGGGGTTATGGTAGATTTTGGTGGAGAACCTAATATAGAAATGGAAGCTTCAAAGGAAGTTACAGAATGGTATGGAGACTTATCCGAGACATTGGAAGATGAAGATCTAGCTTCTATAGCTACAGATGTTATAGATAATTTTAATGCTGATAAAGATTCCAGAGCCGAATGGGAGTCCATGTTTGAAAGAGGCTTTGATTTACTCGGATTAAAACTGGAGGAAGGATCAGAACCTTTTGAAGGTGCTTGTACAGCCGTACATCCTTTGTTAATAGAGTCAGCAGTAAAATTCCAATCCAAGGCTTCACAAGAACTGTTTCCTTCCTCTGGACCAGTAAAGGCAAACATACTGGGTAAGGCGACACCTCAGAAGGAACTCCAAGCTAACCGAGTTCAGAACTTTATGAATTATCAACTTACTGAGCAGATGCCTGAATACTTTGATGAATTTGAAAGAATGTTATTTCACCTTCCACTAATAGGATCGGCTTTTAAAAAGATATATTATAATTCGACTTTGAAAAGACCTTCTTCAGAATTTATACCTATAGATCAGTTCTATGTATCTTACTATGCAACTGATCTGAGGAATGCTGATAGATATACACATGTTATTCATAAAAGCCCTGTAGATATTAGTCATGATATGGCAGCAGGTGTTTATAAAGATATGGAATTACCTACACCTTCACCAACAGGAATAACATCCTTTGCTGAAAAGATGGATACAATTATTGGATTATCTCCTTCTTATGATAATGATCCACAATATGTTTTACTGGAACAACACTGTTATCTTGATATAGAAGATTCAGATGTTGCCTTACCATATATTGTAACAGTAGAAGAACAATCAAAAACAATTTTAAGTATTCGTAGAAATTACGACCTGAATGATCCAAACAAAGAGAAGCGAAGTCATTTCGTGCACTACAGGTTTGTACCGGGTTTTGGTTTCTATGGATTGGGCCTTATACATTTCTTGGGCAACCTCACCATGAGCGCAACTGCCGCTATGCGTTCCCTCATTGATGCGGGACAGTTCGCCAATTTGCCAGGAGGTTTTAAGGCCAAGGGAGTAAGGATGGTTGGCGATAACGATCCTATAGCTCCCGGCGAGTTCAAGGAGGTTGAAGCAACTGGGATAGATTTATCTAGGGCTATAGTTCCCCTGCCCTATAAAGAGCCTTCCTCAACGCTCTTTCAGATGCTGAATTTCGTAGCTGCTGCTGGTCAGAAGTTTGCGGATAGCACAGAACAGATTGTATCTGATGCTGCCTCCTATGGACCCGTTGGAACAACAATGGCTTTACTGGAAGCTTCTAGTAAGTTTTTCACAGCCATACATAAACGGTTACATAAATCTCAAAGAGATGAGTTTAGAATACTAGCCAAGATAGATTACGATTATCTCCCTAGTGAATATCCTTATGAAGTTCCCTTTGAAGATAGAAATATTTTTAAACAGGATTTTGATGGTCGAGTAGATATTATTCCTGTCTCTGATCCTAATATTCCTTCTAATGCTCATCGTATGATGCTGGCAAATATGGCTCTGCAAATGGCACAACAATCTCCACCTGGAATGTTTAACTTGGAGGAACTGAATAGAACAATTCTTCATGCAGCCAATATGCCAAATCTTGAACAGATACTACCTCCCAAGGTTGAACCCCAACCAATGGACCCTGTATCAGATATCATGGCAGCAACAAAAGGTATTCCCATAGCCGCTTTTCCAGGACAGAACCATGATGCCCATATTCAAACTAAGATGGCTTATCTCCAAGATCCTAAAAATGGAGCTAATCCTATTATGCAAAAAATAATACCTATACTTGAAGCAAACATACAAGAACATTCTGTAATGAAATATCAAGAACAAATGAATGGTATGGCACAACAAATACTTCAGCAAGTTCCTCCCGAACAGGCACAAAATCCAGCTATGGCTGAAAAGGCAATGGCAGACGCAGCCCAACAGGTATTACAGGCTAATCAGCAAGGGCCGCAACCCACACCAGAACAGCAACTGGTACAGTTAGAACAACAGAAGGTTGAATTACAACAACAGAAATTACAGTCTGATACAGCTATTCAAGCGGCTGAAATGGAACTCAAGAATAAAAAACTTGAACTGGAAGAGAACGAACAAATTCTTGATATTATGAAATCTGGGGCTACTGATAACTTTAAAAAGGAAAAGGCAGAGGCAGATAGAGAGTCTAAGAAAGAAATTAAGGTCTTGGATATTCTTACTAAGCTTGGTATTGAAAAAGAAAAAATGAGTTTTAAAGATGAGAACGAAAGATTAAAAATATTACAAGATCTTATTATCGAAAGTCAAAAGAATAAAAAAGATAAAGAAATGATGGGGCTTAATACACTGGCAAAACTTGCCATAGAACAATTAAAGAAGGAGAAGTCAAATGATGAAGAAGGGTAAAGGATATCCTGAACATAATACAACTGTTAAAGGTGTTTCTAAAGGTTATCCAACACACTTGCCTGGAAAGCCTAAACAAACTTTTGGAGATTCAATGAAACTATCAGAAGATAAATGGGGCAAAAATTCAGATAAAGGTGTTTTTAATGAATGGAAACCTAGTACTTCCTATGAATGGCCTAGTCCTAAAAAAGGATCTCGTAAAAGTAAAATGTAATGGAGATATGGGACGAAGTTATACAGGAATTTAATGAAGAAATTAATAAACTAAGAATTTCTTTAGGTGATGGTTCCGCTGAAGACTATGCCCATTATCGACAGATGGTAGGTTCTATTTCAAGTTTGGAATGGGCAAGGAATAATTTAACAGATATCGTTAAAAAACGATTTTATCATGAGGAGTAATATGCAACAAGTACAACTAGGTAAAGCTTTAAAGAATGATGAATGGATGTCAAGTGAAATTGAAGTTGATGATCCAGTTATGTTACCAGAGTTACCAGGCTTTCATGTTCTGGTTAGACCCGTATCTATAAAAAGTAAAACAAAAGGTGGTATTTTTATACCTGATTCAACTAAGGATGATATGTCTTATCTGACAACAGTAGGTAAGGTTATTGCCTTGGGAGATCTGGCTTATAAGGATACTGATAAGTTTCCCAACGGAGCATGGTGTCAAGTTGGAGATCATGTCTGCTATGGAAAACATGCAGGAACTAAATTATTTTATCAGGGAGTAAGACTTATTCTACTTTTTGATGATCAGATTGTGATGAAAGTAGCTGATCCAAAAGACCTAGATCCTACATTTAATCTAGGAAAAGGTTCAGCATAATTTGGGAAACGACTAAAAGTATGTTATAATAGTATTACGTAAAGCGTTTGTCTCGTAAGCAACGGAGGAAAAAATGGCCGAGAATGAAGAATGGAACACAGTAGAAGTTCCAGAAAAAATTGAATATGAAGTCGAAGATAATACAACTACCCCTGATACTGAAGAGCCAGAAGTTAAGTCTTCTTCAGAAGAAAAAGATCCCGAAGAACTGGATGGTATTCAAACAAAAGGAGCACAAAAAAGAATTAGACAGTTAGTACATCAAAGAAAAGAGCGTGATGAACAGATTAATGCTCTTGTACGACAGAATGAAGAACTAGTTGGTAGGCTAGGTCAAAAAAATCAAGAAGTTAAAGAAATAAATAAACTAACTCTTGATTCTTCAGAGAGACAACTAACTGATAAAATAGAGCTTGCTCGTGGAGCCTATCTTGAAGCTTTTGAAGAAGGTGATAATCAAAAGGTTTTAAAAGCACAGGAGATGTTAAACGAGGCACAAGCTGATTTAAGGGCTGTAAGTTCTGCAAAATTTGATTACATACAACAAGAGGAAAAACAACAAAAAAGACCAAGACCTAGACAGGCTCCTCAACAGCCAGCACATTCACCAGATCCTAAAGCAGAAGAATGGGCATCAACAAATGAATGGTTTGGTAAAGATAATGTAATGACAGCAGCCGCATTAGCTATAGATGCAGAACTAAAGGGAGAAGGATATGATCCTAATGATAAAGACTTCTATCAGGAAGTTGACAGCAGAATCAAAAAAGCTTTTCCGCAAAGGTTTGGAGAAGCTGAAGAGCGTAGGCAGGAAAATACGTCAATGCCTGCTCAAGTGGTGTCGGGGAGTTCTCGCTCCTCTCCGAGTTCTAAAGGCAAAGTTAAACTTTCGCAAGAAGATGTAAGACTTGCTCAGAAATGGAATATACCTCTTGAAACGTATGCTTCTGAAAAGCTGAAGGTTAATAAAGCCGAAGGCGATTATACAGATGTTTATACAAATTAGCGTGGGAGAAATATTATGAATACACGAAATGAATCACGTAGTACTGAAATAAGGGAAAAGAATACAAGAGAAGAAGAATGGACTTTTGAAGAGCCAGACGCTCTGAATATACCAGAACTTGTGAAAGCAAGATTTGATAATGAAGGAATGTCTCTTCGTTGGCTACGAATATTACTCAAAGGTCAGGATGACATCACAAATGTTGGTAAGAAACAACAGGAAGGATGGGTCTTCGTTACTCCTGATGAGGTTCCTGAAATGGCAGTCACTTCCTTCGTGAGGGAAGAAGGTCGTTATCTTGGTGCAGTCTGTCGTGGAGATTTAGCTTTGGCAAAGATGCCAACAGGCAAGGTAAAGGCTAGGAAAAGGTTTTATGAGAAAAAGGCCAATGATATGATGGATGCAGTTAATGCACAGTTGATGAAAAGCTCTGACTCTCGTATGCCTATAACGAACTCAAGTAAATCCGTAACAACAAGAGGAAGACAACCTTCTTTTCAGGATTAGTCTTTTCTCAAAATAAGGAGATGAAACATGTCTAGTACTAAAGCATTTCGTGGTTTCATTCCTGCTCGTAAAAAAGGTGGTGGCTACAATAACGAAGCCGTAACAGATATGATTACACTGTCCTCTGGTGGACTATGTTCAAATAATATCTTTACTGGTGATCCTGTAGTTTTGCCAGGTGCAAACTTTGCAACCATTTCACCTTTTATTGCTGCAACTCTTAAACCTTCAGGGGTTTTTATGGGTTGTCAGTATGTAGAAAACGGTGAGCAGAAGTTCTCTCGGTATTGGCCGGGCGGAACAAGTGCCACGGATATAAAATTCCATGTAGTAACTGATCCAGATCAGTCCTACTACATTCAAGCTTCTTTGTCATTATCAGCTAATGAACTGATCGTAGCAAAGAATTATAATGTAACCGTAAGTTCAACCGCAAGTTCTGGAAGCACAGTCACTGGACAATCCAGTTACTACCTAGATGGTGCTTCTGGTGCTGAATCCGAAAAAACAGTAAGAGTTGTCGGTAAAGCCAAGTATCCTGATGAAAAGGATTCTGATGCTTATCCGATAGTAGAGGTCTGGTTAAATATGCACCGTGACCGTTACGTAACTGCTACAGCTTCTTCGGCCTAGTAAGGAGAATTAATCATGGCTATTAATAGAGCTAGTATTAGCAAAGAACTCCTTCCGGGTCTTAATGCTGTATTCGGAATGGAGTATGGAGAGGTAAATAATGAACATGAATCTCTCTATGAAATCGAGAAGTCTGATCGTGCCTTTGAAGAAGAAGTCCTCTTCACGGGTTTCGGTACTGCCCCCACAAAGGGCGAAGGTGCTGCCGTTTCTTACGATGATGCACAGGAAAGCTATACTGCCCGTTATACGGCAGAGACAGTAGCTCTTGCCTTTGCGATCACCGAAGAAGCAATGGAAGACAACCTGTATGATACTTTTGCTAAGTTACGTGCCAAAGGTCTGGCCCGTGCAATGGCAAATACCAAACAGGTTAAAGCTGCAAATATTTTCAACAATGGTTTCTCTGATACTATTGGTGATAGTGCTGCTTTCTTCTCAGCTTCTCATCCCACAATTTCTGATGGAAGTCAGTCGAATTTATTGACGGCTGCTGATCTTTCAGAATCAACCCTAGAAACTGCCCTGACAACTGTTCAGAAAATCAAGGATGACCGAGGTATTCTGATTGGTGCTAGTGCAGTATGTTTGCATATTCCTGTAGACTCTTGGGCTATTGCTGATAAAATTCTCAGCAGCCCTGGTAATACAGGAGCCAGTGCAGCCCAAGCCAATCCCAATACGAATGCTATCAATGCTATTCGTCATATGGGTATGGTGCCAGATGGCTACTACATCAATCGTCGGTTTACCGATACTGATGCTTGGTTTGTCAAAACGGATGTGCCGAATGGAACTAAAATGTTCATTCGTTCACCTCTTCAGACTAAGATGGAGCCAGATTTCGATACTGGTAATCTTCGTTTCAAGGCACGAGAGCGTTATAGCTTTGGTGTTTCTGATTGGCGTGGATTTTTTGGTAACGCTGGTAACTAAGTGTAAAAAGGAGGGGGTAGTATTATGCTACCCTCTTCTAACTAAAAGGAGAAAACATGGCAGCAAATATTAAAACTGCAATAGCAGTAGGTGATGCTGTTCTTACATATGTAGAAAGTGGTACAACTGTGGGAAGTAATGGATCAGGATCTTCTCCTGTACCTACTACAACTCGTATTATTTCTTTACATGCTGTGGCAACGACAGGGGGTTCTTATTCAATTAAAGGCCAACGACAGATTACAGATAAAACAGCGGAAGGAACAGCAATTAAATTTCAGGTAGTGGCAAGTGAAGCATCAGACATTTATATGGGTGACATGGGTGTTGCTGTATATGGTGTTGTTTCTGTTTCTGGTCCTACTGATGGGTGTGTCTTAACTGCATTTGTAGGCTGATATGGGTACGTATTCAGACCTAAAGACAGCGATTATCAATACAACTGAGAATGATGGAACTGAGTTTTCCAGTGTAATTCCTGATTTTATTAGCAGGACAGAGTTACGCATGACCAAGGATATTGATGATTGTGGTCTTGATGTTTATACAGCTATTACGTTAGCAGCAAGTAATCCAGTTGTTAGTCTGAATGATCGTGTTCGCATTGTACGTAATGTAAATTATACTACCAGTGCATCCAGTATAAAAACAAATCTTCTGCAAAGGACATATGAATATGCTATTGATTACTGGCCGTATGTTAGTGCCTCTACTGGTACACCACGTTACTATGCTAGAAAAAATAACACTTCTATTTATATTGTTCCTACTCCTGCTTCTACATTAACAGGAGAAATACAAACAGTTTCACAACCTTTACCCCTAGCTTCTGCAACAGGTACAAGTGTAACAACAACAAATTACTTTAGTGAGTATTGTTATGATGCCCTGTTCTATGGTTGTATGATGGAAGCTACAATGTATATGAAAGATTGGAATACACTTCCTCTATGGCAACAGCAATATGAATCAGCAATTATAACACTCAGGAATCAGGCTAGAAGGACAAGACAGGATGATATGGCAGTAGCCGCTTCTCCTGCTGGTGCTCCTGATCCAGTACAACAAGGAGAAAGCTAATGGCTAATTTAACACTAGAGCAAAAAGATAGAATTAAGTTTGAAAAAAGTAAGGCTGCATATAAAGCTGCTGACTCAAACATGATGAAAAAATTAAGTCAAATAACTAAAAAAAGATCACAACTTGAAAAGAAATCTTTAGCTGCATATAAAAAAGGAAATAGAGAAGCAGGTAAAAAATTTCAACAACAAGCTGATAAGTTTACAGAAGAATATAATAAAGTTAGAAAACAAGGCATAAAAGATAAAAAACTTGTTGATACTTATGGTGGTGATGCTAGAAAAGCTAAATCATTTGCTTCAGATAGAAGTAAAAAAACAGATAATGCTATTGGTGCAACTATTGCTTCTGCAAATCGTATAAGTAAAATGGAAGCTAAAGCTGCTAAAGCAATGAAAAAGGAAAATAAGTTAAAGGGTGGTGGTAAAATTCAATATCGTAGTATAGGTGGTAGACTTAGTGGTAACGATATTATAAAGATGATATATGACTAATGGTTAGCAGAGCAAGCATAAGGCAACAGGTTATGAAAGCACCAAAGAAGAAGAAAAGTAAACCTAGTGGTAAGAGATTTAAAGATCTTACTGCCAAGTTAAAGAAACGTGGAGCTAAAAGCCCTAAAGCCTTGGCAGCATGGATTGGACGTAAGAAGTATGGTAAAAAGAAGATGGCTAAGATGGCAGCTAAAGGTAGGAAGAGGAGAGCCTAATGACTCGTTTTGCATCTTATGATCCTAGTATGGGAATTTCACCAGAACAGTATGAACAAAAAATAAAAAAAATAAATGAAAGTTTTTATGGTCCTGATAGAAATATATATGCTAATGAAAATAGTGGATTAAATAGTATGTTTCCTCCTAGAGATAAAAGAGGACAGCTTTCTGTTACTAAAAGTCCTACTGAATTAATGGAATGGGCACGAAATGAAAGAATGAATAGACGGCAAAAATCTCCTGAAGAAATGGCTTATTATACTAATATTGATGAAACACAAGGAAATCCTACAGTAAAAGATCCAGCTATGATATCTCAGGAATGGCAACAGGAACATCCACTTTGGCAACGAGACTTTGTTGATAGAGGAGGCCGTCGACCAGATTTTACACCTAGACCAAGTGGACGACCACAAGAGTATAGGCCAGAAATGATTAGACCAGCAGTAATGGAACCTCCATCTACAACAATGCCTAGCCCTTCTGGAGGACCATTTGGAGGAGGAGGTAAAGGAGGTAACTTTTTAGGTAGGTTTGAAAGATTACTGGATGGTCTTGAAGGACTTGTCGGTAAACTAGGCGGAAGTGGAAGTACACCTGAGTCACCTTTTCCAACAGGAGATGGTGGTGGATTAGCTGAAGTTATAAAAACACCTTTTACACCAACACAAGATTATTAAGGGAGATTAATATGAAAGAAGATAAAGTAATAAAAAAGGAAGTGATTGTTAAAGATGGTGGTCAGATGAAACAAAATATTACCACTGTTGTAGAACAACCTTCCAGTGTTGAAATCGGACCTATTAAGGTACAGGATTCAAACATAGGTATAGCCGTTATTGTAGCAATTATTATTGCAGCAGGTGCTTATATCGTTTGGAGAAAAGTTAAGAAGGGGAAATAAAATGCCAGGACCACATACACTTTTACAATATCCACCTAAACTAAATGAGATTCTAGGTAAACCTACAGGACAAGGCTATGGTGCAGCCAGAAAGGGTCCAGATGTAAAAGGACCTCCAAAGGATGTAGTTGTAGAGGAAGATTATAAACAAGGCAAGTCTTTTAAAATAAAGGATTAATATTATGGCTGAACGAAAAAGAAGGCGAGGAAATATCAAAAGGGCTGCTGATATAATACATAAAAGAGGCGGAACGCCTTCTGAAGCAAGAGCTAAAAAAGCTGGATTAGTAGCAGAGAAAAAAGCTTTAGCAGAAGGAAAAGGTAAAGACAAAGCAAAGGAAATAGGTAATAAAGTAGCAATATCTCATTTTGCAAAAAATAGAAATATAACAAATGAAGAAGCAATAAGTGCATTATTTGGAGGTTCTGAAAGAAGTCAGATAAAATATCCTGGTCTAGATTATAGTGTAGGGTTTTTAGATCTTTTTGGTACTGCTCAACTAGCTAAATGGGGTGTAAAAAGTATTCATAAATTAGGAAAAAAAGTTTTTGGAAAAACTAAACCAAAGACATTAGAATCTGCTGTTGCACAGGTAAGAAAAAAATTAAACTTAGGACCAAATGTTCCTGATAAAACTATTACACAGAAATTTATTAATAAACTAAAACTTCCTGGATTAACACCTTTAACTGCAAAAACTAAAGCATTACAAAACCTAAAAAATCCTCCACTACAGAATTTAAAGACTGTTGGTCAAGCCATGAGGAATGTTAAAACATCTAAACTTGGGCCAGGTATTAAACTTCCAAAGCCTCGTCCAAGAGTTGTTCCAAAAGGAAAACTGCGTTCAAAAATTATACCTCCTGTAGTTGCTGCTGCCACACTAACAGCAGGAAAATTAGGGTATGATGCATTAAAGGATAAAGAAAATATACTAACAAATATATTAAAGAAAGGCGAAGTTAAAAATAATAAGGTAGATAAAGCTAAAAATAATAAAGCAGGTAAAACTAAAAGTAATGTAAAAACAGGTACTGTAAATCTACTTAACAATACTAAAAAAAGACTAAATGCTAACATAAAGGCAGCAAAGGCTGGACCTAAACTTAAAAACAAAAAACAAAGAGTAAAAAAACGGAAAACAGCAGCAGAAGAACATGGTGCTTGGTCTGAGGAAGCTGGTAAAGAATGGTTTAAAAAATATCTGCCAGGTATAGAAGTAGAATACACATATCCTACAGATCCAGAAGATTGGGATGAAATGGACCCTAGTGGTAAAACAGATAAAACTATTGAAGAGGAATTTGGTGGAAGACAATGGTGGGAAAAGGAATCTAATAAACATGGTGGTAAGGTAGTAAAACGTCGAGGCGGTGGTAAGGCTTTAAGAGGCTTTGGTAAAGCTACCTATTCTGATAAGTTATATTAATGTCTTGGCCTGAAGCAGCAAAGATTAAACATCATATGATACGTCCTAAAGCAAAAGATTATGAAAATCAAAGTGATTACTTTCAGGCCGTTTGTAAATATATAGAGTTAAAATTTGAAGATACATATAAGAGTGAAAAATAATGGCAGTATCAGGAACATATTCATTTAATCTTGACATAGATGAGGTCATTCAAGAAGCTATGGAAATGATTGGTGGAGAGAATATACTCGGACATGAACCAGCTTCGGCTCGTCGTTCAATCAATCTTATGTTAAAGGATTGGCAGAATAGAGGTGTGTTACTCTGGACAACAGAGACAACGGCTGTAACTGTTTCTACCAGTGTAACTTCCTACGATCTGAGTAGTTCTACGATTGATGCCCTGGAAGTTGTCTTGAGAAGGGATGATACAGATCTTCAGCTTGAAAGGATATCACCTGAAGAGTTCTTGCTTATCCCTAGAAAGACACAAACAGGTAGACCTTCCCAGTATTCTATAAGAAGGGGTAGAGATAATCCTGTTCTGTCAGTATGGCCTATACCAGAGAATACAACTGATGTTCTCCATATAGAAAGAATTAGTGAATTACAGGATGTGAATAAGTCAGCTACACAGAATGCTGATCTACCTAAAAGATTTTTACCTTGTTTGACAGCAGGACTTTCTTATCAGATGTCTATGAAAAGACCTAATGTAGAACCAACAAGAATACAGATGCTTAAATTAAATTATGAAGAACTTTTTAACAGAGCTTTACTTGAAGACAGAGAAAAAGCTGTAATGAGAGTTGTTCCAAAGTTAAGGTATTTATAGTGGCAAGTAATAAAAATGCCTTGGCTATGTGTGATACATGTGGCTTTGTATACCCACATAGAATTATGAAGATGAATAGTTATGGTATGCTGGTATGTCCACAAGATTGGGAAGGACAATATGATTTAAAGAACCATCCACAGAACAAGATACCTGATGTAAGAGATAATCCAGCTATTCTTAATCCCAGACCTGATACAGGTGGTAGGGGTGTTCTCTGGAATCAAGCAACAACAAATTGGGAAGACACAGATAATTGGTGGCAAACAATATGACAGATTTAACAGGAAAACAAATAGCAAATACCTACAAGCAACTGCTCCGTCTTGGTGTTAGTACCAATAGTGGTGTCAGTGCAGGATTAACAACTGTTGAGACAGGAGATGGTACGGACTCCTCTTTCCAGATAGCTACAGGGGCTGCAAAGTTTACAGGAACTCTGGCTGTATCTGGAGCTACGTCCATAGCTAGTGGTTTACATGTAGGTGATAAAGTATGTGCCAGTTCTTTCTATGGAGATGGCTCTAACCTAACAGGTGTTACAGCTACGATTGCAGGTAATATCTCAGTCAGTAATGTTACAGTAGGTGGTAATCTCTATGTCAGTGGGACTACAACGATTGTAGGGGCTACTCATCTACAAGCTGCTGTATCTGTAGGAGGGGCTGCTCAGTTTGGCTCTACTGTTACAGTTTCAGGAGCTACACAGTTACAGAGTACTGTAACGGCTGTAGGGGCTGCTACATTTAAATCAACAGTTACAGTAGAAGCTGCTGCTGCTTTAAAAAATAATGTAACAGTAGGTGGTACATTTAATGTTGCTGGTGCAGGTACATTTACTTCCAAGACAGAATTTAATGATGATGTCTCTGTAAGTGGTGCCTTAGATATAGCAGGGAATACCTCTATAGGAGGTACTTTTATGGCTACGGGGGCAGCTACATTCGATAATAATGTCTCTATAAGTGGGGGTCTGGTTGTTGGTGGAACGGTGACAATCGTAGGAGCCAATGTACAGGCTGCAAATGCCAAGGTATGTGCTTCCTCCTTTTACGGAGATGGAGCTAATATAACAAATATAACTGGATCTCAAATATCAGGTGATGTTTCTGTAAGTAATATAAAAGCTGCTGGTAATGTATCAGTAGCTGGTAGTTTTAATGTTGATGGTACTGTTACTATAGGGGGTGCAAATTTACAAGCTACTAATGCAAAGGTTTGTGCATCTGCTTACTATGGTGATGGATCTAATCTAACAGGTATTGTTGCTTCTATTATTGATAGCAGAGTACATGGTAATTTAGCTGTATCTGCTGCTCTTTCTGTAGGAGCTAGTTTAAATGTTGGAGGCAATGTATCGGTAAGTGGGACATCTAATTTTGTAGGAAGTGCTGTCTTTAATGATGGAGTATCTGTCTCAGGTAACTTGGCAGCAAGTGGTAATGTATCAGTAGGAGGTACACTAAGTGTAACAGGAGCAGTTAGCCTAGCATCTACCTTGAGTG
>Ga0208030_1000929_pt1 | contig 18742 bp, 22 predicted proteins | sample MalvirDeepMed_M9_FD_184246 | JGI IMG/M metagenome (GOLD analysis project Ga0208030, IMG submission 184246) | Marine viral communities from the Global Malaspina Expedition - Malaspina viral metaG DeepMed_M9 (SPAdes) (version 2) | ecosystem: Environmental > Aquatic > Marine > Oceanic | place...
CACCAATAGCGGCGATGAAGTCAAAGACCCCAATAAGAATGTCGGCCGCGCGATCATTTGGTCGCTGGCGATCTGCCTTGTTGTCTACATGGCTGTCGCTCTGGCGGTGGGGTCCTCACTGACACTTGAAGAAATTGTCGCAGCCAAGGATTTCTCGCTCGCAGAAGCCTCGCGCCCGGCCTTTGGTGATTTTGGCGTGGCGTTTACCGTGATCATCGCAATCATTGCCACCGCGTCGGGACTACTCGCCAGTGTCTTCGCGGTTTCGCGCATGCTCGCCATGCTGACGAATATGAACCTGATCCCCCACAAGCATTTTGGCATGCCCGGCGGCATCCAGAAACACACGCTTGTCTATACTGTTGTTTTGGCTGCCTTCCTGACCGCTTTCTTCGATCTTGGGCGGATCGCTTCACTCGGCGCGATTTATTATCTCGTAATGGATATTATTATCCACTACGGCGTGCTGCGCTATTTACGCGAAGATGTCGGCGCCCGCGCCTCTATTCTAGTCGCCGCCATATTATTCGACCTGATTGCCCTTGGCGCCTTCCTGTTCATCAAAGCGACCGCAGACCCGATGATCGTCATCATCGCGATTGGGTCAATGGCTGCAATCTTTGCTTTCGAAGCGCTCTATCTCGGCCGGATCCGCGACAAGGAGGCGCCCGATCATGCGCACTCTCACTCATGATGTAACTGGTCCGCCGAGGGTAAACCTGATCGAGTTCTGCGAGCGAGCGGTGAGCAGGACTGGGATCCTTATTGGTTTAAAAGCGATGGCGCACCCTATCGCGGGGCGTATGACAACGCTTTCGCGGCCCCGGCACACCGCGAGGTTCGCGCCATGATCCTGGCGATTGTCATCTCCGCAGTCACCTTCGTGCTATCCGGCGCGCTTCACTATGCGATTGTCTCAGGCGCAATCCGCCACCTCGGAGCTGCGAGCTATCATCGCGGCCGCAAACTTGTCACTGCGCTTTGCGTCTCGGGGATTGCGCATCTCGCGGCGGCCAGTCTTTACGCCCTCGCTTATGGCCTGGGCCGCGCCCTAGAGATAGGTGATCTAAGCGGTGATACGCCGACGACAGCCATGGACGTCTTTTACTTTTCGCTCGTCAGTTACACCTCACTCGGTCTTGGCGACATTGTTCCAACCGGCCATTTGCGCTTCGTCGCCGGTGTCGAGGCGCTGAATGGTTTTCTGCTCATCAGTTGCTCGGCGGCGATGCTGTTTCTGTTCATGACGGAGCAGAGCGAGGAACGCAGGCAATGAGCCCCCCCACACACGCTTCAATACAGTTGCACCTGAAATGTTTGGCGCGCGCCTGCGCCTATCAGGGAAAGAACTCGGCCACGCGTATTATTGAGGAATGGGGGCACAAATGACCAATCTGGTAAAACGCTATGGTCTGATCGGCATCGCCATCGTCTTCCTCGCTGCCGCGATTGTCGGCTGGACACAGCTACGCAACCCCCATGAAGAGCGCGGCCATATCGAAGTGTTCGGAAATGTCGATGTGCGCCAGGTCAATCTGGGTTTCAAAGTTCCCGGGCGCCTCGCCGAAATGATGGTCGATGAGGGCGACAAGGTCGCTGCGGGTGCAGTTGTCGCAAAACTCGAGCCGATTGACTATGAAAATGAGGTGAAACTCGCGCAAGCGCGGGTTGCGCGGTCTCAAGCTGCGCTCAACGTTTTGCTCGCCGGCTCCAGGCCCCAGGAAATCGCCCAAGCTGAAGCGCAGCTCGCCGCAGCAGAAGCGGCTCTAACCGTTGCTGAAACCACCCTGTCGCGGCAGGAGTTTCTTGCCGAGCGAGATATCGCCTCACACCAGGCACATGAGGAAGCCGAAGCGCGGCAGGGCGCGGCCATTGCGCAGCGTGATGCCGCCGCAAAAGGCTTGGAGCTGGCGCGCATCGGACCGCGCTCTGAGGATATCGATCAGGCGCGTTCGGTGCTGGCCGCCGAGCAAGCCGCTCTCGCCCTGGCAGAGCAACGCGTCGCCGATACGATGCTGACCGCCCCAAATGAAGGCATCATTCTGACACGTGTTCGCGAGCCGGGCGCAATCATCGGCGCAGGCGAAACCATTTATACCTTAACCTTGACCTCGCCGGTCTGGGTGCGCGCCTATATTGAAGAGCCAGATCTTGATTTAATCCAGGCCGGTATGGACGCCGAGGTGCGCACCGACTCCGGACGCGTCTACACAGGGCAAATCGGGTTCATTTCGCCGGTCGCCGAGTTCACGCCAAAGACGGTCGAAACCCGGTCATTGCGAACCAGCCTTGTCTACCGCGTGCGCATCATCGTTGAAGATCCAGAACACCGCCTGAAACAAGGCATGCCGGTTACAGTCATGCTCAGCCCCGACCGGGATGTTTGAGCGTGCCGGGCCCGCTGATCCAGATAGATCAACTCAGCAAGCGCTTTGATAAGGGCGCCCTTGCGGCGCTCGATTCTGTTACGGCCCATGTCAATGCAGGGGAAGTCACTGGTCTGGTTGGTCCCGATGGGGCTGGAAAAACCACATTGCTGCGTCTGATCGCAGGCTTACTGGTTCCCTCAACCGGTAAGATCACTGTCAACGGTCTGGATCCTGTCACCGATAGCGGAGCGGTTCACCGGATTGTGTCCTATATGCCCCAGCGGTTTGGGCTCTACGAAGATCTGAGCGTCCAGGAAAACCTGACGCTGTACGCTGATCTGCGGTCAGTTCTCGGGTCAGACCGCGAAGAGGCCTTCGAGCGGCTTTTGGGATTTACAGGCCTCGCACCGTTCACAAATCGGCTGGCTGGAGCGCTTTCCGGCGGCATGAAGCAAAAGCTTGGCCTTGCCTGCGCCCTCATCAAGAAACCCGACTTGCTGTTGCTTGACGAACCAAGCGTTGGCGTCGATCCGATCTCACGGCGAGAGCTTTGGCGCATGGTCTATGAACTGGTCGATCAGGGGATTGGCGTCGTCTGGAGCACGGCCTATTTGGATGAAGCTGAACAATGCGCCCGCGTGCTGCTCCTGAATGAAGGCGCCTTGCTTTATGCAGGCTCGCCGCAAGACCTCACAGACCGTGTCGCCGGTCGCACCTACCAGATCCGGCATATCGACACCGATCGCCGCGAAGTCCTAAGCGAAGCAACAAAGCTGGCAACCGTGATTGACGGCGTTATCCAGGGAAGCCGCGTGCGTCTGGTCATGGCCGAAGGTGCCGATCCGCCAAATCTCGCGCCGCTGAACGCGGGCCTAGCAGCTGAAATCTCGCAAATCCCGCCGCGGTTTGAAGATGCCTTCATGGATTTAATTGGCGGCGGATTTCGGGCGACCTCACCTTTTGCCGATCGAGAGGATAGCGCTGCACATACTATGAATCAGGTGGTAGAGGCACGCGCGCTAACGCGGCGGTTCGGGGATTTCACAGCCGCTGATAAGATCAGCTTCGAAGTTGGGCGCGGTGAAATCTTTGGCCTGATTGGGCCCAATGGCGCTGGCAAGTCGACCACGTTCAAAATGCTGTGCGGCTTGCTTCAGCCGAGCGAGGGCTCGGCGCGTGTGGTTGGCCTTGATTTGCAAAACGCCCCAAGCAAGGCGCGCGGCCGGATCGGCTATATGGCTCAAAAATTCTCGCTCTATGGCGATCTTAGCGTACAGCAGAACCTCGATTTTTTCGCTGGTGTTTATGGCCTGACAGGCAAATCCCGCAAAGACGCCATCTCACAAATGATTGAGACGTTCGGGTTTGCTGACAGGCTGGATGTCAACGCCATGGGGCTGCCGCTTGGCTATAAGCAACGCCTGGCGCTCGCCTGCGCGGTTATGCACGATCCGGATGTCCTTTTCCTTGATGAGCCGACATCCGGTGTTGATCCACGCACGCGGCGAGAGTTCTGGACTCATATCAATGCGATGGTCGCCAATGGCGTCACGATCATGGTGACAACGCACTTCCTGGATGAGGCGGAATATTGCGACCGGATGGCGCTGATTTATCGCAGCAAGATGATCGCCAGCGGCTCACCAGATGAGTTGAAAGACCGCGCCCGCGCAAGCGGCATGATGGACCCAACGCTTGAGGATGCGTTCATCGCGCTGGTTGAGCAGAGTGATCGAGAGCGCGAGGCGGCATGAAGGACCGCGAACCCCTTGCGCTGCGGTGGCGACGTCTGACCGGCCTGATCGTAAAGGAGTCGCGCCAGGTTTTGCGCGACCCGAGTTCCGTCTTGATCGCGGGCGTGATGCCGCTCTTGCTTCTCTTCCTGTTCGGCTATGGCGTAACCTTTGATCCACGCCAACTTGATGTCGCATTGGTGGTTGAGCAGCAGTCATCGGAAACTGCGAGCTTCCAAGCCTCGCTTGAAAACTCAACCCTGTTCGAGGTCGAAACGGGTCCGGATCGTCGCTTGTTCGAGCGCGCGCTGACACTTGGTGAATTGGATGGGTTAATCGTGCTGCAAGCCGATTTCGCGGAGAAAGCGTTTCGGGCCGAAGGCGCGCCTATTCAGGTTATCGTGGACGGTGGTGATCCGAATACGGCATATCTGGTCAGTGGATATGTCGAGCTCCTATGGGCCAACTGGCTGGAACAGGAATGGATCAGCCGGGGACGACCGGCCTTGGCGCCAAGTGTACAGCTGGAACCACAAGTCTGGTTCAATCCGGAGATTTCCAGCCGAAACTATCTCGTGCCGGGATCGATCGCGATCATTCTGACCACAATTGGCGCGCTCCTCACCGCCCTGGTCGTCGCACGCGAATGGGAGCGTGGCACGATGGAGGCATTGCTCGCGACGCCGGTTGGTATCGTGGAGCTGCTGATCGGCAAACTGGTGCCGTATTTTCTGCTCGGGCTGGGCTCCATGGCGCTCGCCGTCATCACAGCCGTGCTTTTGTTTGGTGTGCCGTTTCGGGGTTCCCTCGCCGTCCTCATTTTGTCCTCATCGCTCTTCATGCTGTGCTCGCTCGGTCAGGGCCTTTTGATCTCTACCGTGACCCGCAACCAACTGGTCGCCGCGCAAACCTCAGTTTTAACCGCCTTCCTGCCCGCTTTCTATTTTTCGAACTTCGTATTCGAAATTGACAGTATGCCCCTCGCACTGCGCCTGATCAGCTATGGCGTCCCCGCGCGATACTATGTCTCGACCTTGCAAACTGAGTTTCTCGCAGGCGACGTCTGGAGCGTTATCGTTCCGGATCTGATTGGGCTCGGCGTGTTCGCGCTCATCATCTTCGCTCTCACGGCGCTGACCACGCGCACGCGTCTGGAATAGCGTCATGTTTCAACGCATCTGGTCTCTCATTATCAAGGAGCTTCTCGCCAGCGCCCGCGACCCGCAAACCCGCTGGGTCGTGCTGTTTTCGCCGCCTTTCCTTCTGGTGATTTACGCCTTCGCCATTACCCAGGAAATCTCGAGCGTCACGCTCGGCGTGCACACCCAGGATCGCGGCGTCGAGGCGCGAGAACTGATCAGCAGATTCGAGGGTTCAACAACGTTCGAAGAAATTCTCTATCTGCGTCGCGACGCCGACATCACCACAGCAATTGATTCTCGTTCGGTCGATTTGGTCTTGAGGATCGGTCCGGACTTTTCCCGGCAATTGGAGCGCGGTGAACCAGCGAACGTACAGCTCATTCTGGATGGCCGCGCCTCCAACGCCGCCCAAATCCTTGCAGGTTATTCTGGGCGGATCGTCCAGGATTTCAACGAAGATCAAGCGACCGCGCTCGGTGTGCCGACCCTCACCAAGGTCGTGACCCGTGTTTGGTACAATCCAAATCTCGATCCGCTTTGGTCAGCAGTACCAGCGCTGTTTGCCGTCCTGACCGCGATTGTCGGGTTCATGGTCTCGGCCCTGTCCATCGCCCGCGAGCGCGAACTTGGCACATTCGAGCAGCTGCTTGTGTCGCCGCTCAGGCCAACAGAGATTCTGATCGGCAAGGCGGTGCCAGCTCTGATGATCGCTTTGGCAAGCGCGACAGCAATGCTGATCCTTGGCTGGCTGGTTCTGAATGTTCCCCTGCGCGGGTCTCTGCTTCTGCTTTATGCCAGTATGATCATCTATCTCGCCGCGATCATCGGGATAGGTCTGTTTATCTCTTCGCTCGCAGCGACACAGCAACAGGCGATCATCGGTCTTTTCATCTACATGATGCCGGCTGTCCTATTGTCAGGGTATGCAACCCCGGTCGCCAATATGCCCGATTGGCTCCAAGCTTTGAGCGAGTCCAATCCGATCATGCATTTCATCGTGATCAGCAAGGCCGTCTATATGAAGGACGCGCCAGCTGAACTCTTCTTCCACCATACCTGGCCCATGGCGGTTATCGCTGTCGTGACCCTTACCGCAGGCGCCTGGCTGTTTCGCAGGCGCGTGTCCTGAACCAAAAAGAGTCAAACTAGAGGATCAATCAAATGTGTTTGTCAGCAGAAGTCAGTTTCATCGCCGCCGCAGGGCTCATTCCGGCTGGCGCGCTTAGCATGCGCCAGGCCTGGCGGGGCGATCGGCGCTATTTGCCACTGGCAACCCTGCCACTCCTGTTCGGATTGCAACAGCTTGCTGAAGGCATTGTCTGGGTTGCCGGCGCCGGCCAGAATACCGAGCTCATTGCCACCGCTTCACTCATTTATATGTTCTTTTCTTGGCTCGCATGGCCTGTCTGGATCCCGGTCTCGACTTTCGCCTTGGAGCCGGCGAAGCGAAAGCCCTACTTTCTCATATTCGTGATTGTCGGCGCGATGCTCGGCGCCTTGCAGTATGTGCCTTACTTTGCGCATGCGGATTGGCTCAACACGCGCTTCCTCTCGCATGTAATCGTCTATGAGGGCACTGAGCTGCTGGACTTTGTTGGCCGCCGGGAAATCACATACGCGATTTATATCTCAGTCGTCATTTTGCCGCTTTTACTATCTTCGGTGCGCGGCGTGCGCATATTCGGCCTGCTGGCACTCGGCGTGCTGATCACCACCTATACCTTTTTTGCCTACGCCTACGTGTCGGTCTTTTGCTTCGGCGGCGCTTTAATGTCATCCTATCTCGTCTGGATGATGTTCAAGGGCGATGGCGCGGGTCGAAACTGTGTGAGCGGGGCGGCGGTATGACCTGTGGCTCGTCAAGTCGCTATGTCAGCGTCCAGGCATCAGGCCCGACATAACCGCGCGAAGATTTGGCCGAGTTCTGCACGGCGTAGCGATCATTGATGTAGAGGCTGTGGTAGCGCGCAAATACATTATCCTCCGCAGGACGCTTCATAATGTAGAATTCGCAATACTGATCGCACAGACGCCTGGAATACGCCCACCAGTTATCAAACGTGTCGAAGTATTCTCTCGCACGCTCGCACAATTGAAACAGGCCCGAAATATGAACCCCTGCTCCAACCGGTAGAAGCTTCTCCGTTCTAGGCGCGGTGATTTCGAAGACGGTCGCCAGACCAAAGAAGGTGTTCCAGTGGCGGCGAATAGCAAGTGTATAGTGATTGCCATTCCAGATTAGCGGTTTCAGACTCAAGGGCGATCACCTCTGTTCAACCTGATTTCAGGGCGTTTCGGTCAACAAGCTCATCGCGTTCAGAAAGATCAAAAACGTGTGGATATCAATGCCCGCGAGTAAAGCGATGCTTATCAGAAGCGAGATTTTTGGTATGGATAGGGTTTGCATAACATGAAGGCTCCGTTTAATGCGCGCGCCCTTATGGACGGCTCGTTTCAATGCGTCGCGCGTTATGCGGCGACGGAAATGCGGACGAGTTGCGGAACGGATGCGGAGCAAATGTGCATATGACCAAACAAAGCTTCGGCGCCGCACTGGGCGCGCTCATCAAGCAAAAGCGAAAGGTTGCAAGTCTGACGCAATTGCAATTATCCGAAGACGCTTACCAATCGCCAAGCAAGGTCCGCCGCATCAGTGAACTCGAAAGCGGCTCAGTTGCTGATCCGCACCCGAAAACGATTGATCCCTTGATCGTGGCGCTCAAAATCAGCGATGAGGAACTCGCGCAGTGCATGCGCGCAAGCCAATTCGAACCGGATGCTGATCTCGAAGAGGCATACCGCGATGCCAAAAACCTCATCGATGCCCTGCTCTATCGGTTTGACCACGACAATCCAGATGCGAGTTTCGCCGAGGTCGACGACTTCCTGAAAACCAAAGCCAAAGACTGGCGCGAGCTGCGGGATCGCATTCAAACACTCGATGGCGCGGAAACCGAACTCGCAGATCTTAAAGGCGACGCCACGACAGCACTTGAGCAAGGCGACTTTGCCGCAGCCGATAAATATCTCGAACAGGCCGAGGAGCTGCGCCAAACTGGGCAAACTCTCAGCGAGATCAGCAAACTCGCAGCCATTCGCATCGCGCGCGGCGACGTCAAACTCCTGAGCGGAGATCGCAAGGGGGCTTATGATGCATATGTGGCCGCGTCTGAGTTCTTTCGTCCCTTCGACTTAGATGAGATGGTCATCACCCTGGATGTGATCGCCAACCGTATCTATGAAACCGGCCGCCGATCTCTGGAAAGCCATTTTCAGGTGGCCGCTGACTTGCTGGCCAAGGCGACAGACATCAGGCTTGATCAAGGCAACGAACAATCCGCGGCGCAATTCAAATATAAGGCGGCGCTCATCCTCCGAAATCAGGCGCTGAACGAAAACCGGAACCGTGCGCCCGAACTCATCGACCGCGCGATTGAACTCAATCGTGAAGCGAAAGCTGTTCTCATTCATGGCGATGACCTCTTTTTCGCCACCACAACTCAGATCAATCTTGCCAACTGCCTGATGGACAAAGGCAAACAACTCGGCGGAGAGGCGGCGCTCATCTATTTTGACGAGGCGATCACACTATTTGAAAAACTGTTGGCGCAAGAAGGACTTGAACTGGAATTTCCCGATCTTGCGTGTCACGCCAGCAACAATCTTGGAACGGCCCATCTCGCAAAATCCAACAACATCGATTCCGAAGAGCTGAATGCCGCCCTCTTATCGTTCAGGCGCGCGACAGTCCTTAGCGCGCAGGCCAATCAGCCCGACATCTGGGCTGCGGCTCAAGTCAACACCGGCAACGTTCTGGGGAGCTTGTCTCATCTGGTCGAAGACGCCGACAAGAAAGCATTCATGCGCATCCAGGCAATTGCAGCCTATTGCGCGGCGATTGAAGTCTATCACTTGTCTTTCTTCCCGTACCAATACGGTCACACGCAGTATGGACTAGCGACCGTATTGCAGGAACATGCCATGGCGCTTCAGAACGACATGACGGAGCTCTATCTGATGCGCGCCGTCAGCTCCTACGAAGAGGCGTTGAAGGTCTACTCCCAAGACTATGATCCGCTGATGTGGGCGAGGATCCAGACATATCTCGGCACGATCTACGCAGCGCATTCAGAGATCGCCGACCAAACCAGCCTTCGCTATGACTGCGAAACGGCAATTACCCACTTTAAGAATGCAACAACAGTGTTCCAAACGGAGCAATACGCCGACCAATTCGCAGTTTGCACTCGATCTATCGAGGCGATGCAGCGCAAGCTGCGGACCGCACAACCGACAGATACGCGATGAGATCCAAGACGATCAGAGCAGGTCAGGATCTTGAATTGAAGGGGGCGCCAGTGTCGCCGCGTATCACAACATTACAGATGAAATTCGTCTGGAAAAGCGCAATCGCTTACCCGCCGAGACCGGAAGATTAAAGCGCAGATAATGGAGGCACAAATGATACGAACTTTGATAATTTGCTCAGCTTTCGCGATCGCCGGGCCGAACGCATTTGCAGACGAACCAATGACACGCGACGCCGTCGTCGAAGCTGCCAGGGAGGGAGTCGATTTTGTTAACAATTCCTATATTCAGGATCGGAAAATCAAAAACCCCGATCTCGTGTTGATCGACGTTCGAACAAAAAGCGAATATGATCTCGGTCGTATTCCAGGCGCGATCTGGATCCCACGCGGCCGCGCGGAGTTTGAGATCGCCGAAAAATACGCGACGCAGACGCCGAGATCATTGTCTATTGCAAAACCGGAAGTCGAGCAGCGCTCGTGGCAAAAGCGCTCGACGCACAGGGATATCTTAATGTGGTCGCCCATGAAGGGTTTGAGAGCTGGTCGGAGACGGGACAGCCTTTGGAAAACCGCTTGGGCGTGCTGACACTCATCGAAGGCAAGACCGTAGAATGATTTTACTTTACCGCGAGCGGGTGACGAAAAAAAATCTTGACCCGATCGCGCGTCCTTTTTGCCGCCCTGATACGCTGAGCGGATCAATCACGCCATGGGAAGTAAACCAGACATGACCGCGTTCTTGTCAGTCTTCATGACCGTCTTCCTTGCTGAACTCGGAGACAAGACCCAACTCGCGACGCTGCTGTTTGCATCTGACGGCGATCGAAACAATTGGGTGGTGTTCCTTGCGGCAGTGACGGCTTTGGCAACCTCCACAGGAATCGCGGTTGTTCTGGGCGCGGCCGCTGAGCGCTGGTTGACCATGCTGCCTCTGAAACTGATCGCGGGCCTCGGGTTTTTAGTGATTGGGATCTGGATGATCGTTGGTCACTTTCAAAATGCATAATTAGAGCGAGGGCTGTTCACACGCGGCAGTGCGCGACACTGGCGCTGTTTGCATGATTGGTTTGGCCCGGGTTTTAGCCGTCGGGCTAGTGTTCAGTCTAAGCGTCGAAGCGGGTAATTGCTACATCCGTCAGATGAACCAATTTAATGCAGCTCGGGCATCCAAGATCAAGGACGTGCAGAGGATCGCGCTCACGACAATAAGCCAGACCATATAAAGCGTCCCCCAATTTCCCCTGAAATCAGCGCGTCGACGCACGCGCACTCCAGGTCGCCAGATCATGATGACCGCGATGCTCCAGAACACCAGATGAACCACCGTTCCGATCTCTGTTCGCGTGAAGGCCGGGAAGAACGCTTTGACCAGGATTAGCCCCAAGACGTTGACAACGAGAGCGGCCAATACCCAACGCGCGCCTGCCTTCCAGCAAATGAAAACCACACTGCTGAGGAAGCTGACGGCCATCAGCGCCATCCAAGCGCGAACGGCCGGCGAATAGGCGGCCGCCTCAGCCTGGTTTGCGGTGATTGCTTCTTTGATAAGTTGGAACAAAATGGATCCTTCTTGCCTTCCATGCCACATACCGTGTTCGTCTCGTTTAAACCTCAGCCAAATTGATCTTAGTGATTTTGGCGGTTGGATCGATCACCCCACTTCTGACCAGCGGGGCCGTTACAGTATTCTATCTATGCATTATTGTTTTTGCGGGATTAATCCTATATCTACCGAGTAAATAAATTTCTCAATTCTCTGATTAGTCTGAAAATATAAGTAACTCCTGACGTCGCTATTAGGTCCGTTGAAACTGTTGCCAGACACGTCAACTCGGAAATCTGGCACCAGACGCAACTACCGGTCTTCACCATTAGCGGGTTCCAGCCCCGCGAAACGCAGCGACGGGCAAGGGTCAGTTCCAGGTTCAGTAGTCTTGGGGTCGCGACTGAACGCGTTCGTAACGCAGTCTTCGTCGAGTTCGAGCATGGCTTCGTATTGATTGAGGAAAACGTTGCCCGTCATTTCTTCGAGAAAATGCGTGCGCAGCAGTCGGTCCATCACGGGGCCTTTGATTTCAGATAAGTGCAGCGTGACGCCTGCGTCCTTCAGGCGATGATTGATCGCTTCGAGGCTTTCCAAAGCGCTCGCATCAATGTGGTTCACTGCCGGGCACATAAGGATTAGGTGCTTCATGTCGGGCCGATTGGAGAGCATGCAGTAGACTGTGTCCTCAAGAAAGCGAGCGTTGGCAAAATATAGGCTTTCATCAATACGGACGGTGAGCACGGTGTCGGAAATCACAACCGGGTGCCTGTTCACGTTACGAAAGTGATGGGTTCCCGGCAGTTGACCCACCAGCGCAAAATGTGGGCGGCTGGTATTATAGAGGTTCAGGAGCAGTGACAGGATGACGCCGGTCGTTACACCAAGCTCCACACCAAAGAAGAGCGTCACAAAGATGGTCGCCGCCATGGCGGCAAAGTCAGACTTCGAATATTTCCAGACTTTGATGACTTCCGGAATGTTCACGAGTGACAGAACCGCAACGATAATGGTTGCAGCAAGTACGGCTTGCGGCAGATAGAATAGGTATGGTGTCAAGAAGACAGTCGCGAGCGCTATCCCGATTGCGGTGAACGCACCTGCGGCAGGCGTTTCTGCCCCCGCGTCGAAATTGACGGCAGAACGCGCAAGACCGCCCGTCACCGGATAGCCAGAAGAGACACCTGCTGAAAAACTCGCCGCACCAAGGCCAATCAATTCCTGGTTGGGATCGATCCGCGTTCGGTTTTTGGCGGCTAAGGTCTGCCCCACCGAAACCGACTCCACAAAACCGATCAGACTGATCAATGCGGCAGAACCGAGAAGCTGCATCCATATGTCCGCGCTAAAGGCGGGAACGCCGATCACTGGCAGGCTGGTCGGGACATTCCCAAGAATTTGGACACCCTGCTTGTCGAGCCCCATGACCGCAACGGCAATAATTCCGGCCGCCACAGCGAAGACCGGCCCTGCGCGCGCGACGATGGTCGCCGATTTATCGCCAAGCCCCATAGACTTCAGGAGCGGCTTGAATTGTTGTCGAACCCAAAACAAGAAGATCAACGACGCCGCGCCAATATAGAGCGTCGGCAAGTTGGTTTCAGGCAGTTTCTCGAACAGTGAAACGAGAGTTTCGTAGAGATTGTGCCCACCGGCATTCACGCCCAAAATGTGTTTCATCTGAGAGGCTGCGATGATGATGCCTGAGGCCGTGATAAAGGCAGAAACCACAGGATGGCTGAGGAAGTTCGCCAGAAACCCCATGCGGAAGAGACCCATCAGCAACAGAATCGCACCAGACAGAAGCGCGAGGATGATGGCCGCCTGAATATACTCGGCGCTGCCTTGCGCGGCAATTTTGCCCGCCGCTGCGGCGGTCATCAGCGACAGGATCGCCACGGGCCCAACGGCCAGCTGGCGCGAAGAACCGAAGATTGCATAGACGATCAGCGGGAGGATAGACGCGTAAAGCCCAACTTCAGGCGGCAGACCGGCCAATAACGCGTAGGCCAATGATTGCGGGATTAACATGATCGTGACGATCACGGCGGCAACCAAATCACTCACCAAGGTCTCACCCCGATATTTCGGGGCCCAGTCCAATATCGGGAAGTACCTTGCGATCTTCATATCAAAGCGCGTTTATGGGGATTTTCATGTAGCGAATGCCATTGTCCTCTGGCGGTGGCATTTCACCTGCGCGCATATTGATCTGTACCGATGGCAAAATGAGTTTCGGCATGGCGAGCGTTGCGTCCCTTTCGCTGCGCATTTTGATGAAGGCTTCGCGCGAGGTGCCATCTTTGACATGAATGTTAGACCGTTTTTGTTCCCCAATCGTCGTTTCCCAGACAAACGCGTTACGCCCCGGGGCCTTATAGTCGTGGCAGAGAAACATACGTGTGTCGTCCGGGTAATCGAAGAGCATTTGGATTGAATCGTAAAGCGTCCCCGCGTCGCCTCCCGGAAAATCGCAGCGCGCTGTGCCATAGTCTGGCATGAACAAAGTATCTCCTACGAACATAGCATCCCCGATGAGATGCGTCATACAGGCAGGCGTATGACCAGGTGTGGGGAGGGCCCGTGCTTCGATATTTCCGACACGGTACGACTCACCAGGCTTGAACAGATGATCAAACTGACTGCCATCCGTATGAAATGATTGCCCTTCATTGAACACTTCACCAAACACTCGCTGAACAATAGAAATCTTGTCACCAATTGCGGTTCTGCCACCCAGCTGCTCGCGGATATAAGGTGCTGCAGTCAGGTGGTCGGCATGCACATGCGTGTCGATAATCCATTCACAGATGAGATCATTTTGCTGAATATATTCGACCAGCTTGTCGGCGGACTTGGTCTTCGTGCGTCCAGAGGCTTGATCAAAATCGAGCAATGAATCGATTACGGCGCATCGTTTCGTCTCAGGATCAGTCACGATGTAACTGATTGTATTGGTGGGTAAGTCAAAAAAGCCCGTAACGTCAGGAATGCTCATCGTGAAGTCTCCTTATTGGCCATGGCCGGCGGTCTGACCCAGCATGACAGCACACAGCGTATCGACGATGGCACGGATGCGATCATCCTTTAGGTGGTAGTAGATAGATTTCGACTGCCGGCGCGTCCCGACGAGATCATCTGCCCGCAGTTTCGCCAATTCGCGCGAAAGCCGAGGCTGTGGAATGTCGAGCATGCTCTCAATTTCTCCGACGGACAGTTCACCGTCACGCAACTGACAACAAATCATCAAGCGTTCCGGATGAGCCAGCGCCTTCATAAGGCGCGTTGCCTCTTCCGCGAGGGGGAGCATTTGCGCAGTTTCTAACATCATGACCGTGTTCTCCAAGAACATGATTACCAACACTTTACAAAAACGTCAACTGTTGGCATGTTCATCTTGAAGGAGATTGGTATGGAGAATTTTACCCCCATAAGCGCATCTATTGGCGGAGCGCTGATCGGACTATCTGCAGTGTTGCTGATGGCGCTGAATGGACGGATCGCAGGAATAAGTGGCGTCTTCTCTGGCGCGGTCTTTGCCGAGCGTGGAGACAAAGTCTGGCGCGCTATGTTCGTGCTTGGACTGATCGCAGCGCCGGCGCTATGGGCCATGGCGCGGGGCACAGAGCCGCCATTCGAGATGACAGATAGCTGGCCGCTCATTATTGCTGCCGGTCTACTGGTCGGGTTCGGAACACGGCTAGGGTCTGGCTGCACGAGCGGGCACGGCGTCTGCGGTCTTTCACGCTTGTCGCCACGTTCTATGGCTTCGGTAGCAATCTTTACGGGCGCCGGCATGGCAACAGTCGCCGTCGCAAAATCAGTTTTGGGGGCTTAGTTATGGGACGTAATATCGCCGCTCTGTTCGCGGGCCTAGTCTTTGGCCTCGGCCTCACCATCAGTGAAATGGTCAATCCCGCTAAGGTGCTCGCGTTCCTCGATCTATTTGGACACTGGGACCCATCACTCGCTTTCGTTATGGGCGCGGCGCTAATCGTAACTGCGATTGGCTATCGCTTGGTCTGGACAAGGGAGCGACCTGTTTTTGCAGATCGCTTTCAGGTGCCGGACAATCGCCGCATCGACACCCGGCTCGCCATTGGGGCCGTGTTGTTTGGGGTCGGTTGGGGACTTGTCGGCCTTTGTCCTGGACCCGCAATATCAGCACTGACATTTGGCGGCGCGCCGGTGTTTCTGTTTCTCGGTGCAATGGCGGCCGGCATGGGTATTTTCGAAGGTCTCGATCGGATAATCACTCGCTCTCAATAACTTTGTAACGTTTAAATTCGCCTTTCTCGGACCGGGCGTCTACGCGGACCTAAGGCAAGCACTCAGCTCATGTCCACTTCGACGCTGCAAACAGATCGAGTGGATGGCTTCAGCTACCGGCGTCACGAGGCGTCGTCATCAAGACTTGCCGCTCCCGACAAAACTGGAGCCGTGTTTGATCGGCATGGAAGCGTGCAGTAGCAGCCAGTACCGGGTGCGCGAGATCACCAAGCTTGGCCCCTGGTCTCGTCACAGAGCCCAACCAGATGCAGCATATCAAAGCGTGGCTCGTTCGGTTTTGATTTGGACCAGAAAATCCAGAATGGTGGTCCGAATTGAAATTAGAACGACATGGATATTATCCTGCGTTGCGTAGATCACTTGAAGCGCGGTCAATATCTCGGGATCGTTTCTAAGCATGTCTCGATCGACATCTAAGAGCCTCTCAAGCTCGTCAAATTCAGCTTTCGCCGCACCTGTGGTTTCAAGTGTTATCGCTCGAAAAATTACAGGTTTCGACTCTGTGATTGGACGTTCAAAGGTTGCAATCTGATCGCGGTTCAAACTCGAATATTCATTGTAGGCGCTGGGCGATCGCCTCAAAGATTGGCTCTCGATCAGGTCTAGGCGCACGGCTGATACAATTTCGGTAAATGTGGCCGGCAAGCCAGGCGGTGGGGAAAAACTTGTCGCCTCCCCAGATCGGCAAACAAGGTTTCCTCAACAAATTTGCCATTCCGGATGCCGCGATTAAGGCGGCCTGCGGCGGACACATAGAGGGCGTCAGCAGTAATGCTTCGGTCTGTTCGGTCAAGGATCTGTTCGAAGTCCTGCTCGAGCTGCTCTAATGCGGCGCGTGCATCCGCCGTGTCGCCCCTCGCATCGCTCCAGCTCGTAATCTGAAAGGCGATCAGAATACCGACCACAACAATCACGAAGTCGAGCGCGACAGCGAACCAATTCTGTTCATTCACATAGTGAGTAATGCGGTGGAGTTTCATTCTGGCGGTGCTGATACAGCAGGTCCGCCTGCGGCTGGACTAAGCCCCAAACCCATAGCAGCTGACGCCAAGATCGTGACGATCATTGCCGTTAACAGGGCGGCATAACCACCGATCTGGTCGAGAAACCCCACGCTGCCCGCGCCGAGCATCAAGCCGAGCGCCATCGATCCCATCATTAAGGCGTAGGAGGTGGCGGCCACGTGCTCTTCGCAGACGCGCATACCCAGTGTCACCATGCACAGATAAAACCCGAAAATAATTATGCCGTAAAAGAGATACCAACTTGAGAAAAACAAATCGGTTGTCGATGCGAGCGCCACGAAAATGAAAATCGCGATGATGCATGTCACGATACCCGAAGTCCAGTATCCGAGTTTCGCCGGCCCTAGTTTGTCGGTTGCCCAGCCGCCAACCAAAAATCCAGCGGCCCCTGAGACTAGATATCCAATCCCAGCCAAAGAAGCATAGCGCGTCTCGCCCCACTGCAACTCTTGAGCGGCAAATGCCGGCATGGTTGCTTCGAAAATGCCTTGGTGCATGCCGTAAAAGATGCAGAGTCCAATGATCAATAGTGCGTCGCGTCGAAACAAGACACGAAGCGTTTCGCGTAGCACGGGCCACCAGGCGTCTGGCTTAGCGTCGCGGCTTTGATCCGACGTTTGGCCCTCATTCCACGGAAAGAGTTTTTCTCCCGGTCGCTCTCGGATCATAATCGCGGCAAAGGCTGGTATTGAAAACAGGCCTGCGGTTGCGATCATCGCCATCGCGAAACTTTGAAACTCAAGGAAATAGGCGACCAATGCCGCCCCGCCGGCTAAGCCCGCCGACTTTCCGCCCAGCATGAAAGCATTGATCTTTCCGAGCTCGTTCTTGGGGGTGAGATCTATGATCATCGCATCCAGCGCCACGTCTTGAACCGCCGTCATTGCCGACAAAGCCGTGCCGAAAACGATGACGGTCGCCAGCTCACTCGGCAGCTGGTCTGCCCCCAGTAAAGTGGTCCAGAGTTTGAGTTAGTTCCGGCTTCAGAAATGGAGTTTAGACATGGGCAAGAGATTGAAGCCTGAAGAGATCATAGCAAAGCTGCGGGAGGTTGAGGTTCGCCTTGCTCGCGGTGAAACCGCTGCGCAGGCAGCGCGTGCCATCGGCGTGACGGAGCAGAGTTACTATCGGTGGCGCAAGGAGTATGGCGGCCTTCAAGTTGGCCAAGCCAAGCGAATGAAGGACATGGAGAAAGAGAACACGCGGCTGCGGCGCGCTGTCTCCGATCTAACTCTGGACAACCAGATCCTTCAAGAAGTCGTGCGGGGAAAGTACTAAGCCCTTCACGTAAACGCATAGCGGTCGATCATGTGGTGGAAGAACTTGGTGCATCTGAGCGCCGGGTCTGCCGTGTGATCGGCCAGCATCGCTCGACGCAGCGCAAGCCCAGAATGGTTCGCGAAGACGAAGATGCGCTGACGACAGCCATCATCCATCTGGCGGAAAGGTTCGGTCGATATGGCTATCGCCGGATCACGGCCTTGCTGCGACGAGATGGCTGGCATGTGAATGAGAAGCGCGTTTACCGCATCTGGCGACGTGAAGGGCTCAAAGTCCCAATGAAACAACCCAAACGCAGCCGTCTATGGCTGAATGATGGCTCGTGTGTGCGGCTAAGGCCTGCGCATAAAGGCCATGTCTGGTCGTATGACTTCGTCCAGGACCGCACCCATGACAACAAGGTCTTCCGAATGCTGTGCGTGATCGATGAGTATACCCGGGAGTGTCTCGCGATCCGCGTCGAGCGCAAGCTGAACTCTCGTGATGTCCTGGATCTTCTTGGTGAACTGTTCGTCAGGCATGGTGCACCAGAGCACATACGGTCAGACAATGGCCCAGAGTTTATCGCCATCGCACTTCGCGAATGGCTCGGCAATATCGGCGTGAAGACGCTTTACATCACGCCTGCGAGCCCATGGGAAAATGGATACTGCGAAAGCTTCAACTCAAAGCTCAGGGATGAGCTCCTAGCCCGCGAAATCTTCTATGACCTGCGTGAAGCCAAAGCCCTGATCGAAGGGTGGCGACATCATTACAATACGTTCCGGCCACACTCATCACTCGGCTACAAACCACCTGCGCCAAAAGCCATCTTGCCCGCGGCGTTCAAACCGCCGTACTATGGGGGTGTAGCAGCATGAACGCCGCTACGTGGAAACCGCCGGACTAACAAAGCCGATGGACCACCTCAGTGGGGCAGAGCAGATGGCGAGGCACTCCCGTGTAAACTCGTCGACCACACACAGCATGCGGAACACACGTCCATCACGGGTGCGGTCCTGCACAAAGTCATAGGACCAGACATGGCCTTTGTGCGCCGGCCTCAGCCG
>Ga0208030_1000932_pt1 | contig 18663 bp, 21 predicted proteins | sample MalvirDeepMed_M9_FD_184246 | JGI IMG/M metagenome (GOLD analysis project Ga0208030, IMG submission 184246) | Marine viral communities from the Global Malaspina Expedition - Malaspina viral metaG DeepMed_M9 (SPAdes) (version 2) | ecosystem: Environmental > Aquatic > Marine > Oceanic | place...
AGCTAGAACCTATCTGGAACGAAAAGATGTGACATGGATGAATGAATTTTGGCCTAACAGAGCCACAGAAGGAACTCCACAATATTATACACAATGGGACCAAGATAGTATATACGTAGTACCTACACCGGACGAGGCATATTATGTGGAGGTTGGTTTAATAAAATTACCAACTAGACTTTCATCCACTAATACCACTACCTGGTTAGGAGACAACGCCTCGCAGCTATTGCTGTATGGGTGCCTTGTCGAAGCTTTCAAGTTCTTGAAAGGATCAGCAGAAATGCTGCAAATTTACGAAGGATCGTACCAACAGACTTTACAGGAAGTTGTTACGCAACAACAAGGTCGAGGAAGGCGTGATGAATATATGTCTGGTGTTCTTAGAGTACCGGAGCCATCATTCCAACCTGGACTCGGATCAATTAAACCAGGCCCAGTAGGGCCACAAGGAGGACAATAAAATGCCAATAGGAACATCCGGAGTTTGTACAAGCTTTAAGCAGGAATTGCTCGTTGGAACTCATAATTTTACCAATGGAGCGGATGCCTTTAAGATTGCTTTGTATACAAACTCAGCAACCATTAGTGTCTCTACCACGGCTTATACAGCGACTGGCGAAACCACTAATGATGCAGGAACAGCCTATACAGCCGGTGGAAACACACTGGTGAATGTAACGCCTACGACTTCAGGAACAACCGCTTATTGCGATTTTTCTGATACGTCATGGTCTACAGCTTCGTTTACAGCTTATGGTGCGCTTATTTATAATAGCACCGATTCTAATAAGGCTGTATGCGTGTTAAACTTTGGTGGAGATAAAACATCAAGTGCTGGAACATTTACTATACAATTCCCGGCTGATGATGCATCAAATGCTATTTTAAGATTAGAAACACCGTAGGATTACTATGGCATTAGTCTTAAATGATCGCGTCAAAGAGACGACAACAACCACAGGTACAGGAGCTGTAACGTTTGGTGGAGCCGTCAGTGGCTTCGACACTTTTTCAACTGGAGTTGGCAATAGCAATACGACGTATTATGCCATTGCTAATAGAACCGTTGATGAGTGGGAAGTAGGATTAGGAACCCTTGCAGCCGATAGTTCTACTTTAACTCGTACAACTGTTCTTACAAATTCAGACGGAAACACATCTGCAATAACTCTGTCGGCAGGAACAAAAGACGTATTTTGTACAATGCCTGCGAGTAAGACGATGGACATGACTTTAACCACAACCGGTGATACGTTGTATGCCTCCGCAGCAAATACACCAGCACGGTTAGCGGTAGGAACAGCACGATATACTTTACAAACTAATTCAGGAGGGACCCTACCCGAATGGGCGGCATCCCCTCAATCACTTTTAACGGGAACGGGGGATATTTTATACTCCTCTTCCGCAAACACGCTTGCTCGACTGGCGGCAGGTACAGGAGCGTATCTTCTTGCCATGAATTCAGGGGGAACAGCTCCTGAATGGACAGAGAATACAAGCGCTACAAAAGGCTTCAGTGTTGCAATGGCAATCGCGCTCTGATATAAGGAAATAGGAGAAAAATGGCTCAGGATTTTAAAAAAGCATATAAATCGCAAATAACTACTGGTGATGCTACTCTATTAACAGCTGATAGTAATGATGCCATAATTGGCATTAGACTCACTAATATCACCACATCCGCTATTACGGTAGATGTATGGCTTGACGTGGCAGGAGCCGGCACTACGGCATCTGTGGTATACATAGCTGATGACCTTAGCATTGCACCAAAATCCAGTATAGAACTGATTCAAGGTGGCGCTAAAATGGTTATGCAGAGTACTGATGAACTTCATGCTCAAGCGAGTGCGGCGACATCATGTGCGGCATGGGTTAGTTACGTAGACGCGATTAGTTCATAAGGAGGAATAACATGGCTGAAACGAAAGATCAAAATGGAACTTTATATATTGGTCAGGAAAGTGCCAAGGACGGGTTTTTCACCCATCAGGTAACCATAGACGGAAATCATTACATTGAATCGGCTGTGCTGGCCGGACCAGTTTCCTATACGGGAACGGTGACAATAACAGGTAACGTGGTCATAGTATGAGTACATTAAACGTAGATAAGGTAGATCCCAGTACGGGAACGGCATTAGAAATTGGCAGCTCGGGCGATACCATAACAGTACCATCAGGTGCGACTTTCGCTGTTTCAGGAACAATGAACGCCTCATCCATCACAGCAGGAACTGTGGCAACAGCTCGTCTAGGTTCAGGAACAGCTTCTTCAAGCACGGTATTATACGGAGATCAGACTTACAAAGCAGAACCGACTGGAGTTGCTCTTACAGGATCAACAGATAATACAGTTGTAACTGTAACGGGAGCAGATGCAATACAAGGCGAAGCTTCCATGACTTATGATGGAACTACACTTGCATTAACTACATCAGGTGGTGGAATAAAATTAGATAATTTAGCATCTAGTAATGTTAATACTTTAGATTATTATGAGAGAGGTAGCTGGACACCAGCAGTTGTGGGAGGAACAAAGGGAATAGATACTACTTATGAAGCGTCTTATACAAGAATTGGAAACAGATGTTGCATAACTTTTTATGTAGATGTGAACTCCTCTGGGGACAGTACTCAAATGCAATTTTCTGGACTTCCTTTTACTGTATCTGGAAATGGTTCAGATTATGCAGTATGTAGATATATTGGCACTGCAAGAGTGGTTGCTTGGGGTGGAGCTATGGAAGCCTCAACATCATTGAAATTTTTCAAAGAAGACGATACTGCAATGCCTCAAAATGAAATGGGGAGTCAGCATATTCAACTTTCAGTTACATATGCTTGCTGAAGGATAATTAAAAGGAGGTAAAAAATGGCATTAACCAAAGAAAATGAAATAAACAGGATTGAAGTTGTAACTGAATATAAGCATATTCAAGTTAGAACGGATACCGTGATAAAGGAAGATGGGAAAGAACTTTCCCGTGCAGCCCACAGACACGTTATTCATTGTAATATTTCTGATGAAGATTTAGCGAAAGAACACGCTGATGTTCAAGCAGTAGCCAATAGTGGTATTTGGACGCAAGCAGTTAAAGATGCTTATACCGCTAAACTAGCAGAAAGTATATAGGATAATAAATGGCAGAAATTCGTCTAAAAAGTACCGGCACGATAAAGCTTTTCGAAAATGATAATACAAGCAATATTACCATAGCCTCACCGGCGAGTCTGGGTGCTGACAGGACAGTAACACTTCCTGATGCGGACGTGACTTTGGCCAGTGGAACAATGAATGATGCCACTAATCTTTCAGGAACGGTACCTATAGCAAACGGTGGAACAGGATCGACTTCAACAACTTATGCAAATTTAACTTCTAATGTTACAGGAACACTTCCAATTGCCAACGGCGGAACAAATTCTACATCAACAACCTACTGCGATCTGACAGCTAATGTAACAGGTAATCTGCCTGTGGCGAACCTTAACAGTGGAACATCGGCTTCTAGCTCGACGTTCTGGCGGGGTGACGGAACTTGGGATGCTGCTGGTGGTGGTCAACTGACATTAATCGAACACGCTGTTTTAGGTTCAGCTGCTAATTTTGTTGTTGATGATATATTTACAACTACTTACAGAAACTATCTTGTACTCTTTCAGAATGTCAGAGCTTCAGCAGATGGCAATAATTTACATTTTAGATTTAGAACAGGCGGAGCTTCTGGCTCAACTGACTCGTCTGCTCAGTATAGATATGCAAGTAGATATTTTGATGATGATGGACACCAAGCTAGTAATACAGGTGTAGACCAAACACAGTTTCAAATAGCAGATGGTTCAGAATCGGCTGGTGATTGGAAAGGTTTTTGCGGCACATTCACATTTTATAATCCGTTTGGAGGAACTTCTACAAGATATACTGGCAACGGAAGTTTCATAAGGTCGGATGTAACAGATTGTGTTGCGAGTTATAATGCAGGACATTTTGATAGTAATACTTCTTTTACTGGTCTAGATGTATATTATTCAGCCACCACCGTAGCTGCTGGCTCAGAGATGACAATTTATGCGTGGAAGAGTAGTTAGGGAGTAGTTATGGCAGAAAATTATAAAGTTTGGGATAATATTGTTGGTTTAAGAGATATGACACCAGAAGAAAAATCACAAAGAATAAAAGATGTTGATGAATGGAATAGTGATGCTGAAAAATTAAAACGCATTAAACATATCAGACAACGAAAATTACAAGAAACAGACTGGTGGGTATTCAGAGGTCAAATGACGGAAGCAGAGGTGGCGTGGAGACAATCTTTAAGAGATATACCGACTACATATTCTGCTAGTGATTATGATGCTTTATTAGAAATAGAAGGCAAGGTGGAAAACAAATCACTTAAACATTCAATATGGAGTAAACCCTAATGGCATCAGTATTAAAAGTCGACAAACTCGATCCCCAAAGCGGAACGGCTCTGGAGATTGGCACGTCAGGTGATACGATTTCAGTGCCGTCAGGCGCAACACTGGACATCAGCGCATCCACCCTGACACCCCCAGCTACTATGCCCGCAAGTTCAGGTATTAATTTTACAGCTTTGAACGCAACGAATCTCGGATCCGGAACGGTTCCAACAGCTAGGCTGGGCAGTGGAACGGCTAGTTCAAGCACGGTATTATACGGAGATCAAACTTACAAGGCGGAACCTGGTGGTGGAAAAATTTTGCAAGTGCAATATACTTTAAATACCTCTCCAGGGTCTACTTCTACATCTAGCACCAGTTTTGTAACTTGTGGAACTACGGTGGACATAACCCCGTCAGCCACTTCAAGTAAAATCTTATTAAATTGGATGAGTAACAGTTTAAATAGTAATGCAACCAATGATGAGTGCATATTGACTTTTTATAGGGACAGTACGCAATTAGAACAAATTTATGACCTTCAAGCGTCAACCACGTCTGGTTGGTATGGAACTCCGATGATTTATGTGGACGCTCCAAGTTCAACAAGTGCGATAACATATGATGCCAGATTTAGGGCATATCAAGCAGGTCAAACTGTTTATGGGTCGCATGGTAGTTTTATTTCTCTCATCATAGCAATGGAAATAGACGGGAGTTAATGAACAGATGGAAAACCTAGAAAAATTTTGGAAAGCGTTATTTACTTTAAAACCTGATGTTGAGGCGACTGTTCACGGAGATGTAGATTCACAGGAAAGTTTTGATAAGATTGAATGGGTTACTGGAGTGGAGAATGGTGCCTCCATAACAACTAAAGTCAATCCTCATTCAGAACTTACTTGGGAAGCAGTCAACGCTGAAATGAATAAAGTTAAAACAGAATATGACGCACAGGAATACGCAAGAAAAAGAAAAGCAGAATATCCTTCAATAGAAGAACTCGTTGTCGCATTATATGACACGGAAGACAAGACGGCAGTAGACGAGAAACGTGCTGAGATAAAACTGAAATACCCTAAACCGGGGGCCTAGATGTCTTTCGGTGCGGGAGCCATTGCCTCATTAGCTTTTGCTGAGACGAGCGAAATACTGACCGTTGTGGAACCTACGGGAGTCTACGCGGAAGTTGCTCTGGGAACGGTGACGGTCACAGGGCACGCCACTGTGGTACCAACAGGAGTTACGGCTGACGCCGCCGTGGGATCACCTACGGTGACAGGAACGGCAACGGTAACGCCTACGGGAGTTACAGCCGATGCGGACGTAGGAACGCCTACGGTTACAGGAACGGCGGTGGTTACTCCAACAGGAGTTTACTCGACAGCTAACCTTGGAACTGTTACACTCGTATGGACAATTCATCCAACGGGAGTCTCGGCTGACGTCGCGCTGGGAACCGTTACGGTTTCAGGAACGGCGGTGGTCACCCCGACAGGAGTGGCGGCGAACGTTGCAGTGGGAACACCCATCCTGACCATCTGGAACAGGGTGGATGATGCGGGTGCGGCTACATGGATTGTGGTGCCAAAAACATAAGGAGATATAATGGCTGATTCGACGATACTAAATCTTGACCTTCAGACGACTGGCGCTAACGCCGGAACGTGGGGCACCATTACAAATGAAAACCTTCAGAAAGTAGAAAAAGGAATCAAGGGATACAAGGCTGTTGATGTCGCGGGAAGCGGCACTACGAGCTTGACGGTCTCGAGTGGAACATCTGGAACAAGTGATGAGCAAAGCAGAGCCTCACTTAAATTAACGGGAACACTCACGGGGGCGATGGCCGTTGAATGCGAGGCCGTGGAAACATGGTACTTCATTGATGACGCCACCAATCGCGGGGCTGGGCCGTATGCACTGACCTTCGGGCCGGCTGGCGGAACAGCTGTTACTCTTGTGGCAACTACAGGATCAAAATATATTATTTACACGGACGGAACCACGGCGTTTGACGTACTCGCCGACGCAGGAAACATAAAGGCAGGGGGAACACTGACTAGCGCCGGAAACGTCAGCCTCGATACAGGAACATTTACATTCAACACTTCGGAAGGGGACTATGACGTACGCTTTGCGGGCGATTCTGAAACTAACCTTCTTTATATTGATGCCAGCACTGACCGTGTGGGAATTAATACAAACGCTCCAGGCGTTGATTTGGACGTCGTAGGAACATTCAGGGCATCAGGGAACACCGACATTGACGGCGGAACTTTCACCTTTAATACAACGGAAGCGGATCTCGATGCGCGTTTTGCCGGAGCAACTGAAACCAATCTTCTTTATCTGGATGCAAGCACAGATCGTGTAGGCATTAATACAGCGACCCCTACGGCTGATTTCAATGTGGAAGGGGATATTATTTTCAATGATGATGCCGGAACAAAGGATTTCAGGGTGGAGACTGGTGGGTCTGATGCTCAAACCAACATGTTTTTGGTGGACGGTTCAGCGGATAAGATTGGAATGGGGACAAGTGCCCCTGCCAATGCACGCGTGGAGATTAAGCAAGCTGGCACGACCGCAGCCATTACATGCCTGAATTTGAACCAGTTGGATACGGATAAAGGATTTATCTATTATGAAGGAACTTCGGCAGCTGACAGTTCAGCCAGTCTATCTTCCTCAACCGATACAGGTGGTGGTAAGGTAGGGGCCATTAGAGTAAGTATTAACGGAACTGATCGTTGGATTAGATTTTACGATTCAGCAGTATAGGAGTTTAAATGCCACTTATCAAGATGCCATTTCAGCCCGGTGTTAATAAGCAAGTTACAGAATATGGCGCCGAGGGGACGTGGTTTGATTCAGACAACATGCGTTTTCGCTACAGTCTTCCTGAGAAGATTGGTGGATGGGACAAGGTAACGAGTGACGCGTTGCTAGGTGCCACGCGTGGAATCGTGACATGGTTCTCGCTGGACGGCGACCAGTACTCCATCATAGGAACAAACAAAAAACTTTATCTCTTCGCACAGGGGGCGTGGTATGACATAACCCCAACCCGTGCGACTGGGACAGGAAACATCACAGGATTTGAAACTGATTCAACAACTTCCGTAGAGATAACTGACGCCGCGCACGGCGCGATTGAAGGAGATTTTGTAACGATTGACACCGTGTCCGGTGCAGTCAATGGAATTCCCGCCGCTAATCTCGAAGGAGAATTTGAAATTCAATCAGTAACATCTACCAGCGTATACACCATCATTGCCAAATCTGCCGCTACAAGCACTGGTGCGGTGGTTGCTACTGCAAATGCCACTTATGAAATAAACACTACCCCAGCCACTTCCATTCTAGGATACGGCTTTGGTGCGGGCCCGTGGGGAGGCGCTTCAGGAGGCCCAGGATGGGGAACATCACGTTCAACATTAGCTGCTCCCAACAGCGTTCAACTGGATTCAGGTAAATGGTCATTTGATACTTGGGGCGAGGACGCCCTCTGCCAGTACCTCAACGGCAAGCTTTACTACTGGGACACGTCAGGAGGACTTGCGGATCCCATGACTAACATCGCGACCAACACGACGGTTTCAAACGCACCCACCAAAAGCCGTGGAATGCTTGTTTCAGGAACGGATCGTTTCATTGTCCTTTTCGGAACGGAAACGACCATAGGAGACACTTCCACGCAGGATGACATGTTCATTCGGTGGTGCGCGCAGGATGATGTCAATACATGGACGCCTACCGCAACGAACACGGCAGGCTCACAGCGACTGACGGACGGAAGCAAGATTATTTCCGCCAAGCGTTCGCGTGGCGCTGTTTTGATATGGTCAGACACGGCCATGTACCAAATGCAACTGATTGGTGCTCCGTTCATTTTCGGATTTTCACAATTAGGTTCCCATTGCGGAGCAGTAGGTTTGCACGCTGCCATTGACATTAACGGCGTGGCTTACTGGATGGGCCGTGATTCTTTCTTCAAGTTTGACGGCACCGTGCTTAAAATTCCATGCTCCGTGGAGGATTATGTATTCACGGACATTGACGAGGCGAATCAGAAGGATGTTTTTGCAGCGGCAAACAGTGAATTCAACGAGGTTACCTGGTTTTATCCCACAAACGGGGCATCACAAGTGGATCGCTGCGTGACTTACAACATCAAGGAAGACGTGTGGCAAGTGGGGACTCTCGCGCGAACAAGCTGGGCCGATAAGGGAGTCTACAATTTTCCTTACGCAACAACTTACGCGCCGACGGACACGGCAACTACGATTACAACAATAACAGGACTTACGGCGGGAAGAACTTACATGTACGCGCAGGAGAAAGGAAACAACGCGGACGGCGCGGCGATGACTTCATACGTGGAGTCAGGAGAATTTGTCATTCCGCAGGGAGGGGAGCACCTCATGTCGATCAAAAGATTCATTCCGGACTTTAAGAACCTTTCAGGAACGGTGAATGTTTCACTGAAGTTCCGCGACTATCCGGCGTCAACGCAAAGAACCAGTGGTCCTTTTCCTGTGACGTCAAGCACGACCAAGGTTGACACGCGTGCGAGAGGACGGCAGGGGGCGATACGAATAGAAAGTTCGACGCTTGACACGGCGTGGAGATTTGGAACCTACCGTGCTGAGATCAGGCCGGACGGAAGAAGATAATGGCGCAGATAACTCTGCCACGTCTGCCGCAGGCACCCCAGGAATATGACGCGGCTCAAATTAATTCTTTAATCAATACATTGGACTTGTTGATTCAACTTTTAAATTCATCGTACACTCCGGAACAGTTAAGATCGGAGGACGAAGCGTTGACTTGGTTCATGGCTGACTGATGGGACAGCTTTTTACAAATGCTGTCCAGGTTTTAGGATCAGTTGGGGATAACACGGTATACACCGTGCCTGACACGAAGACGGCAATCGTGAACGGAGTGAGAAGGACTGAGCTGGCGGGGAACACCCCCACCTACATCATTAAGCTGGAGGATGAATCCTCCAACCTGTTTTATCTCACACCTCCGATAACCGTTGTGGCGTATTCAACCGCGACCGTGTTTGACAGGCCGTTTACGATGGGGGAAAAGGAAAAGATTGTCGTAAACACGACGGCGGCTAATGAGTTTGATTTCTTTTTCGCCATTTTGGAGAATGATAGGGGGTCGAGAAACCTGTACAGAAATGTCATGACTGACTTGACTACGACGGATTCCACGGCGCTCTACACGGTTCCGGACGGCAAGACCGCCATCTTGAATTCATGGAGGATAACGAACACCAACGCCTTGGCGGCGGCGGCAAGCTACGTCTATGTCACCAACGCCGCAGGCACTGATTTTGTCTGGAACTCAGGAACGATCGCCGGCTACACGACGGTGCAGACAGTGAGCAGGCCGCATGTCATGAGGGAAAAAGAGAAGATTAAAATTAAAGCGGGAACGGCCAACTATCTGCATTCCGTGGCTTCTTTGCTTGAAATAACAATAACGGAGGTATAGTATGGACAATGTAATGTCGGAACAGATAGACCAACCCAGCATCACGCCGGAGAGTTAAGGATTGATGATGAAGAAAATACTTGATATAAGGAGAAAATATGCCTATAAATGATGACGGAGTAGTGGAATACGTGACCATCAACGGGGAGAAGGTTCCCCAGATCGTGGTACCGGCGGAAGTCACTATTACAAACACACTGACAGGAAAGGAATACGGCTCCGACAAGGAAGCCGAAGACGACGTTTCTGACCCTGCGACTGCCACGGCTGTTCACCACATACGACGTGACGTGAAAGTTCAAGTGGCGATTCATAAAGTACTGAGTGCGATAGCGGGGAAAGTATAATGGCAAATCCACATTTCGATAGAGAAACAATCACAGAAGACATTGGGTTTAGAGGACCTCACGTTGATTTTAATAACTACGTAGCCCCATTTGATGATGAAGTTACTATTTCAGACATACCTAGTGCATATGATAATAGGTGGCAGCAAGGTTATTTTTCGGATCCTGATTTCGGACCGGCAGGAGGACCTCCAGAAATTACTGACGTACCTAGCGCATATGATAATAGGTGGCAACAAGGTTATTTTTCTAATCCTCATTTTGGACCGGCAGGAGGTCCGCAAGGAATAGAAACCCTGTCTCCACAAACATTTCCAGGACTTGGAAATCTTCCTGTATCTCAACCATGGGCAACGGAGTTCAAGACCGGCATGATGGATGATGACATGATGGATGACATTATGCTGGCAAAGATTTATCAAAGTGGCGATCCAGGAATGATTAACAAAGGATCGAAGTGGAATTTTATGCCGGGAGGAGATCCTCTTTGGGATGAAGTATCCCCACAAGGAGAGGCAATAAACACAGTACTTGAGATGCCAATAATACAACAGATGATAACAGAAGGTGGATTTAATTATGAAGATTTTATGAGAGTAATTCCTGAGTGGTTAAGAAGAGAGTTACCAAGGGATGCTTTTCAAAGCAAATCTGATTTCATGAATCAACAACCAATCACGGTGATATAAATGGGCTGGCTGGACAAGGGATTTAAAAACATATTAAAGGGCGGCAAGGACTTATTGTCAAGCCCGGCAGGAATCATGGCGCTCGGCGTCCTGGCTCCTTACGCGGCGCCGTGGATGACAAAAGTAGGAGGGATGAAAGGACTGGGGATGCTGAAATCCCCGATGATCTCGAACGCCCTCAAGAACGCGGCGATGAACTACGGGATCGCGACACTGACGGGATCGAAGCATCCTGGAAAGGCGGCGATGTGGGCCGGTGCGGCGTCACTGCCGTTCACCTATATGCAGGGAGCACAGGCCGCGAAACAATACAATCAACTGGGACTAGGAGGGGACAAGAAAAACTGGTATGATTTCGCCCGCGGAAATGTCGGCGATACGGTTACAATGCCAGGAGCTGTCACTCAATCATATAATATTCCTAAAGGAATGGAAGGAGTGTATCCCGGATATGGAGTGGGACCTTCAGGATATGCAGAAGGTGCTGAAATGTTGGGATCAGCCCCTAGAATATCTTCTAGTTTTGGACCATCAACAACCACAGACTTAGCCAGCAAAGGAATTAATATGGATTACTTCACACGTGACCCAAGTGCCGCTCAAATAGTGGCGACACAGTCAGGAGGAATAGGAAGACTTCCAGCGGCGCTAGGACTCGAGAACATCGACGTCATGGCGTCACTCGTTCCGCAGGTCGCAGGACTGTACGGCGGAAGGATGAGCGAAGAGGAGCTATGGCTCGCGTCCCAGGAGAAACAGATCAGGATGTGGGCGTTCCAATTCGGAATCCCTTACGAGGAAGCGAAGGAAATCTGGGCTGAAGGATGGAGGAATCCATACTACACTACCAATACGCCAGCGGGCTACGGAGGATTCCGTAACCGCGGCGGCTACATAGACGACTACACCGCAGGTGGAAAGGCCGTTGGTCCGGGGACCGGGAAATCCGATTCCATACAGCCAGTGGCGCTCTCCAATGGTGAGTTCGTCTTCACCGAAAAGGCAACAAACAGGTTTCCAGGGGGAGCGGACGGACTTTATTCATTGATGAACAGGCTCGACCCTGAATCAGAAACACCACAGGAGGCACGCGCATAATGGTAGTAGGAGCTTATCCATCCGGAACAACGATGGGAACACAAACCAGCGGAATGTCGCCAGAAATGGAGGCGAAATTCCTATGGCTCATGGACCAGGCGAGGGAACTCGCCAGACCGTCAGACGCAGGACCCCTTCCGGCGCAGCAGGTCGCTGAATTTACCGACAAGCAGAAACTCGCACTGGAGAACGCCTATAAAGGAATAGGGGCGTGGGAAGATTATCTAGGAAAGATGCCCACGTTTGATGAGCAGGGAAAACAGATTACACAGGGAACAGGGATGGTTCAGGACTTCGATCCTGAATCCTACAAAGATTATTTGGATCCGTATCAGGACTATGTAACGCAGGGGATAGAGAAACAATATGATACGGCGATCAATCAAGCCAACCTAGGCGCCGCAGGAAAGGGAGCCTTCGGTGGATCACGACAAGGAATCATGAACGCTGAATTACTCGGAGGAAAGGCGCTCGGCGTCGGCCAGTCCCTTTCACAGGGATTCGGCACGGCCATGGGATTAGCGAGGGGGGACTTCGAAAATAAAATGCAACGGTATGGCACAGCCGCAGGAATGACACAGCAACTCGGACAAGGGGACATCGCGTCCCTCATGGGGGCTGGATCAATCGAGCAGCAGCGCAACCAGCAGGTGCTGGATGCCGAGTACCAAGCAATGCTGACCAACAGGTATGACCCAATGCAAAGATTTGGATTTATGTCCGACATCTTCCGCGGCGTACCGTCCGGTCAAATGTCAACGACCATGGGAACCTCTCCACAAACAAATCCACTATCACAGGCGCTAGGCGCGGGAATTTTTGGAGCAGGAGTCGCACAGGGTTGGCAGAACGTATAGGGGGATAGATGGTAACTTATCTCAGACCTCTTTTCAAAGTCGGCTATGAAGCCATGCGTGCGGCGATCAAAAACAGATCAAAATGGCCCGGAGGAGCACGTGACCTTGCAGGGACGCGGCAGCTTCTAGGCACTTCAACAAAAGACGTTCAATCATTCGCAAAAAGAGGATGGCAGACTTATCTGGGACTGGAAGGTCTTGATGAATTAGCCGGCGATAAACTTGAAGCCGTGCAGGAGGACACAAGTCCCCAATTAATTCCGCTTCCTGGAAAGATGGGTCCTGTTGACAAGCCCGTGATTGAAGAAAAAGTAGAAGAAGCAGAAATAATAAACAAGAACAATCAGGACGACGTCGTCATCACGGACGGAAGCGAAGGAAACGCGGCGGCGACAGGAGTCGCGACGGTCGCGGCAACCAATAATCCGGACGCCAACAGCGTGGAGAATGACAGCGTGATCCGCGTCAACGCGTACAAGGACATCATAAGGCAGTTCATCGGAAGCGGAGATAAAGGGGAGCGAATGCAGAAGAGCGCCCTTCTCATGCAGATAGGCGGAATGCTCATGGCGGGAAAGTCAGATGATCCCGGCCTCCGCGGTTTCACTGAAATCGTAGGACAGGCCGGCATACAGGCGGCACCGATGCTTTTTGAGATGGGAGTCGAGAAAGGAAAATCAGAGAGAGAAATAGGACAGGCGGCGTTGCAGCTCTACATGTCCCAGATGGACGACGGAAAGCGAACAGGTGACTTCGTTGCGGTATGGGACAATGTTTATGACATGAAGGACGGAGCGTTGCAGTATGACAAGTTCAGCGGCGCACCAATAATCAAGAACAGGCACCTCGTGAGCCAGTTCCGCGCGAACAGCTCGGAGATGGACTTCTTCATGGACCAGAATAATGCACTAGGATATCCACGCTACACGTTCCAGCCGTCAAGCGGCACTGGCCCGGGTATGTTTGGGATCACTTCACCGGGTGGTGAACAGTCATCAGCTTATCTCTTGAGCAAGGCGCAGCGTGATCAGATGATCAAGTTCGCAGGCTACTTGAACAGGCCCATAACTGCAATGGCGTCAACCATTCTTCCAATGATGATTGAAGGAAGAAACACCCTCATTGGATACCCAGGAGCCCTCGGTCGTACCTTTGGTGGTACGGCATACATCGCGGCTGACATGGCTAAGATGGTCAGCGCCGGATTCGGCGAAGATGCGATGATGAAGACTGGCGATGACACCTACGCCGTAAACAGAAGCAGCTCATTAGGAAAATTTTATAATCAGATATTAGGAAACGGAGTCGAGGGAGCGGAGTACAATTCCATCAACGCCGATGGCGGCATGAACAGTCAAGGCATTACAGGAATGTCCATGGGAGTTTTGGAGGCAGCAACCCCTGACCAGTTTGTTGAAATCCCCGGCATGGGAAACATGCCTGTCTTCGTTGACAGAGCGGGAAAATACGGGGTGAAGGGCGCGGCATACCTCACTAAAAGTGATCTCGAAAAAGCCCTCTTCGATCCGAGAAAAACACAGCTTGAAATCTTCGAGACAACCCTTGGTCTGATGCTGGCAAGAAGCCGTCAGCCAACCGGTCGTATGTTGGCGGATGTTTTGAGACGATCCTTTAAGGAAACTCAAATGACTTCAATTCTCGACTACGCATCTAACAGCCCTGAGGCGGTCATAGGAAAGTACATGGGTCTCTACAATGAGATTTACACTAACATGACGGGCGCACTTGACATGGCAGGCTTCATACCAAGCGAGGATGCAAGAACAAGAGCAGGACAGATTCCTGCACCTAAATCTTTCAACGTTCCTGGGGCGAAGGAAATGGCGCAGCAGTATTACACCATGCGTGATTTTGAAATGAGACAGGGAAACAGCATGTACAACACCTTCGGGCACGACATTCGAGGAATTGACATTCCATCCTACGGGGACTGGGCAGGAGGCCTAGGCGCAGTCGTGGGAGTGGACAACGCGGAAACAAGTAAGAGTTATGAGGAAGTGGTAGACTATTATGATCAATTATTTAATCCAACTAATTAATTATGGCAAACGAAGAGATTATTAAACGATATCAGGAGAGCGTCTTCGGACAGGGTCCTACGGGAGCAGAGGACGAGACCTTTACAAGTGTCTCTGAACAGGGAATTCCTGTCACAGGAGCGCAGGACATCATCCAGAGGAACCAGCCGTATGCAACGGATGCTCCATTGGCACCATTCCAGGCATTAGGAAACGTTCTTCTTCCAGGACAGCCGTTCGGAAAGAAAAACAGATGGCTGATGAACGCGGAGCAAAAGAAGATTCACGAGGCAAGGCAGATAGAATCACAGGCCTACATGAAAAAGAAGGACGAGGTCCGTGACCGACTGGGGATCATCTTTGATAAGGCGCAGAAAAGAATTGACGAAACAGATGATCAAGCAAAGAAAGATGAATACAGAAAGATGGTCCTTAAGGCGAAGAATGACATTCTCGCGGCATCAGGACTGACGGAAGCGGACTTCGCGCCAGTGAGCGCGCAGACCTATTCCCTCTATGATGAGGCAGGACTGTTCACGACCGCTCCAAATCCCTATCCCGTTGCGGAAGCGGCTGGGTATATGGGACTTGGGACCTACGGAAGCATCAAGGGATTCAACAAGGGAGTCAATCTAGGACTTGTCAAGAAATTTATGCAGGGAGCGAGCAAGGGATTTGTCAAAGGAAAAGGCGGATTCTGGGGCCGTGCTGCAGGGGCAGTCGTTGGAGGAGCTCTCGGCGTAGGCGCCGCGGACTTCGGATATGAAATAGCGCTTGACATCATGAACCGTGCCGGAAAGGCGAAGGCGTACATGAAGATGGATCCAAAGGAACGATCCGGACTAGTGAATTCAATCGTCAATCCAATTCTTGCACTCACACCGGAGGCGCTGACCTTTGGAGACGAGGGAATCAACAGGCCATCCTTACCGGAGAGAACTCAAAACGCAGTCGATGCGATGGTGTTTGACGCCGCAATCAGCACGGCATTTTTCGGATTGCGTCCAGCGTATTTAGGACTTAAATGGATTGGCGGAGCAGCTGGTGGATTGAAAAAGGCGCCACCGGCATCACAATTGTACAAAGGCGACGACCCATTATCAAGAGAGTTATGGAAGGACTTGGGTGCCCCTACACCGCATGAAATACTTGCGGCTGAACAGGCACTGGCAAAGTTTGATCCTGTGGACATTCTAAAAGTAGGAAAGAAACCAGGAGCTATCTGGGCGAGCGGAGAAAGAAATCTTCCAGTGACGGAAAAAATTCAGATGAACATTCCCTTCATCGGCGGTGCGGCGACGCGCCTGATGAAATCAAAGGCATTCAACTGGCTTGGGCCGGCATCAAATAAATCCGAGGAATGGCTACCACCTTTGGAAACAATTGCTGGTACTACACTGCCAAGATATTCAGTGGCAGGACGACCTTACATCGGCACATTTGTAAACGCCTTCCAGCGTGTTCCTGCGTTCGGCGGACCAATAAGAGCAGGAGTTCAACTTGCTGGTGAAGCGCAAAGAATTCGTGCGATCAACATGCTCGGACGATTCGCGCCATACATCACCACAATGGAAATGGGGGTTGATTACCTCAAACTTTCAGGAAAGTCGGCGGAAGGATTCAGGAAAGCGGCTGTCAATTACGACAAGCAGATTTACGAGGCGGCGAAGAGTGCAGGCGCGATCATCAGTGACGACGCACTCGTGGCAACCACGAAGGAAATTCTTCACCGTGCCTCCAAGCTGACAGGAGACGCGAGAAAAGCCTACGGACCATTCACCAATTGGCTTAGAAAACATGTCCTCAAGGCGGAGGAAGGATGGGAGACGGGAACAACGATCCTCAACCCAGGACGACGAAGCATCGGGGAATTCTATCAGCTGAAAAGAAAAATGGACAATGCGTGGGCGAGCAAGAGCTGGCAGAAAACAGCGGAGACAGGACAGTTAGGTGATGACATCGAGGCGCTTTACAAGGCGTTTGAAACGGACATTGGAAGCTTAGGAAACACGCCATTCAAAAACGTGACCAAGCTGTGGAAAGAATACGAGAACTTCCTCAGCAACGGCATGTTATTGTGGGGAACGAACGCCGGAAAGGCGATGCAGAACGTCAAGCGGTACGGGTTCAACGTGGTGATAGGAAACAATCCTTCACGCGCAGGACAGCAAATGTTTGACACACTCATTGAGTCAACGGCGGCAGGAAAGCATTCCGGTGCCTTCATAAAGGAAAACCTCAGGGCGTTAAAGAACATCGTGGGTGATAAGGCCTACAATAAGGGATTGGGACACCATATAACCAAGCTGATTGACGATTCCATTTCAGAAGTGGAAGGAATTTTGTACATCAACCCCGACCTTTTAAACAACGCACTCGGACTTGGAAAAAGCGGAGGAAGAATGCAGCAGTTCTTCAAGGAAGCACTCCCAGGGCCAGTCGTAACGGAATACAAGATTTTTAATAACGCAAAGGGAAGATGGGAAAACTTCTACGAAGACCTGTGGGGTCCAGTCACGCAGCTGACACAAGCAGCGGAAAGGGCACCAGGAAAGATCTTCGGGGAAAACATCAAGGCCGTGCAGACACAGCTTCCTAAGTTCGAGGACTTTAAGAATCTAGCCACGGTTCTCGACCGGGTATTCAAGTATGGAATGCCGGCGCAGAGTACGTTCCTTGCGCGTTCAACAGTCCTTCAAGGACCGGCTGGCGCAATGAAATCGGGGTCTCCACTGGGTGCATTCGTTGCAGCTTATGGATCTTCTGCGGCAGGAGCCGCCAGCTTCGGAGCTGTTGGAGCGATGGCGCCTTTCTTCGGGTTCAGGTACCTAGGAAAGATTGTAACCAGTCCAATCCGCATAAGAAACTGGACGTATGCGATGGATGACACGCTTCCTGAAGTTCTTCGAGTTAGAAATTTTGAAAGGCTGATCCAGGCGATGCCGGATGAGTATGAGGAATGGACAGCGACGATGAAGGACATGGAAACAGCCAGCAGAAACCAGAACATGAGAAACCAAACAAAGAATACAATGTCAACAGCCATTGGCAACATGAACAAGGCGCTTCCTAACATACTAGGAAAAATAGGACAGGGACTGGATAAGGCAAGAGACATCCCTTACGTGACGGCACCTCCTTGGAAAGGGGGAGGAGCTCCACCACCGGAGATGAACCTTGACCAGATTCCGGAAGCCTACAGCAGCGGATCAGAGCTTGGGTCTTCCATAACAGGAAGCAACGTGATGAATCCAGGTGCGGCGGCGTCCCTCTACACAGGCGACACTGACGCGGCGTTGGCGAACCAGTATGGCGGAATGAACGAGGGGGGAATCGTCAGCAACCCCGTGATGGGGAACGACGGCAAGTTCACGGAGCCGCAGAAGGGAATCAATGACAACCCCTTCATGAAGAACGCCAAGGACAAGGGCGTACTAGGAGTAATGTAATGGTAAATCCTTTTGAAGAAACATTACAAGCGGGAAAAGTATCTGATGACTATAACATTGGAAGATTTGGAGAATTTGATAGATTTGAAGATGAAAGAGCTTTTATGCCTGAAGCCTTTGAAAGACCACAATCAACCATAGGAGGGTATGACAAGAAGTTTGGATATACTTTACCTTCATTCGAAAATGAAAATCCTGATAATTGGTTTTGGGGATATAATAATCCTGATGATGTAGTGCAAGAACAACAGCATGGTG
>Ga0208030_1000933_pt1 | contig 18655 bp, 19 predicted proteins | sample MalvirDeepMed_M9_FD_184246 | JGI IMG/M metagenome (GOLD analysis project Ga0208030, IMG submission 184246) | Marine viral communities from the Global Malaspina Expedition - Malaspina viral metaG DeepMed_M9 (SPAdes) (version 2) | ecosystem: Environmental > Aquatic > Marine > Oceanic | place...
GCGTAGGGCGGGCGGGCGTTCATTGTGGCGGGTGCTTGGCGATGTGTTCAAAAAAAGTGCTACCTAGCCAGGCGGCGGCGGCGCCAATTGCGGCGATTATAGCGCCCATCTGTAGCCATTCCACGCTACGCCGGCGGGCGTCCTCTGCTTCTAGCCGGTCAGTACGGCGCAGGAGGCCGCCGGGGTCGGTACTGGGCCCGCGTAGAATTACTAAAATGTCGTCAACGGCGTGGCGAATGTCGGCCATATCGTCGGCCAGGCTGCCATCTCCGACGCCAGGGGCTCCGAATACGGCCGAGAATTGCCGCTCAAGCCGGTGTACCTCCGCCTGCATACGGTTAGTTTGCTGTTGCAAGTTCTCGATTTGTTTCTGTACTCCACTTTCGGCCGGCATGGTTGCCTCACTCTTATCTCGTTAGGTGTCGTCGCGCTAACTGTCAGCCTGTAGGGTTGCCGTAAATCCATTTCCAAATCGCACCTTTAGGTCGCCATCCGCTGAATCAACATAAATGAACGTAGAGCCAGAGACGGCGGTCGGCGCCGTCATTCCGTCTTTGATTACCATAGCGCCGGCCTTCTGGTTTAAGATGGCATCTGTCCCGTCTCCGTACTTACAATGCAAATTAGTATCAGAGCTATCCACGTAAAGAAGCAACTTATTAGCGGCCGTACTCGGGGCGGTCATCGGGTCAGTTATCGCGACTGCTCCACTAACGTCAAGGCGAGCGGCTGCGGCGCCGGTTCCAATTCTCACGTTTTGCGCCGCGTCAATGCTCATGGCCACGGTCCCAGTGACCGTTGTGTTATTGGCGGCCGTGTAAACGTAGACACTAGTGGCGGCGTTGTAACTACTATTTCCGCCGCCGATATGCACGCCGGAGGCCGAGGTGCTGGACTCGTAACGCAAGAGGCCGACAGATTCTTCGGCGTTGGTAAAGTGATTCCCGCCCACGGTGGCGGCTTTGTTTGTTGCGTCCGTTAGGTTATCGGAAATCTTAACGCGGCCCGATGCGGCGTTAAACGTGAACGTGTCAGCCGCGCCAAAAACGCCGCCGTTGTTGTATTGGAGCTCATCTTGACTGCCAGCCGGGATTCCAAAACTTAGCGGCGTGGTCGCAAGCGTTACCGCTGCAACGTTCGCACCGTCCAGCGTGACCGTCGCGTCAGTTAACCTGCCGACGGGTTCCGCCGTGGTTCCAACGACGGGGCCGATTGTCCAAACGCCTTGTATTTTCCACATGACCCGGCCCGCGCTCGCCTTTACTTCTATAGCGTAGTCGTGGGAGCCGACGCCCAATTCGTCGTAGTCAATTTCGCCAGGCGAGTCGGTCGCCTCATTACGTGCAATCGAGCCGGTAATAGCTGGCGTCCCTGTAATGGTCAAATCCTTGACGAACGCGCCGCCCGCCCGGCGTCGGATTGTTAGGTGGGCGGTATTCCCGCCAAACGTATACCCGCCGACGTCAAAATCTAGCTCGATTTGCTCGTTAACGGTGGTTGTAAAATCATGGATCGCATAATTAGCCATTTTGGAAACCTCTATTTAAACGGCCCGGTGCTGGAACCCGTGAGCGGGTGTAGGTGGTGAACATAACCCGGTGTGTCTAGTGTAGCAAAACCAATCTTGGGAACCACGCGAAGGGCGTTGAGTAATTTGAATTGCCCCTCGGAGGTGTCATACTCAAATATGCCTTCCTGGTCGTTGGCGCCGTACCGCTTGGAGGTTCTAACTGTGTACATCCGGTCCCGCTTGAACGCCTGGCCTACCACCTGATCAAAAGGAAGGTAGGACGATGATTGCACAAGGTAGTCTTCCTGGAGAATGATGGCCGGCGTTTCAAGTTCTATTAAATTTCCACGCGAATCTAACTTTTGCTCGGTAAACATGGCGGAGGTCGCGAAGGAACCACTGTATTGATAACCAGCGCGGCCGCAAAACAGAAAAATATTGCCCTGGGTGTCGATCTCTATGTTGTGAACTGGTATGCAAAATCCGGTCGACGGCGCGATAGTTCCGAAAACTGCCCCATAACCGTCGGCGGCGGTCAGGAGGTTGTATTCGTAATGGTGTCCTGGCAATCGGTAGCCCGCGCCGTAGTTAGGCTCGACGGTCTCACCGTCATAAAAATGAGAACCAGATTTAACCTGCAAAAAACAATCGGAAAACACCGTTGAGTCACAACGCCCCGTGGGGCTGAGCGTCCATTGCCCGCCAACATAGACCCTGTTTACACGCTCGTTTTGAGCGAAAAACGCTTCGTGTCGCTGCCTGTAGTTTAGCAATTTAAGGCTTTGGAATATGCCGTCTTTAACAATGTGTACTTCCTGGTCATGGGGCGTGTAGTGTTTTGTCCGTGAAAACAATCGCGGGTCAGATAGCGTATAGCCGCCGAGGGTCGATCCGGCCGGGGGTGTCGCGTATGGATAAAAGGTATCGTCAGGCTCCTGGTGGAGGTAATAACCGGCGTCGGCGTTTCCGCCGTTAGCATTGGTTGGCGCGTAATCAAAATAAAACATTGACGGGCCGTTCTGAAAGTCATAGTCACCCGGCCAAATTGGGTAACTTTGCTGCCACTCCCCAGGGTCGGGCGGTTTCAATGCTCGTGGGGTCGTGTCGCCTTTACATTCCATCCAACGGCCGTTGGGTTTGTCAAATAAGTTTTGGCGGATTTGAATATAGGCGTTACCAGTGTTTGGGTGAATTTTTATCCCAACGGCAAACAACCGGCCGGACAGGGTCGTTTCTGCTGTGTAGTCCCATGTTTTACTACCATCAGGACCGTAACAGGTCGCAGCGTTTTCTAGTTTTCCGTCCCAGTGCCTCGAATAGTTGTAACACGTTGCTGAGCCTATGCCGTTGAACGGTTCTGGGTCTGCGTCGGTCGAGTAGTCCCATTCATCCACCCCGCCAATAAAATATAGATTGTCTGATGGATCGAAGACCGCAGGCTGCCGGGAGTGTTCGTCAACGGGCGTCGGCATATAGTGCGTGTTTGCAGCGTCAAAGACTATCGGGTACAACTCTTGCGGGCCTTGGCCGGGCGGCAGTAGATAGCTAGTATTCCCTCTCTGGCCCAGGTGATAACCGCAACCAAGAGGCATAGCCGCCCAGTCGTTGTTGGGGTTATTACTCGGGAACACGTGATAGCTCGAGCGGTCCACTTGGCTTATGAGGTTCCCCTCATAGTCCCACATCTGGACGTAGGGATTTTCCAACAGGTAGTCCACTCCTGGGTTGTTGCGGTCGTCAATGTGCACGCTGTTATCAATGTGAACATAGGGCGCGTTTAGGGCTATGCGGTCATGCCCCAGAACTAACTCGACCGCTAATTCATAATGGTAAGTTCGCGGGCCGCCCGCATCCGGGCCAAAGGGGGCAGGTAAGGGCCACCCTACAGCGTCGTAATCAGCCCACCAGCCATAGGGCATGTGGCATCCGTAGTGAGACGGCGAGCCGCCGCCGCTGTAAGTTTCGCGGAGCTTAATCGTTCGAATATAAGTGCCGTCGTTAGCGCTTAACACTTGCACGAAATACTGATATGGAAAAGGCGACTCAGGATCAAAATAAGTAGAGTCGCCGTAAACCAAACAGCAAAGCTCACCAACGTCGTTTACCTTCGCGTCAACTAAGGAAAATGGCTGCCATGGCTTGTGGGTTGTGCCAGCTAGAGGGCCAGTGAACCACGAACCCACGTAGTCGTCGGGGTAAGTGTATTCCCGCGTAATTTCCGGCAAGAAGTCGTCTCCGCCGATCCAATACCGCCAGCCGCTCGCGTTGGGACCGGAGAAATATACTGAACCTTTTTGATCGGCTAGCCCCACTTCTCGCCACGACCTGTCGGCGTACTCGCCAAACTTAACTTTCTCGACTGTTATTCCCGTCCAAGTGCTACGGTGGATTAAAATTAGTTCACCACCGCCGCAACATGGAGTCCAGCCGCCCATTTGTTCGCCCTAATTGCATTGCATCTGAATAATCTGGAACGTGGCAAACTTGCTGCCAGGACCGTGCGCGGGGTCATCTGGCGCGTTAGGCTCAAGGCTCGGCCCATAGGAGTGATAGCCAATACCGTAGTTATTTTCCCCGCCCTCGAAAACAAACGGGGCGAAGCGTTCGCCGCTTGCCGGTTCCCGGCGGAGGTTGCGAACGTGGCATTTTTTGTCGCGCTCGTCGAGTGGGCCGCGCTCATCGTTTCGCCATTGCACGCCGTAACCGACGCCGTTTTCGTATATTTCAGCGCGTCCGAATTCGTCTTCGGTGGTCAAGTCTTCGGATAGGCGGAACAATATAATTTGGCGGCGGGGCGTGTAGGTGTTATCGAGATTAATGACCGCCCATTGTTCGCCGGTTTCTTCTGGTTTTTCTCGCCACACAATTTGGGCGGGACCGCTGTATTGGCTATCCAGCCTTTGGGTCGCGGCTGCACCGCCATTAACCCAACCCTCGTCGGTGGCGTCCGCGTGGTCGTGGTCTATCTCCGTTACGTTAACTCGGACCTGGACTAGGCCACTAATAAGGGCGGGAACCACTTGGGGCTGCCGTTCCCTGCCAGGCGAATCCATCCCCTTGAGCGTTACGGCCAACGTGACGGGTAGCTTATGCTCTCCGTGTGATTTTCTGGGCGTAGGTTCCTTCGTTTTCCAGACCAACGGATTAAGAAAACCGGAGAGGTCGTCCGCCGGTAAAATGGTAGGCTCATCGAGTTGAACGATAGAACGATTGTTTAAGCGCCAGTAATTTTCAGGCGGTACGACATAGGCGATGCTGCGATTTTCAACGCCTCGGCGGGCACCTGTACCATCTTTACGGGAGCCGGTAAGCACGCGCTTGGCCGCCTCCATCGAGCGGTTATAATCCTGGGCGGTGATACCGGCAAACGGCTGCCCCTTCGTAACTTTTTGGAATGTAGCGGACATAATTAAACAGGGACCACCGTTCTGTCGTAGGGCGTAGTGGCGCCCAAATTGGTAACAGTCACGGCGGAGGGGTCGGCTCGAACACGGCCGCCGATTTGGTGCAAAGTCGTAACGGTACGCGGTAGGCCGGATTGCATAAAATCGGCGTAGGCCGTGTCATAAAGGATAAGGCTAACCAGGTCAGCGCCGCCGCTGGAAATGTTCGGGGTAAACATGGAATCCCCGCGCATGGTAATACTTTGCGCGTTAGCGCTTGCCCCCTCGCTACGTAGGGCGGCGCCGGCTTCTAGCGTAACAGTGCAATTAGTCCACACGCCGCGAAACACGGCGGAGCCGTCTTTGATTCTTAACTTTGTCGAAGTGTCGAGCGTGCAGCCGTGGCCGAATTCACACTCGCCGCCGTAGACGCTGGCGGTTGTCTTTATTGTTATTGCGTCCTCTATTCGCGGACTGATAATTACAGAGCCGCCGGTTTGCGAGTAGTCGCTAATGTTCCCTTGTGTTGTGCTGGTTTCGGATTTTATGTAGGCGCCAAATTGTCCATTGCCGCCCGGCGCCGTGTTTCTAACTTCGACGTCACACAGCTCGGAATCGCTCGCGGAGTTGATTTCAATGTATGTAGTCCCTGAGCTAGCCAGCAATAAAAATGCACAATTTAAGGCCAAGTAGGTGTCGCCGGTGTTAGACTGCACGCCGGCAATTTCGAACCACCCTTCTTCAAAATGAACACGGCCGAGCCGCGTTGCGGCGCCGCTTGCCAAGCCGGATGTAATGGCGTTGCTTCCGGCCGGGACTGATACGTTATCGCCGGCGCCAGGTGGGCCGCCGCTAGGTGTAAAGTTATTCGCGTCGTCCCATTTGCCGGGGTTGCTGGAATCCCAGCCATGCCAGGTGTAGTTAGCCATCGTTTAAATTCCTAAAAGCCCAAAGTTTGTATATTTGTAAACCTGAATCACGTCAACTTGTGCGACTTCCGGGCGAAGGTCGTAATTTTCCGTATCGGCTGCCATGCGATAGATAACGCTTAACACATCCCAACCGCGTTTTTGTGGCACGTAAACCCCGCCGATTCTCTGGCCCGAAAGGTTTTGTGAGCAATCAAAATTAAACGTCATCGTCGCGACGGGTTCCTCACCTTCGGCTGGCTTCGAATAGCTACCGGTGACGCCTTGGAATAAAACTTCGCCGGTGCGGAAAGAGCGAAAGCCGCCCGCGTTTACGGTTCCCGTTACGCTCGACACGGCCTTCACCCAATTCGCGGTAACTCGAGCCGCCGGGAAGTTCCACGTTTCCGAGAATTTCAGCGTGGGCAATAAAACGTCAATCCCATCGACGGACATCTGCTCGCCATCGTTTTTTATATTGATGGCGCCGCCGTAGTTCGTGGGCGTGCGGTCAGAGTCAACAAAGCTGCCCAACAGTTGGCCCGTCTGGACGGTCATGTTACCGCCGCCCGTGTCAAAACTAATCGACTGAAGGCCGTAAACGTTTTCTTTTTTCTGAAAGGCTTTTAAGTCGACGCTTCCTTCCCACTGGCTCGGGCCGGTTTCCGTTACCTCTATATTCTCAAGTTTCATGTTGTAGACACGCGGCCCAACGTGTCTAAAAATTAAATCACGCGCTACGTCTTGTCGGTCGGTTCCCAAAACGACATAGGGAACCTTGATAGCGTGATTTTTGCCGCGCCCGGTTTCGCTTACGCCGATCGTTTGAAATACGTCGTATGCCATTACGTGAAACTCAGCTGCTCTTGTTGCTGAAGGAGGGTAGCGATTCGCTCGTTACTTTTGGCAATCTGCTTTGTATTGGCGGCCGTTTCTTTTTGCGGGGTCATCACTCCAACTTGGCCCAGGCGGCTAACGGCCGCCGCGCTAAACGTTGCCGTCGATGTTCGCCGGGCCGACTCTTTGGCCACGTGTTCCGCGTGCTTCTCCTGCTGTTCTTTTATTAGTTCCGCCCGACGTTTTTGCTCCGTCTCGAGGTCTTTACTGACTTTCTCGCGTCTCTTTTTTTCGTCGGCTTCTTTTTTCTTCTGGTCGGCGATGGCTTTTTTTATCGCTCGCGTGCGGGCTTGTTCGGCTGCCTTTGCGGCGTCGGCTTCGGCCTTTTTTTTGTCGGCTTCGGCCCGGCGGCGGGCATTGTCGGCCTTGTCAATTTCTTCTTGTTCGGCGGCCCGGCGTTCAACTTCGGCTTGCTCCGCCTCTTTACTGGCGGCGGCCGCGCGTTTGCTTTCTTCGCGGTTTTCTTCCGCTTGATTTTTTAACGCGTTTAGCTCGTCTTTGGCTTTCTTGGCTGCCGCGGTGCGCTCGTCAAGCCGTGTTGCCAGGGCGTCGCGGGTGTCATCGTCGACGCCGCCGCCGAAGAATCCCATAAGAGTTTTCATGCCGGGAATTTTGCTTATCAGATTGGCTATGCCTTTAACGAGGCCAACGACAGCATCAACGGCGCCCATGACAACGGTTTTGATGGTGGAAAATATCATTTTCCACATAGAAATACCGGTCTCAAAGTACGCCAAGAGGCCGCGGCCAAATATGTTCTCCATCATGGCGTTATATAGTTTTTGCAGCTCCACCATTGCCGTTTTCCATACGACTTCAGCCGACTTCCAGAGGATTTTCGAGGCGGTCGCGAAATCTCCGGTTGCTATGGCCGCGGAGACTCCGCCGATCGTGGTTTTTGCTATTTCCGCGATAGCTCCGAATTGCGTTTTAAACCAGTCGATTACGGCGTTTCCGGATTCAGTGAAAGCGAGCCAGTAGCCGCCGCCGGCGACGAGGGCGACGCCCAGGGCGGCTATAATCGCAACGACGGCGCCAACTGGTGCGAGGATAGCCCCAAGGACGGCTGATAGTGTCGTTGCCAGGGCCGTCAGGCCCGAAATAGCGGCAGCCAGTGCGGTAACACCAACGCCGGCGACGGCTAGAGCCGAACCGACGCCGATAAGCCCGGCCGCGATAGCCGCAACGGCCGCAACAACACCCGGCGACGCCTCAACAAACAGCTTGAAAAACGTCATCACCTTATTCACTACGGAGATAACTTTTGTGGCTACCGGCAGGATAGCGGCGCCGATTGCGGCGAAGGTGTCGGCGACTCGTGCCTTAAGCCGTTTAACCTGATTGGCAAAACTGGCGCCGGTGCGTTCCGCGTCGCCTTGTGCGGCCGTCGTACCGGCAAGAATGATATTGTATCTGGCCTGCGCTTTCTGCGCTTCGGTGGCGAATTTTGGATCAAGCCCGGCGTTCCATAGCGCCTGGTTCACGGCCGCCTGATTCATGACCACGCCATACTTCTTCAATACTTCGCCGCTGCCCGTTAACGCCGCTTGCAAGTCGCGGAAGACGTCAGCGTCGGATAGGTTGTTGAAACTGGCCAGGTCAACGGCCAACTGGCTAACACCTTTTGACATATCCATCGCCGCGGCCGCGCTCATGCCCATCGGTACTAATAGATCCTGCATTGACGACAGAAAGCCAGCCATCTGTATTTTACTTCTGCCCAGTCGGTCGGCCAGATCGTCAGAAAACACCTTCATACTACCGGCGGCGGCGCCGAACACGGTGTCAAATTTACTCATTGTCTCTTGCATATCCGACGCGGCTTTTATACCGATGCCGAACGGGGCGGCGAGTAGCGGGCCGACGGCGGCCATTTTTTTACCGATGTTGACCATCGACGCGCCGAGCGCTTGTAGCTTCTTCTGGGTGCGTTTTAGCGCTTTGGCGGTTAGGTCTTTAACGCCTAGTTCAATAAACGCGGCTCCCGCTCGAATTGCACCGCCGACGCCCATTACTTAACACCTTCCACGATAGAATCCCGCCAGGTATCTTCAACGCGGCCGCCTTTTAGTTCCTTAACGAACGTCGGTTCCATGAATGGCCGCGGTGCGTAGTTAACGCGGCCGCGGATAACGGCCCGGTGATAGTCGAGGTCTTTATGGTAGGCCGTCGCCAGGCGTACCGGCCGGCCGTGTTTCGTCTGGCCGCGTTTTGCCTCCTGCTTCGTTAGGTCGATATACCGTTTTTTTCGGCGGTTAGCGGTTCCGCCGAACTCAAGAATATTGGGTACTGATTTTCGATGGCCAATTTTGAGCGGGCCAACTACGCCGGAGTCGGTCGACGTATCGTAGAAAAACGGGATATTTTTTAACGTGGCGAATTTGTCGGCCGTGTGAACGCTAGGCGCTTGGCCGGATCTCGACGGCTTGGCGCGTTTTCGTAGCGTCTGGCGGGCCGTACGGCGTATATAGGAAAGCTGACGCGATAGATTGCGGCGTTTCGCTGCGTCAACGGCCGCCATGATTTTTGGCGCATCGAAGAACATGTTTTTAACGTCGACGGTTATGACCATAGCTAGTTTTTGCTAGAAAACGCGGCCTTTAGCAGGTTGATATTAGCGGCGTCAATTGGTATTCCGCCGCGGCCGTGGCGGTTAGGTTTTTCCATGTACGGGTGGAAGTCGTAAAGGTCGAAAGCCGGCGTTTTCGGCCCGCGGTGGATGTTCGCCCAGATGGCGGCCAGTTGTGCGGTATGATTCCACGCGGCGCGCTGCTTGGCCTCGGCCATGATTAGCAACTCGCGGAGCGTGAACGGGTCAGGATTAACGCCGACAATTGCCGCGCTCTCCAAGACTAGTCGCCAGACGTAGGCGCCAAAACTTTCGTTAGTTCGTCTTCCGCCTTCTTCATCTGTTCGTCGATTACGTCGTCTATTGCGTCCGTTTCCAATATATTCATCGCTCGAGCCGCTACCCGTTCGTTCACTTCCTTGTACTTCTTCATCGACGCCATCAGGTAGCGTCCTTTGGGCTCGTCCGTCGCAAGGATAAAATTTACAACTTCATCGATTAGCGCCTCCGTAGCGTGCTGGATGGCTTCGCCGCCCATGGCGCCGCCGAAGTCTTCATCTGTCACGTTTTGGGCGGCGGCCTGTGGTTGGATCGTCGCGAATAATACGTCAACCAGCAAAACCGGATTAACTGCCAGGCTTTGGAGTGCTTCGCCGTCCAATGGGTCAAAATCAACTAGCCCGCGTATTCGCTTAACGGCGGCCGCGGTGAATTCCACGGACCACGCCCGGCCGCGGTTGTCTTGAAATTGTTTCATCTGGTATCGGCTTTCGGCTTCGGTTTTTTGTTGTTTACTGGCGCCGGGGAGTCCTTCAGGACCGCCGCGGCAAGCGTTAGCAGGTCATCTGTAGATATTTGGGCCGTCCGGCCGCGGGCGCTCTTCCATTGTTCCGCGACGCGGCGGGCGATTTCGGCGGCGTTTGACATTGTCTAACCTATCGTTACGTGGTATTGGCTGCCTGGCCGGCTTCTTGTAACCAGGTTGGCTCATAAAGCGTCCCGCTGTAAATGAAGCGGGCGGGGGTGATTGTGCAGGAAAACGTCACGCCATCCTGAAGCGGTTGGCTCTCAGAAAACTCGGTAACGTGGCCGTACATTTCGAGTCCCTGCCAGGTAACGCCGGTGTTATCGATCACGTTATCCGCAACAATCCAGCGGTAAGTAGTGCCGGCCGTAAAACTCGTCATGATGTCATCGAATACCGCGTCGGCTCCGGATGGCGCGGAATCGTCGAAAATCTGGTATTCATACCCAAACGAAATTTCAGCGGTTCGAAGCGTCGGGCTGGACGTCTCCCAGGAACTCGAACGGCTGGCGAATGTTGCGGTGTTACTCCCCATTGATAACTCGACGTCGATAGCTCGAGGAATTAGCACGTAAAGCCGGCCAGACGGGTCGGTCGATGTCTTATCGTAGTAAATTTTGCAATCAGAGCCGACGCGGGAAAGGTTGGCCATTTTAAAAGTCCTTATTTAATGAGTCTGTAGGTCTGTCGGCTGGCGGCCGCGAAAATTTGGTGCTGGTCGTATAGTTCGGCGGCGTAGCGTGGGTCGATCGTTGCGCCCATCCAGCTACCGCCGGCCATTTGTCCCGCTGTGCTTAGGTGCGTTTCGATTTCTTCAATCAATGCGTGATATTGGTCATAGTCCGCGGTGGCGTCTTTTCTCAAAACGACTACGTCCGTTTGATAGTCTCTTTTGCGGGTTCCGCTTCTCGAATTAGGGGCGTTGATTTCATTCACCGGGCCAGGCAGTACGTAAACACGTGGGCCGGAGTCGGCGGCCAATTCCGTCAGCTTCACCGGCGGCCGGTCGACTCGAGTAGCGGTAAAAGCTAGTGAGAGACTGGCCGCGTTAATGCTGGCAAGTACGGCGTCGGCAATTTCTAAAAGTTTGGCCGCCACGTTTTAAATTTTTCGGGTGTGCAATATGTAGTAATTTTCGGAGACGTCGACGGGTGTAAAAATGTCGTTATCGCCGGGAAAATTTAATTCAAACGTCAGGACGTCGGCCCGGTCGTCGGTCCATAAAATAAAATCACCGATCGCGGGGGTTATGGCTCCACTTCCAAAGTCGAGCGCGGCGCGCTCTACCATAAAATCAATGGAGGTGAATAGTAAAACGGCGCCGGTTTCGTCGTTCTGCGTATATTCCTGTTCCGTAATTGTGGCGGCGATTGTCACGGTCGACGCGCCGCCGCCAGTGCCGCGGCGGTAGGTAACGGACTGGGCCGCGCTGGTCAGCAACTCGGCCGCTAGCCAGTCGCTACCGGTTTTCAGTAGGTCGGCCATGTTACGACTGTGAGCTACTCGCCGCGCTGCTGAACTGCTGCATCACAACGGTAACGGTAGTGTCTCCAGCTACAGCCGCCTCGGCGGTGATTCCGAATAACTTTAAGCCGGCCGCGGCGTCGGTCACGTTGTTGGCGCTGTCGTCCCACCATACGGCCTCACCGGCAATAAAGGCGCCGGAGTCTGCGCCGCCGCTGGTGATTTTCGCGACTTTAAAAACGCCATCGACAAGCAGCGAGAGAACGTCACCACTGACGCCGGCTGAATGTGCGACGCCCAGTAGGTCGCCTTGTACGATCACTTCGCCGGCTGCGACGGCTCCGCCTGCGGTGTAGTCTACGGTGGCGGTGTTTCCTCGGATGAGTTCGGCTTGTGCCATGTTTTTTTACTCCTTCGGGGTTTTCTTCGGCCGGCTGCGGCCGCGTTTAGTTTCGGCTTTTGTGGTTGTTTTTCCCGCCGGCGCGCGCGGGGATTCGTCGACTGTTTCAAAGTGCTTGAGACGCAACAATGAACGGCGCGAACCGGCGGGGATTCTATCCTCATCTACAATTTCGCCGGCGCGGTACGGCGTACCGTCGACAACGATATTGGTTAAAACTTTAAAGGTCACGGCGGGCGGTCCTATGCGGTGGATTTGTGCAAGGCGCGGAAGTCTAACGCTTTGGCGCCGACGTCCATCTTGACATCAAAGGCAATTCCCCATTTCCCTTGGGTCAGGGCGGAGGAGCGAACGACGGGCGCCCGGCCGGTTCCTGCCAGGTAGCCAACTTCGACGGTTGGCGAAGTGGCCGAAGCAGCGAACCACGTTGTAGCGCTGCCGGCGTGCGCCGTCCCGCTGGCGGGGTCGGTTACGCCGTTATCCAAGCGGGAATCACTGGCGATTTTCAGGCCGTCGGATTGGATCGGGTTCAAGTTCCCCAATGCAGAGCCGCCGGATTGGATTTCAGAGGAATTGACGATCTGCGCGGCCGTGTGTCGGAGCGCCTGCGGCACGATTAAGTGGGTAGCCGCAATATTGAGATTGGCTGAATTCTCCTGCTGGGTGGCCATGTCCGTCTGCATGGCGGATACCGTCGCCTGAGCAAGTGCCGACGAGGTATTTAGGTTGTTATTTCCGGCGCTGAATAATGCGGCCGACGTCGCGTCTAAATTGCCATTAGCCAGGAGGATAGAATACACGAGGTCAGGCCGTAGGCGGGCCGCTGCTGCGCCCATTTCTTTAGGCAGGGACGCCATCGCGTTTAGATTGTCGTTCGTGATGTCGATTTCATCGACTACGAACTGCGACGCGTAGCGGGCGATAGCGTAGCTTTCTTTGGCGTCGCTGCGGACGATGTGCGCCGCTTCGCTACCGGCAGCCAGTTTCGACAGGCCGGGGCCAACTGCCATTCTTGGGCGCTCATTGGTCAGGAAATTAGGAACGTCCGCGGTGCTAGCCCATTCCGCGGTGGTGTCCGGCGCTTCGGCGTAGGTCTGGAGCAAAACAGCTCCCACGCTATTGGTGAAAATGTCGCTAAGCGTCTGCGTAGAAAACGCGGCTTGGATCATTTCGGCGCGGTCCAGTGGAACGGTTCGGCCGCTGGCGGTTACGATGTGCCGGCAATGGTCGACGGCCGATTGTGTCGAATACTTGTAGCCGGCCTCGAGTGCTTGTTGCGCCTGCTCGGCGTTAACACCACCACGAAGCCAAGTTGGGATTTTTGCGGCGTAGGCCTGTGGGCTGGAGAATACGGCGGAGCTGAAATCGACGCCCGCGCGAATTAACAGCGCGGCTTCGATGTTTTGCACCACGGCGGCGGGGTCGTTTTGCTTAATATGTGCGGCGGGCGCTTTGCTGCGTGTGGAACGGATCAGCTCGAGTTCTGTTTTGTCCGCGGTCCAGTCGTTAGCGATTGCGTGTGCCTCGATCGGCTGGCCGTCGCGGGTTTCGTTCTGATAGGTTGCGTCGGTACTGATAACGCGGCGGATGTCGGCAATACGGGCCGCTTCGCCGGCTGCTGCTGCGCGGATGGAAGCTTTAACCGTTTCGGGCGTCGCGGTTTCTTCGCTGGCGGCTTCGGCGGGTGCTTCTTCTGCCGGCTCGGCCGATTGGGTGGCCTCGTATGCTTTTTTCAGGGTGTCAAGTTGGTCCGCGTCCAGTGCGTCAGCGTCCAATCCAAGGTCAGAAAGCCAGGTATCAAAATTCATAGTTATCAGTTCCTGTGGTTGTGCCGCGGCGATGTCAACGGCGGTGGTTTCGTCGGCTCCGGCGGGGACTATTGAAATTTCTCGAAGTTTGCTCTTTTGAATGAGAATAAACGGGGTAGCGGAAACAATCGTTCGCCCGTTAACAGTGGTCGGGGTGTTCGCCTTGACTCGGCGGGAGTTTTCAGGGGTTGCGCCAATGGAAGCCTGTAATTGCACGCCGTCCGCGGCCAGGTCGATAACGCGGCGGCCGATATCGTTGGTGCGGCTGATGGTTCCGGCCATGAATAGGGCGCCGTCGCGGACTTCAGGCCGGCCGGCGCCGATAACGGACGCTAGGCGGTTGTCGTGGTCGGCTAGGATCGGAATCGAGTCGGCCGCGGTAAGTCCGGCTAGGTCGACGACGACGGCGCCGAACGTCGGAACGGCCATAACGCCGCCGTTATAGGCGTTGATTTGAATCGTCGCGGGCGTGGCGGTGTCGGCGTCGGTAGCGGTGATTTCGAGAGCGGCGCCGAACGTTAGGACGTCAGCCAGGGCGGCAGCGTTCACGCGGGCCGAGTGGCGGCGACGGCGGCGCGCGTCGTTTCTATTCTTCTTCTTGCGCATTTTCGGCGGCTCCTTCTGGTGACAAGTCGGCCGGTTGGCCGTACAGTTTGAGCGCTAGCAACTCGCGGAAAGTATCAACGTCGATGCCCAGTGATTCGGATTGTCGTAGCTGCTCCGTTTCCCAGTCTTTACCGTCCTTTGCATATTCGGCCGGGTAACTTGTGAGCCCGGCCTCGAGTCGCGTCTTTTGTGCGCTCGCCTCCTTAACTGGGTCGATCGGCTCCATACCGGGCCAGTTCCATTGGTGCGGTAGGGCGGCCAGTTCGGGCGGAAAGAAGCCGGGAATTAACGCGGCCTCTTGCGTCCAGGCCGCTAGAATTTTGTCAAGGGCGACGCGTTCAAAGTAGGCCCGCTCAACTCTGATGGACTTAAAGTAGATTTGGTGGTCTAGTTTCCCGCTGGCGAAGTTATAGCCCGCTGAGTTACAAGCCGCGACGTTAAACGGCATATTAAGGCATCGTGAAATTTCGTTAACAATTTCCGCCTTAAAGTTTGCGTAGGTCGTGGAGGGGTGTTCGGCTTTCAGTTGCGTGAGATCCCAGCCCTCGGGCATGGTCAGGATGGCCCGCCGGGCGATCGGTACGCGGTCGAGTTTGTCGATAGCTTCGGGCGCGGCGACTACGCCGGATTGTGTGTGAAGAATGGCGGCCATGTCGGCGGCCGTTTCCGCGGCGGCGATTGTCGCCAGGGTGAAGCGGCGGAGCATGGCGAATAACGGTAGGGCCGCGACGATTTCAGAAACGCCGCGAGTCTGGCCGGGCCGGTCGGGTCGGTACAAGTGGACGACGTCGGCCGCCGGGATAACGTCGGCGGAAAAGTTTACGGTCAGGTCGCCGGGGTGCGTTCTCAGGCGGTGGTAACTAACCGGCCGGCCGTAGTCGTCGAGCGTTACGCCGTCGGCTTCATTTCCTGCCAGGCTGGCGGAGGTGTACGGCCTGCCGAATTGTTCGGCTTCGCTTAGGACTAAATCAAGCGTTATCGGGCTGGCATGTTCGGCGGTGACAAAGTGCGCGAACGCTTCGCCGTCGACGGTTTTTGACTGTTTAGCGGTCCATAATTTATCCGCCAGGCGGACTTCATCGGCCCATTCTTGCCAGCGTAGCTCAATCTGGGCGTTAACGTCGCGGTCAGGCGTTAGACATTGGAGCCGCGGCCCGGTTCCGATCGTGTCGTTAGTGAGTGTTAGAACAATTCCGCGGGCGTAGGTATTGTTGGCGACTTCATAGCGGGCGCGCTCGCGTACCGTTTTTCGGACGGTCGAAGAATGCGCTTGATTTGCGCTGAGTTCGTCGGTCCACTTCCAGTGGTTGCTATTCTCGTCCGTCGTTTGTGCCGCATCGAATGAGGCGCGGACGGGCGCGGGGCGGGCCGGCTGGCGGGTTTTTGAGAAAGGCCAGATCAATTGACGGCGTCCCCCGGTTTGAAACGGTTAAAAACCAGGCCCATAGTATCGGCCCCAACGGCGGTATCCGCGTCTAACTTCCGCTTAACGGTTAACATTTGCTCAGGGTCGCGGTTGGTGGCCGATCGGCCGCCGGCGCTCGCTGCTTCTGGTTCACGCGTCACCGTTTCAACTTCAGTGCGGGTAATGTCGGCCATTTGGGGTATTCCTGGGGTTTTCCTGGGGTTTTCCTGGGGTTTTCGTGGGGTTTTCCTGGGGTTTTCGGTGTTTTATGGGTTTTTGGGGGGTGGATTCCTAAGAATACCGCCGCGGGAGAGGCGGGCGGCCGGGGAAATAGAAAGCGGCGGCCAGGCGGTGGTATATATGCCGTCAATGTGAGCCGGGCCGCCGGCCGCGTAGAATTCAGGGCTCAGGGGGGGGGTAAACGAGCCAAACGCGGGGAAATATGGCTTATAGAGGGCCGGAAAACGGGCCAGTTTCAGATTTCGTCACTTTTGGAGGCGCTTTCAGATTTCGTCACTTTTGGAGGCGCTTTCAGATTCCGTCACTTTTGGAGGCGCTTTCAGATTCCGTCACTTTTGAGGACGGTTCCAGATTTCGTCACTTTTGGAGGCGCTTTCAGATTCCGTCACTTTTGGAGGCGCTTTCAGATTTCGTCACTTTTGGAGGCGGGTGGTGGCCGACGCGTTCCCGCCAGGGTTTCCCGCGTCGCGAAGCGGTGCGCACAGTCCGCGCATTCTCGGCCGCGGCTACGGAAGCCGGGCCGCGGCTCCGTCCAATATACACGGCTAACGGTGCTTCCGCATCGCGGGCAAGCTAGGCCGGTTTTTTCGTTCTTCATTGTTTCTTGGCGGCGAGTGCGGAAAGTTTAACGCGTTTTCGCTTCCGGTCCTCTGGGCCGGTTTCTATGCCGGCCGGCGCGCATCCCAGAACCGACGCGGCAAGGCAGTTGCCAACGTAGCAATCAAATAGGTGATTATCAGGGCTACCGGGCCGCGGTTGCCATTCTAAAACGGTGCGGCCGTTGGCGGTCACTTGTACGGCGTACTCGGCGGCCAGGTTATCGAATAGGACGCGGTGGCCGCGGCTCTTGAAAAACGTCACGGCGCCGGGGTCGCCTACGGCGGTTCTTAATCGCTCCGCGGCCAGTGTTTTGTAATGGTTGGTTTCATAGGTTACGTATGATTGGCGGCGGGCGGTCCCGGCGGGTCGCGGTATACGCCAGTTGGGGCCGATCGCGTCGCCGGGTTTCCGCTTGTACATGTCAAACGGCCGGCTTTTAGCTCCTTGTCCGCGGCCGTGGCTCGGCATCCATACACGGCCGGGCCGCTCAGCACAAACACGGTAGACAATGTCAGCCGCGTCGGCGTATTGGCCATCAATAAAACCACGATCCAGCGGCATAGCGTGGCCGGTTTCTATTTGCTCGCACAGCGCATGTAAGGCGGCATACATGGCGCCCTCGAATCCGGCGCCGTCCTTCGCTGTAAATATCGTATGCCGGGCCGCGGCCAAGGTGTAATAGGTTTTTTTTTGGTCGGGGTAGGTTCCGTAATTGTGGATATGGCCCGTAAAATTTTGCTGCCAGGTCATTTCTAGGAAGAATAACAGCGTTTTTTGAGTGTCAATAAAAGCGGTTCGGTAGGTAGCGTCTGGCGGCAGGGCTCCGCGGGGGTGCGGTCGTTGGCGTGTCTCGAGGTCGGCCGCCGTCGGTATCACAACGTCCGGCTTCGCGTCGTCAAGCGGCTCGTTTTGGTATTCGGCCGCGAAGGTCGCCGGGTCGCGGATTTTTAAATTCATTCCATGCTGTATGGCGCTCAATTCGTCGGGGTTTTTGCGGGCTGGCCAGGCGGCCTTCCCGCCGGCGTCCATTTTCTTCCGGTTCTTCTTATAGAACGCGGTGGCCTGCGATATGCCTAACCCAGCGCGTAGGCTGTCGGCCCGTATTTGTTCGTATTCATCCCAGAGGGCCGTATCGGTCGGCCAGGCGTAGATAAGTTTAGATCGTTTCCCCTGCCAGTCGGGGTGGAGTTGCTGGTCGAGTAGCCGGTCAGCCATGTCGTGCTGGTAAATGACGGTGCAAGGTAGCAAGGCGGCAATTTTAGCGCCGGGGCCGGCCATTCCCAGGATATCGCCGCTGATTGTCGCCTCCCGCGTGTTGCATTGCGACGGGCTGGCCGCGCTTTCGCGTGTTTGCGGGTCGTCGATGATAGCCAGGCTAGGGCGGACGCTACGGCCGCCGGGTAGTGTGTGTTTCATCCCGCGGAGGGCGGCGGTTAGTCCGGCCACGCGGATAATAGAGCCGGCGGCGGCGGAGCCGGCCACTTGTCCGAAGACTATTTCTTCGGCCTTCCAACCGACAAAGGTTTTTCGGCCTTCGCATCTCTGGCCGGAGGCGCGGCGGGCTTCGTTGTCGAGTCCGTGAAAGCTCCACACCTCGGCCGGGTAGTCGGCTAGCAATAGCTCATTTTGTGTGATTTCGCTTTTAATGGCGGCCAGTAGTTTTTGGGCTTTCCCTAGATCGGCGGCTATAAGTGTAACAAACTGATGGCGTCCGGACAGGATAGCCCAAATGGCGGCGCGTTCGCAGAGGGTAGTCTTTCCAGAGCCGCGCGGCATGGCAAAAGCGTATAGGCCGCCGTCCGTCGTGGCTCGGTGGATCGTCGCCAGGGCGTCAAGATGGTCCGCGGACCACGCTAGCGGGAAGCTGGCCCGGAAATAGTGCTTGCAAAAATACCGGAAGTCTTTATCACCTCGGCGGCGGTTGCGCATGTTGGCCGGCTTCGGTGGCGGGCCGATGTCCTGCGCGGCAAGGGTGCGTTTTTGTATCCACTTATGGGCGCGGTCGACGTTCGCTCGGTAATAGTCAGGCGGAGCGGCGGCGGGCGGGTCGGCAGTAGGGG
>Ga0208030_1000934_pt1 | contig 18653 bp, 33 predicted proteins | sample MalvirDeepMed_M9_FD_184246 | JGI IMG/M metagenome (GOLD analysis project Ga0208030, IMG submission 184246) | Marine viral communities from the Global Malaspina Expedition - Malaspina viral metaG DeepMed_M9 (SPAdes) (version 2) | ecosystem: Environmental > Aquatic > Marine > Oceanic | place...
TCCCAAGTGGGGGGCATCGGACGTGGATGCGATGCCCCCCACTTGGGAGGAACCAAAGACGGGGGGGGTCTGGATAGGCCCAAAGAATTGACCGCTCAATTCCTTTAAACCGCTAAATTTCCACGCTTTCATCGCCCAAAAAAAACTTAGAAAGCTCGAAATCGCATCAAATCTTCTTCCTCTTCAAGATCGATTCGATCATCTGAGCGACTTCGGGCATCACTTGAGCAAGCGAGTTCAACTCACGATCACGCTCTTGATGGATCGCTTGTTTGGTGACGTACTGCTCAACGGCGATCTGGGTGAGAGAGTTTCCTCCCTTTCGATTGGCCGCGAGGATCTCGAACGTGACCCAAAAGAGACTTGGCGAAATCTTCCAGACCTTCGATAGCTGGTATATGATGCGAATGGGAAGGCGTCGATTGACTTCCTTGAGATCGAGAAATCGGGCGGAAATCTCCGAAACGATCTGGGCGGGTTCGCTTGGCGGATCGGGATTCGGTATGAGGTAGAGTTTGTCCGGATAAAACTCCTCACGATCCGTCCTTGGCTCGTCGCTGTATTCATCCATGAGCCTTTCACGAATTGGACGAGGCGGGCCAACCCAAGCGTTGGAGCAGCGTCCACTCGAGGGCGACAAGCGTGGCCTTCTTCTCGGTGAAGAGGGTCGAGGGGACGGCGGAGTGGGCATCCTTGCCGAGGAATATGACGGTCGCCTTGGCTTCCTCCTTGATCGCGGCGACGTAACGGGGATTCACCAGAATCACCTCGCCGGTGTATTTCTCCACGACCTTGAGCATCAGATGTCCGGGTTGTCGATGATGCCTTGAATCTCCTTTGAGACCTCGGGATCAAGGTCGAAGAGTTGAAGCTGCCCGTCTTCGTTCTGGTCGAGTAGTACCCCCTCGGCATTTTTTAGGGTGTTGACCTTGACCTTGGCGGCTTTTCGGAGGTCGCGAATCTGCGACTCGATGGTTTGTCGGGCGTTCCTCATCTCTGAGCATAGCTCGAGAATGCGAATTGCCTTGGCGTTTTCCTTTTCGGGTTCGGGATCGGTTACCCCCCCCCCGGTGGTTGGTTCGGTTTCTTCCATAATAGGATGCCGGGGATCATTTTGGGCGGGGTTTTTCATGGTTTCGAGTTGCCGCTCGAGGTGGGCGATCTCGTCTCGGAGGAGGTAAGGCGGTCGCCAAGTCCCCAGGTGATCCTTCCACCGGTCGTCGTCCTCGAGGGTGTCTTGTTTGGCCTTGAGCATGACCAGCAACTGCCGGGTCAACATTCTGATGATGGACTTGGGCGTGTAACCGTTCCGGAGGTCGTGGGGACTCATGGCCTTCTCGCCGTCCATCTTGTAAGTCCCGAGGCGGGCGTAAAGCAGTTGGATCTCCGGATCCCCCCCCGGTACGTTGTCCATGTAAAGGGCTTGAGGCGGTGGGGGTGTTTTCTTGGCGGTCATTGTTCAAGTATCCATCCGGCAAAGTCACCCATACGGAAGATCTCGACGCATGGCTCGAGAGTTTCTACATCGATGGGTCTTTGAATCCCTATCAACGAAAGTTCTTTTGAAAGGATTTCCTTGGGATCAACTCCCGCAATGAGCTTATTCACCAGAGTCAATCTTGACAGAATCAAAGAAGGGTAACCGGACAAGGGCAGACAACGATCAAAGACGATGATCGCTCCTCCTTTCTTGCATTTCTTCCTAAGAGTCTTGAGGAGTTCTTCCCGCTCTCCGGGAGGGATGAACATTAAAGAAAGAAAACAAACTGCAACATCGAATGGTCGATATTGAAAAGAGACTGCATCGCAGATGAACGGAGGCATGCCCGGCCCATTATAAAGTTCTGCCATTTCTTTTGAATTGTCGATAGGCATGAAATCAACTTTTCTCTCATCGATGGTTTCTTTGATGGCGTTTCCCACATTCCCCGTGGAACATCCGATGTCATAAACGATCCCTCCTTCGGTTATATAATGACGGACGACATGAGCCAGAGTCTTTGTCGCCAGATCATACCACGGCAGACTCTCCCGGACGTGTTCATCGAAGTTTTCGGCAACTCCTTCACTTTTGAAAGTCCAATGTTCGGGAATCTTCATGCCTTGAGTTTCTCGAGGATACCGCGAACCTCCTTAGCGATCCGGTACATCATCGGAGGCGGAACCGCGCGACCTAATCGTTCCCATTGTTGAGCATAAGGTCCCGTCAAGATGAAGTCTTCCGGGAAACCGCAAAGACGCTTCAGTTCCGGGATAGTGAACTTCCTTGACTTGGAGTGCTGTACGGTGTTCGCCTCGTGAGTTTGTTCCTTTGCTGCCTTTACGGATACAAAATTGATTCTTTTCGCTCCGATTCCCATAGTCGTGACAGTTGGGCAACTTTTGTCGGTGAAGATTCTATCCTTCTCCTTGAATACTTGTGTTTGCCTTGCGTCTATAATCCAAGGGAGTGCCTCCCGGACGGTGTAACTATATGGAAGAGGCCGCGGATGGGACGGTTCCACCTCGAGATCGTCTCGCACGCCAACAAAGATCGTTCTTTGACGGGACTGAGGGACGCCGAGCCATTTCGCATCCAAGACTCTGCACTTGACGGCATAGCCGGAATCCTTGAGTCGTTGAAGAATCGCCAGAAAGTATCCTTTTGCCTTTCCTTGAATGAGTCCCGGAACATTCTCGGCCACAAAGACTCTCGGTTTCATCCCTTTTAGCATCCGTGCAAATTCCAGAAAAAGATCATCGGTCTTTTGTGTAATGTCTGAATATTTTTTGTCCTTCCCCCAAGATTCATTTTGATTCCCCGCCACCGAGAACGAGGCGCATGGGGGGGATCCGTCCAAAAGGTCAAGGTCACCTTCTGCGACCTTTGCCTCCTTTAGGACTTCGTCGGGATCGAGGTCGCGGATGTCGGAGACGTTTAGAAAGGTCTTCGGATGATTCGCCTTGTAAGTCTCTGCCGCGGCAGAGACGAACTCATTTGCCCAGACGACTTGCCACCCGTCCATCTTGTAACCGAGAGAAGAGCCTCCCGCTCCGCTAAAAAGGCTTGCTGCTTTTAGTCCGTTGGGCGGGATCTCCTCGACCTCCTTCATCGTCGGGAGGCGATAAGGCGGCTTTTTGTGTTTTAGCTCCATCTGTAACCGCACTTGGGACACTCGTGTTCTGTCTCGATGTCCTCGTCCACTTCCGGGAAGTCGTCCGGGGCATGAATCTCGCTCATCATCTCCTCGAGGGCCGCTTCATCGTATCCCGTGAAGTCGAGGTCGATCTCCCCCGTGTCGAGTTCCTCGAGAACGTCCTTGAGGGTGGCCCGGTCTGTCTCGGCGAGTTCGGCGATCCGGTTGTCGGCGATGAGGTCGGCCCATTCTTGGGCCTCGTTCTCGTAGTCTTGCTCGTCGATTGGGACTTTCTTTAGGCCGAGGCGTTGGGCGGCGAGAAGGCGACCGTGGCCCCGCACGATGAAACCGGAACGCTTGGAGACCACGATGGGGGATCTCCATCCTTGAAACTCCATGATCTTGGCGAGCATGTCGATCTGCTCCTCGGGATGCGTGTTCGGGTTCCGAGGGTTCGGGACGACCTCACCGATGGGGGCGAGTCTAGTGTATTTGCAACGGTGCTTCATTCTTCGTCCTTCATTTCTGCTGCCTCCTATAGAGTTCCTCGCCCCACTCTCTATTTCTTCGCTTTAAGTCCTCATCATAAATATTGAACCAACAGTTGAGACCGCGGTCTTCTAGAAGGTCGGAGTCTTCCACGACTGTCCGTGCCTTGAATCCGCTTGCAAGAGCGGCAAGAATGAAGGTTCCCTCATAAACATAGGTGAAATAGACGTGTGGATCGATGTTTCTTTCCACTAGATGTTTAAGTCCGTAACTGCTCCGATTGTTGAATGTGGATGTCTTTCGAATCCCTTGGAGAAACTCAAGGCATCCTTGGAATGCCTCTTCTTGTGGAGGAACTTCCGCGAATCCTTTTGGATCCAACCCGTGAGACTTGAATTCTTTCTGGGCTTCCTTGAGTGTGATTTCTTCCTTCATCTCCGTTGCCTCCTCAGAGTCTTTCGTCCGTTCGGGGATCCGAATGCCCCGCGGGCCTTTCTGCGTCCCTCGGGCGTCGAGTCCTCGAGGATGGCCCGCTCGGGGCGTGGGATCCTCTTCACCTCCTCGGCCACCTCCCCCCCGGTGGTCTCGACCTCCTCGGGGGGATCCTCCACGGGGGGAATCTTGCGGTCTTCGTCTCCGGATCGTGGCCGGGTGAATCGTTTCCATCGGTCAACGCTTTCCCCTAATCGCTTTCGAAGGCTCATCTCCCCACCCCAAAGGCGGATTGCTCGTCCCGCTTGAACGGGATGATCGTAAAGAACTCCTTGATCCTAGCGAAAAAGGCCGCGTGGCGTTGCTTGGACGAGAATCGACTCATGGCCCCCTCCTTCGTGATCTGCGTGGTGACGAAGGTGGGGCGGTAATACGAAAGGCGCTCATCGATGATTTCGAAGATTGCTGCCTCGACTCTCTCGGTCATCTTGAACGCGAAGAGGTCGTCGATCAGCAGAACGTCGACGCGAGTGATCCCGTACTTCCACGCCCGGAATGATTTCTCGGAGCGCATGACCTCGACGAGTTCGTCCCCGAATGATCCGTGAAAGAATGCCCGCACCTTTCTCCCCTCCTTGATGAGACGCTCGACTAGGAGACAGATGCATCGGGTCTTGCCCCGGCGGGTCTCGCCATAGAGCCAGAGACCCTTTGCCTTCTCCTTGGCTTCCCATGCTAGGACGAGTTGGCGCTCTTTGTAGGGCAGACGGTTCGGATCGGTGGAGAGGTAGAGGGCCGGAATGATTTTGCGGACGGTGTCCGCGGCGGTCTCCACCTTCACCGTCTCGAGGCATTCCTTGTCTAGGGATCCGTTCCGGTGATATTGCGCCATGCAGTCCCCACAAGTGAGGGTGGCTCCACCCCCCCGGTCGCGGAGGACGGTGTTGTAGCCGATCATCGTCCCGCAATGAGCGCAAGGATGCTCGCAGTCGTCCACCGATACGTCCACCCCCTCGGGAAGGTCGAAGAGGCTTGGGAGGCGTTGCGGCTCATCCGCAAGGGTTGTCATAGTCGACGTGATCATCATTGAGAGATCCTTTCGCGTTGTTTCGTGTCATTGTCTCGGGGAATACCCCGGCATAGTTCTGCTCGATTGAATGTCGGATGGCGCGGGCCGAGGTCGTCACGCCGTGTTTTCGGAACTTGTGGAACATGGCCCGGACGGCAGTCTTGCCCGGTCGCTTGTGACCTATCTCGTCGAGGTGAACGAGGTACTCGAGCCAAGCTTCCTCGAAATCGCCCTCGCGGAGGTCGAGTGGAATTTGCTCGGATGGGTGCTTCCGGGTCTCCCCCTCACACTCCCCCTCTACTGTCTTAACATTAACATTAACATTAACATAAGGGTTGGGGGGTGTCTCCCCTAACCCTTTGGGGGTGTCTCCCTTGAGGGTTACCTTTTCCGCTTGTAGACTGAGTCCGTGGAACTCGAGCCTCTCCAAGATCTTCTTGTGGAACGGAACGTTGGGCTTGAGTCCCTTGGGCTGTTGAAATGGCAGAAATTTCCTCACCAGAATTTTCTCTCCTTCGAGGACTTGAAGACGCTCGCCGAGATCCTCGACCAAGGCATCCCGGCAAATACTGATTCCCGTGTGAAACTGGAGCATTTCGAAGTCCTCTTCCCAGACTCCGGCCTCGTCGCAATTGTCGAGGAGGTAGAGGTAAAAGACCTTGCTGGTCACGTCGAGGCGGCGGAACCATCGATCCGTCCACTTCGTGGTCTCCGTCCAGCGTCTCACGATGCCACCCCTTGCTCGAGGTCGAGTTCCTTAAAGAGATTCATCTTGAGGTGAACAACCGGCTCGAGGTCGTCCGGGTCCGCCCGGTCGCGCCTTCCCCCGATCTCGACGTAATGGGGCGTCTTATCATAGATCCATAGCTTCATGATGCGATCCGTGAACTTGACGACGAGGACGGTGGGGATGCCCATGAGGGTGACGAGTTGCTTCATTCGCATGAACTTCGCCATCGAGAGCATATAGGTTTCGAACTTGTCCGAGGCGCACGTCCGCGACTTCACTTCCATGAATCCGATGAAACCCTTTTTCCCCAAGATGGCGAAATCTACGACCTCTCTGGGCGGCAACTTCTCGAAGATTAGGCCGCGTTGGGCGAGGATTTCGCAGACCTCCCTCTCTTGGGCGAGGGTGTCCTCGGTCTCGTAGGCAGCTATGAATCGCCCCGACATCAGAACGGAACGTCCTCGTTTAGTTCGGGATCGATTGGCGGGGGTTTCTCGGTCTCGATGGGGGTGAACTCCTCCTCGATCTTCGTGTCGATCTTCTTCTCCTCGGGCGTAGTGAGGGTGATTCGGTTCCGACCGTTCTCCACCTCCACCTTCCCCCGAAACCGTTTTCCGTGGAACATGTGAGTCGTAATCGTGACCGTCTCGCCGGGTGCGAACTCGTTGCCGGTGGCGGTGAGGAAGTACATCAGTCGTTGCGGTTTCTCCTCGTCGAGAAAAATGACGTGATGGAGTGTCGTTCCGCTTTTGACGTCCTCGCATAGAACTTTCAGATAGGGCGTCCCGTGCTGGGTTTCGAGCGGTTGGCCCGCTTGGGTCTTGTCGTAGCACGAGCGCACGGCGAAGGTGTACCAACCCGGCTCGAGGATTTGGTAGCCCCCCGGGTCGCGGGGAGCGTTGTCGGGTAATGTAATTTCGAATGCCATTTTTTCGTTCTCCTTAGTAGCGGCAAGCGAGGACTCGCTCGGCAAGTTTCGCGGTGATTTCGAGGTCGTTGTGGAGGTAGTCGAGGGCGGCTTCCCGATCCTCCTCGAAGAGGACGGAAAAGAACTTGCCCGATCCGGTCTTCCCCTCGAGTCCGCAAGCCTTGCACATTCGGTCGAGGGATATGGTGGCCCGATAATCGCCAGCCTTCCAGACTTCCATGAGATCAATCCAGAAGTCGGGCCAGTAGCGAGTATGCGGAACGATCCCCGCGGGCATTTTGATACCGAGTATGAGCGACCTTCGTAAAAGGAATGGAAGGTCGAATGTGTTCGAGTTGAAGCCGACCCACTTGACCCCGCCTCCCTTGAAATCGTCAACGGCTCGCGCCCAAAAGTCGGCGATGATTTCCTCCTCCGGCCCGATGAGAATGTCCGAATGATTCTCGCGGCGGATCCCGATGGCGAGGGTCTCCCCGTATTCGGCATTCAGCGCCGCCTTCTCGATGATGCCGTCGAGGTGTCTGGCCTTGAGTCCATTGAGTTTCTCGATGGTCTTCTCTACGCCGAGGTTGCCCGTCTTCACCGAGTCGGCGTCGAAGGTGGGGGCGATGCGCTCGATGTCGGCCCTCGGGAGCGGGCCGGTCTCGATGTCGAATATGACGTGCCTCACGCCGCCACCTCTTTCTCGTCCTCGACCGGTTCCACCTTGTCGGCCTCGTCCACGACCTTCGCGGCTTCCTCGGCCTTCTCGGCCTTGGCCGCTTTCTTGCGTTCGTCCTCGATCTTCTTTTCCAGACCGTCAACGCCGAGGGTAACGATCCGTTGGCAGACTTGCGCCGGAGGGTCACCGGGATCGACTCCCATGTTGCGGAGCCAAGCGTCAGCCTCGCGGACGGCGTTGATGATGCCTTGGGCCTTCTCGGCGGTGGATCGCTCGTCCTTCTTCTTTCTGGGTAGGGACTTGCTCCGGGCCGGGGTGAATTTCTTTCCTCGTTGGGCCGTGTTGCCATCATCGTCGTCACCTTCCGGCGCGCATCCCACCATTGCCGCAAAAGAATAGCGGCGCGCATAGGTGAAAGCCGAGCCGAGCGAGTGGGCGTCCTTGATCCCGAAGACCGACAACGGGAGAAATCCCTCGATTGATTGCCCGGAGGAATGGAGCAGTAGCGTCCTCAGTACGATCTCCCCGTCAATTGTGTCCGGGAGTTGGACGACCGAGAGACCGTTATCGGTCAGCGGTTTCCGGCAAGCGTCCCAGACGGATCCGAGGTCTGCATATTTCGAGCCGACGAAGGCGTTTTCTTTGTTGACCGAGGCGTTTCTGATTTCCGCTTGAGCCTTCGCGAGCGCCTCGTTGAGGAGGCGGGTGTCGTTCTTTTCTTGTTCTTGCATTTTAGTGGGTGGGTTTGGGTTTACTGAAAGCCTCTAGGAGGGGCGTGGGGGGGTCTCCCGCGCGTCTTCGCTTCTGCCCTGTGTCCATCTGTAAAGGAAGACGCGTTGCGTTGAGACCCCCCCATGCTCCTCAGTTATAATTTCGCGCAAAGCTTTTTGGCATTTGCGGATAGCCCGGTCGCTGATGATGCGCATGGCTTCATGCGAGACGCCGCAAAAGCGTCCCAATTCGCAGAGACTCCAATCATAACCCCACTGATTAAGGGTTGCCGCGACTGCGAGATGCAGATCCACCTCGCGAGTTTTCCGCTTTGAGGACTTCGGCTTATTCATGGCATGAATATCTCGGGATGGGCCTTTTTGAGGGCGCGGCGAATTACCTTTGAGACATCTGCGTCCACGTCGGCGTCATAGGCATAGCGGTAGAGGTTCCGCTTCTCCTTGGCGGTGACCTTGAACGTTACGATCTGGTCTCGTTTTTTGGCGGTAGAGTGCTTCATGGTTTCACTTTGTATTATTTCGTATTAGGAAATGGCAACAAAAATTATTAGCCGACATTGTGAAGTTCCTCGTCAACGAAATCCGAATCAGAAAAGAGATGCCTCTGTTGCTTTGATTCTTCGGCAGCAGCAAGGTTCTTTATCGCCACATTGAAATACGCTGCCTTCAGTTCCCCGCCAATGAATGAGCGTCCCGCCTTGAGTGCGCAATGGCCTTCGCTGCCAATTCCCATGAAGGGGGAATAAATCACGTCTCCACGCTGACTCCATAGCTCGATGCCTCGTTCAATTACATCCAATTGTAGAGGACAAATATGCCGTTCATCATGCTCGGATCGCGCGCCGCGATATTGCAACGTGCGCGTCTGGTTGACGTCCATCCATACTGGGCTTGCCAGTTTGCGCCATATGATATGGCTTGCCGTATTCTTGCGTTGATCTCCTTCCATGTCGTTCATGCCGTTAGGGTGAGCAATCGGCATAGGGTTCTCGCCGTGCTTGCGAACCGTCACCAGATAATCAGCAATGCCTTGGCGGCACATGGCAGAATCCTTGATGATTGTCTTGTGCATCAAGCCCAGAGCCTTAGTTCTCGTTGCCGCGACGAGGGGATCTTTCCAGATGCAGACCTCGGAATGATATATCCATCCCGCATCGCAGAACATGCGGATCAATTCACCTCGGAAGTCGCGTAGTCCGATAAATCCATCACGCTCCTTCGATGTCGGTAGATTCATGCAATGAAAGGATAGCAGTCTCCCCGGCATCGTTATTCTCAGCAACTCCGGCACAAGGTACTTGCCAAAGTGATCCATGAACTCGTCATGGCTCTTGCAGTTTCCCATATCTCTATCCGAATTACTGTATGTATAGAGACTGGCGAACGGAGGCGAAAAGATTGTATATCCGATTGAGGATGATTCAATCTCCTTGATCGTTTCGCACGAATCGCCGTGAAACGCCGTCCAGTTCTCGCCTATCTTTTTATCAGTCATATAAGCTCCTTTGTCATGTTGAGTTCCCTTTATGTTTTCTTCATTATAAACGTGCATATGCTTTACCATCCCTTCTGCCATCTCGTTCGCTTCCCGTTCCTTTCTCTTGATGTTGGCAACAACGGCACCTTCAGTCTCAGCCGTTATAATGTAACAGACAACCGGCTTCTTCTGCCCGAATCGCCATACCCTTCGAACGGCTTGGTAAAATTGCTCATATGAATCAGACAATCCGACAAAGACTACTTTGTTGCAATGTTGCCAATTCATGCCGTGACCAGCGATTTTTGGCTTAGTCACAAGCGTTCGAACTTCGCCGGAAGAGAACTTGAGGAGCATTTCCTCCTTATATTCCGGCTTATCCGCGCCTTTCACTTCAATTGCCCCATCTATGGCGAATGTAAGGGCTTTTGATTCATCGTTTAGATTGCACCATATCAACCACGGATCGGGATCTCCATTTATGATCTTTGCGCATTCGTCAACTCGCTTCCCAATGGTCAATCTCCTTTCTTTCTGGCGCTCTTGGAGTGTGAGTGCGGGCATACGGAATAGCATCCCTTCCTCGCAACCAAGATCGTCCACCGGCACAACGATTCTCCTTATTTCCAATTCGGGCAGAATGAAATCACCGTCATCATATCCCAAGTCGGACGGCTTGCGTAACATGACCGCCCACGAGCTTATCCATTTCCAGAATTCAGTCTGAGCGTGACCTTTCAAACGCCATTTTTGAGTCTCCCCCCCGTCATGCACAAAGAACATTGCCAGCATCTCCGCCCTTGTCATAACTCCAAGAAATTCGGCATGGTTCCCTAGCTCCATGAAATCATTGGGGGCGGGAGTTGCGGTACACGCCAAACGATAGGGAATGTCGCCCCAATTTTCGATGAGATCGTTCCGGAATTTGCCGGTGTAGCTTTTGAGGATGCTGCTCTCGTCCAGAACTATTCCATTGAAATCGCTGGGGGCGAAATTGTGAAGGCGCTCATAGTTAGTGATAGTAATATCCCCCGCCACCGATCCATCTTGGGATACCCCCACTTCTATGCCGAATTTGATGCCTTCGCGGATTGTCTGCTTAGATACGGCCAACGGAGCAACAATCAGAACATTGCCCGGTACGTGAGTCGCCCATTCGAGTTGCATCGGGGTCTTGCCGAGTCCGCAGTCGGCAAATATAGCCGCCCGCCCACGGCGCAACGCCCAAGATGTTATGTCGCGTTGGAACGGGAAGAGCATCGGATTCAAATCCGGCATATCTTCTATCCCGGTCGGCGAATCCGAAAGTGTCTTACTTGCCAAGAATTCCGAGTAGTTCATGCCCCCCCTTTACGGTATCCTGTATTACCTTGTCAAGACTTAGTTTTATTTAATACAACCCGCCGCCCTTGAAATCGTCATAGGCTCGCGCCCTCCGCTCTCTTGTGCCCGCTTGGCTTGCCTCGCGGCGACTCCCTTGGCCGCGAGGATCTTGTAGAACTCCGGGGATCTCCTCTTGGCCTTTCCCCGGCCCGCGGCCCCGCCTCTGGATCCGAAGATTCGCCCGACCTCTTCGTCGAAGTTGGCGATCAATGCCCGGAGGGATTTCTTGGCCTTGGCGACGTCGCCGCCGTTCAAGTCCTCGAGGATCTTGGCGAGTTTGTTCTTCATGACGCACATCCTTGGGCCTCGGCGGCTTTCTCTTCAACCATTGCGGCGATGACTTCCCTCGCTTGCCCTTCCGATTCGGAGAGGTGAAAGGTGAGGTCGATGGCCTTGTCGAGGAGGAGGGTCATGGCGAGGGCCGAGTCTAGGTTCTCCTTTGCCATCGCATCAACGACGTCGACGAGGGCTTGCCCGTGCCTCTCATAGGTTTCTTGCTCGTCCCTCTCGATGAACACTTCGGAACGGATATAATGCTCGAAGGCTTCGCGGTTCCAGTTGACCGGCCATATGTCTTCGATAAATGAAGACACTTGTTTTTTCGTCCCCCATGTTTGGACGATTCCAATCGGGGTGGCGGGAGTGTCGTTTGTGCGGTGTAACATTTTCTTTTCCTTTCGTGGTGGTTCGGGTTGGTTAACCGGCTAAAGCAAAAGCTTTGGCCCGCTCGCGATTTAGTTTCTCGGCTACGTCTACAAGCTCCCAGATGAGAACGTTGGCATTGCCTATGGCATTATGAAGTTTAACAACGGGTTCGTCCTCATCGAAATCGTGCATCTCGCACAAATCCCATAGGTCAGACCCAAGGCGTTGCTCAATTGTCCGTGTTGTGTTTCCTAGTGCGTCCAATAATGAACTGATGCGCTGCACGTCACCGGCGTGGATAAGTTGTGGTTTTTTCATTGGTCGGGTTTCTTTCTCGTTGGTGGGTTTAGGCGTTGGCGGGGGTGGCGATCTGGTCTGTGTGGTGCGTGGGTTGCGGTTGGTGGGTTAAGATTTAAGAGTGGGTGCAAGTAACTTTGAAAGCTTGCCTAGCGATCCATTTCTCCGCGTCCTTTTCGTTGTCGAAATAGAATTTTCCGTCCCAGTGGTGAGGGTGATGGACAATTACGAGAACGCTATCGCCGTAGTCCTTGATGGTGAGTTCTACCTCCGGGAGTTCTGTGGTGTTCTTTTTCATTGGTTCGGGTTCCTTTCGTGGTTTTGGTGGGTTGCGTGTTAATCATGCCCGTAACATACGGCAACGGTTTGCGGTATGTCAAGCTCAACGGAAAAGTTTTTTCAAGAAAGTTTTCGCTTGTTTCCTAAGTACCTAGACAGCAACCGTTTGGAGTTGCAAAAAAAAGGCGAAAAAAAAGCCTCGGTTTGAGGCGTTTCGGGAGTCTCGCGCAGTTCTCGCTATTTCCAGAGGACGCAAGCGAGGGCGGTCACCGCCATCAAAAGGGCGATGAAGAGCAGATCGGGAAGGGCTTTCACCCTAGGTCGAGCAAGCGTTCACCCAGATCATGAACCCCACAAAAAGGGCGAGGGCGATCTTGAAGGCGGGATGGTAGAGCCAATCGGTTCTCATGGCGGCGGTGTCTCCTTTCTGGCGTCTCCTTCGAAAAGCTTGAACTTCTTATGGAGGAGTCGCGCGTATACTAAGGGAACAATAAAGAAGAGGGCGGCGGCGATGCCGCAAATGGTCAATAAGTCGTAGATGCCGTCGATGACCTTGTCGAGAAATCCCCGCTGTTCGGCCATGCCCGCCTCGACGAGCGCCTTAACGTCGCCGGTGGAAAGAGCCTTGACCGCTTGGGCCACGTCCTCGACGTCTTGGTCGCCCTTCAAAATGGATCCGGCGGCGGCTCCTCCCATCGCTCCGATTACCGCGCCGCCCGTTCCGCCTAGTAACGCGCCGCCGCCGCCGCCGAGGCCCGCCCCGAGGGCCGGATACAATGCCCGGAAACTACACCCGGCCAGAAAGAGGGTGGAGAGGATGACGGCAATCGACTTCACTTGGACTTTTTGCCCTCGAGCTTTTCGAAAAGGTTCTGAATATCTTGGCGGCGGTCTTCCATCAACTTGTTCGCGACAATCCACCGCTCGAGGTCTCTTGCCTCGTTCTTGGCGAGATCCGTCTCCACCTTCCCGAGGCGCTGGTCGAGCGAGTCGGCCTTGCGGGCTTCCTTTTTGAGAAAGAATCCGAGGACGCTGATCGCGACCCCCACGCCGAGAAAGATGTATCCTTGAAAATCCATTAGTTTCCGGGCCTCGTTCGCCAGTTCTCGAGGAGACGGTCGAGCTTTTTTTCGATGGCGTCGAGGCGCTTGAAAAGCGTGAGGTTCTCGGTGTCGTTCTTTGCGGCTCCGACCTCGAGGGAATTGATGCGCCGACCGTTGTCCTCGAGTCTTGAGAATATTCCCTTGAGGACGAAACCGAATGCGGCGAAGAGTAACGCCGTCACGGTTTGGAGTACGTAAATGAAAAAGGTCTCGGTCATTCCAGCGGGAATGGCGGCGACCATTCCGGTTTCGCCAATTCTGTTAGGATCTCGGCGTGGGTGTATTGGGTCAGACCATCCAGAAAAGATGGCGTTGGTTTCGATGAATCGAACTTTACAAAGGTCTTGGTTCCGGCCGGGTCAACGTTCCATCGAACCGTCTCGGCTGACGTCTCGAAGACGGTCTCGCCGCCCCACCCGGTGACGTTTTCCACGTCCGACTCCGGAATGATGACATAGCTCAAGTTCATGGAACATCCTCAACGATGTCGCCGGAAAGCATGTTCGTCATGGTGCCGTTATTTCCGCCCGATCCGTTGTCGTTCAAGGTCGGAAAGGTGTCCCCGTCCCCCATTCGCCAATAGTCGAACGGGGAAAATGTTTCCAAATCTCCGGGCGTCCCGTTCGTGCCGCCACTCCCGCCGTTCGTCTCGCCTTTGTAGATGTTGGTGATTTGGGACGCCGAAAGAGCGACGTCGAATATTGCGACTTCGTCAATGAACCCCTCGAATGGGTACACGTTGAGACTCCCGGCGATCCCGATAGCTGCAAAATTTCCGCCCGTGGCGGTCGCAGTCGTTCCGGAGATTCCCGTATGCGCTCCATCAGCCGCGCCGCCTTTATAGTAAGTCAAAGTGGTGGCGGTCTTAACCAAGGCGAAATGCTCCCACGCGTCCAAGGTATAGGCTGTGGTGTTTTTAAGATTACTAACGTAATACACCCCACTCGTCTGTGAAGATGACAGATACGTCGCGATTCTGTGCGTGGCTCCGTACATGGTAATCTGGACGGCGTAACCATTCGAGAGGATGTATCTGAAACTCGTCCCGCCGGTCGGCTTGATCCAACACGAAAGCGACCATGCGGCGGCGGCGATAGTCGCATTCGGGCCGGTCGTCACGTTGACGTAATCATTGGAGCCGTCGAACTCGCAACTTTTCACATTTTCCCAAGGGGCGGCGGCTGCGCTTGCGCCGCTTCCGAATCCGAGGGAAGTGTAACCGAAGCGGCTCATCTTAGGCGTCCGTGATTTCGTCCGTGGTGTAGATGAGCTTGACCCCGATGAGACGCGCATCGGTGGCGAGGTCGTCGTCGCCATTATTGGCGTCCCGGTAGACTTGGAGAAAGGCGAGTTCCCCGGCGGCGGGGGTTCCGGCGAAGGTCATGGCCGCGGTGGCGGGTGAAACGGCGAGGAATTCTGCGGTCGTGTAATAAGGCGACGTGACGATTACGGCGGTTCCATAGGCGACGTCGATGCTGGCGGCATCGGCTACCGTCACGCCTTGGATCCCCCAGACGCAATCGTTCGCCACGGTGGCTGCGTTCGTCCAATAAAATTGCGCCGTGATGGTTCCCTCGTCCCATGACTTCGGCATGGCGATTGAAAACTGCGCGAACTGGTCGGTGTCCGGATCGAAGTCGAGGACTTGGAGGTCGGGCCGAAGGGCGGTTGTCTCGACGTCCGTGATGGCGGCGCAACCGTTTGTCGTCGCCGGTCGCATGGCGGCGGCGGGAACCCAGATGTCGAAGGTTCCGGTATTCGCGGACTTCACGCCCGCCGCGGTGACTGCTCGGGCGGTGTCCGTTCCCGTGTCCGCTTCCGCCGTGGTGGCAAGCTCGAGGACGCCCTTGCGGGCTTCCGTTCCCGTGACCGCTTGAAGGTTGGCGGGGGTGAGGACTCGATTGGTGGCGGTTCCCGTCCGGGCCTCGTCATCCGTGGAAAGCTCGACCACGCCCTCGGCGCTTGTCGTGGCTGTATCGGGGGCCACGGCGGTCTTCACGTTTGCGACCGTGACGGACTTCGTGGCGTTCGCACCATCGTCCACGATGGCGAATTGATCGGCGGTGTCGGGTGCGGTTCCGAGTGCCGGAAGGTCAGAAATCTTTGTATCGCCCATGGGTTTTCCTTTATGCTTTTCCGACCACTCCCGTCCCGATTGTGACCGGGGCTTGGATGATGGTGGTGACGTTGCTAGATCCGTCCGTGAGTTCGACCTCGAAAAAGCTCGAGATCGAGTCGAAGTCGCCGAGGGCCGTGTAAAGATTCTCGCTTGTGAAATCGATTGATGCCGTCTTCCCGTTCGTGATGTCCGACCAAGTCGCTTGGAATGCGTACGGCGTCCGAAAGGTTCTGATCATCCATTCCTCCTTAGTGGATCCGTCCCCCGTCACGAGGCGGTCGATGGCGATGGTCGAGTCGGGCGTGAGGAGGGCCGCGTCCGCGGTGGGGAGTGTCTGGGATCCCGCCGAGTCGAACTTCACGATCCAGACGCCGGTCGTGGTCGAGGTGACCGAGACGGCGAGGGAGTAGGGAGATGCGTCCAGGGTGGATTCTAGGGATGCGGCGCTCTCGTTGAAATCGATTGTTGCATCGTTCCCGCCATGCGTGAAGACCCAAGTGCCGCCCGTTGGCCGGAGGTTGATCCCGCCGACTCCGACTCGGAGATTCGTGGAGGATAGGTCGGCGTATCCGCCCGCCCCGTCCGTGACGTAGAGGTTGAGGTCGCGAACGTCCCCGGCTATGAACTTCTTGAAGGGTTTCGGCGTGTTGTTCGTGAGCGAGGTCGATCTTGCCGACTCGAGTGAGTCCGCGTCTAGGCTGATGAATATGTTTTCCGCCGCCATAAAAGAGGTGATTTCGTCAACTACGGGTAATTCGTGACGACGATTTCATTGCTCGGATCCGCATCGTCGACGTAAGTGGTGGCGGGACCCGCTCCGCATCCCGTCGAGGCCACCGAGTAAACTTGCCCCGATCCGCCCGAGTCGTCGAAGGTCACCGTCCAAAGATCGGTGGATTCCGATAGAAAGATTCGAAGGTTGGAATAGCCGGACGGATCCACGTCGACATTGTAGCGGCAGTCCGAATAACCGCTCCAAGTGAAGGTGCCGAAAGCGATGGGCGCGCCGCCTCCGAGGGTGAGTTCCGCCTCGACTTGGTCTTGCTCCGGATCGCAGTCGCAAATGTCGCATGGTTCGCATGGGCCGGAGCGGGTGCAAGGATCCACGCAGCATTCCCCGCTCACCGGCTGAATCATGAAGGCGACCATGACTCACGACGTCTTGACGAGGAACGTGTAAGTCTCCTCGGAGCCGTCCTCGCATATCACGATTTCCTTTTCTTCGATGAAGGAGGTCTCGCTTGTGATGGACTCGAGAACGCCAGACGAGTCCCACGTGATGACTAACTGCTTCGTGACGTCCTCGGCGTCGATCACCTTGACGGATCCGGCGATGCCGCCCTCGGATCCCGAGTAAACGATGGCGACCTCGTCGGTGGCATAGTTCACCTCGTCCACTTGACCCGCCGTTATCGTGATATTGCGGAGGGCGTTGATGGCGGTGACTACCTCGTTGCCGGTCTCGGCCTCGAGGAGGGTGGGGCGTTCGCCCTTCACCAATTCCGGGATGTCGTCGTCGGGCCAAGGCATCGGATCAGAGGGCGTAGACGTAGCGGGTGGCGGTTTCCCAGATGTTCCCCTTCCAGCGTCTGACGCGCGTCTCCTTGGACTGAATATAGGTCGCCGTTCCTATGCCGCCGGATTCCATGAGGATTGCATCGACGCCGTCTTCCATGAGGATCTTGAAATCGTCCTCTTGAAGGATCGCCCCGCCCGGAGTTCCGCTTACGAAATTCTGATATTGCGTGAGGGTGGGCGTGGTGTCCGCGGCGACGAAGTTCACCTTGTTCGCCGCCGAGTCGAGCGGTTGAAACTTCGCGGATATTGTGAGATCGGCTCCGGGGTCGGTCGTTTTAGTGTAAACGTAATTCACCTTTTCGACTGAGGTCTGGGTGAAGCTCGGACGGAGAAAAGAAGTCGATGCCGTGGTGGACTTGTAAGCCGGAAAGGCGAATGAACCGGTGGCGAACTCCGTGCGGTTTGCGGGGACGGTGGAGAATAGCCGAGTGAAGCGGAGGAGACCGCCCGGTTGAAGGCGTGGGCGCGATTCATCGATAAGGAAAGCCGAGCCGGAATCGGGTGAAACCGTGTCGAGGGCGGTGGGGGTGAAGTTCGCGGCGTTCTGGATGTAGTCTATTGAATAGATGATCGCCGTGAGGTCTTGCGGAAAAGGAAAGTTCGGCAAAGCCGGATCCGTCAAGCGGACGGCGGTGGCCCAGTTGTCGCCATTCGGGTCGTCGTAAGTGATTGCCATGTTCGTGTACCTTTACTTTGCGGGGGCGGTTGCTTCCTTTACCAGTTCCCAGACCCCCGAGAAATTCTTTTTCTCCAGCTTTACGCTTCCTCGGTAGCCTTTGCCGCCGTAAGTGTCGAAGGCATAGGCCATCCGCCACTCGAAGGATCCCATCCGCCTTCGGATCTCTTCCCGAGCTTGCTTGGTTTCATCGTTCACGCGACCATCCAAGATATGCCGCTGAGAAAATTCCACGTAGCTCCGCATTTCGCGAAACTGTTTCTCGATTTTAGCTATGATATTCCTTCGCCTTTCTTGCTCCTCCCCTCGCCGCTTGGCCCAATATTCAGCCAAGCGATCTGCCCACTTGTTCGGATTCCCCAGTTTTAGACGCTGTTGACCCCGCTCGATTCGGAGTTGCTCGGCGCGGGCTTCCCGTTCGGCCCCCACCGTCAAGAACCAAGGCGCCGGTTTCGCCTCTTGCTTTGACAAAAACTGGTCGGCGGCGGCGACTTGATTAGCCCGGTCGGCATCGATCTCGGCCAACTGGTTCCCAAGTTGATCGTCCGCTTTGGCTTGGAATTCCGCCCTTTTCTCGGCGGTGAGTTTGTCGAGAATCTCCTTGTTCTTCTTGTCCATCTCCGAGCGGAACGCCCCCGACTTTCGCCGACCGGCAACCCCTCGAGGAGGTGGCCCCACGTTGGCGATTTTCGCAAGGTAAGCAATGACCACGGTTGCCATCCGCCGGACTTGGTCACGGGATTTCAAGAGCTTAAAAGTCATTTTACTGGTTCACGAAGTAACCCTTCAGAGTGTCGAGAACCTCGATTTGCGTGGACTCGAGAGAAAGTTCGGTATCTTCGCGGGTCGGAATTGCCGGAAGTTCGATATCCGCATCGCCTCCACCGCCGCCCGCTCCCTCGACGTTAACGGTGATGTCGTGGTGATGCGTTTCGGTTCC
>Ga0208030_1000935_pt1 | contig 18653 bp, 12 predicted proteins | sample MalvirDeepMed_M9_FD_184246 | JGI IMG/M metagenome (GOLD analysis project Ga0208030, IMG submission 184246) | Marine viral communities from the Global Malaspina Expedition - Malaspina viral metaG DeepMed_M9 (SPAdes) (version 2) | ecosystem: Environmental > Aquatic > Marine > Oceanic | place...
TCTGCAAAAACAAGCTGATCTTGGTGCTGCCCAACGTGGTATTGAAGCGGAAGGTATAGCGGCTGATAGGAAACAATTCGAGGAAGAATTGGCATTCCCATATAAACAAGTTCAATATCAGCAATCACTTCTGCAAGGTCTACCGCTTGCAGCACAGCAATATACATATGCTCAACCCAGTGCTTTAGCCAATGTTCTAACTGGTGCTTCTGGAATACAGGGTTTAGGCCAAAGTATTTTAGGGCCGGGCGGTGTAGGTGGTCTGATAAGTAATTTATTTGGTGGTGGTGATAGTAGCACTACACAAGGAGCTACTGGTGCTGGGCAACGTTATAATTTAAGTGGGTATGCATAATGGCTTACGGTATAGATAGCGAAATTTCTGCTCGGGCTGACGCATACTCGAATAACCCTCAAGCATTGCAGAATCAATATAAAAAGAGCGGTAGTGTCTTAGATCTGATTGCGTTGGAAAGAATAAGAAAAGAACTAGAGACCAAAAGGCAGGAAGTTGCTCTGCAAATGCAGGGAGATCCGAAAACCGTAGCCGAACAAACGTTGGATGAAACCAAAGGACTTATACAAAAAGATGTAACTGACCAGACAAGTAAGTTACTGACCCAGACAAAAAAAGCACAGGATTCACGGTTAAGAAAACTTGCTGCTGGTAGACGACCTAATGCACCACTCGGTATCCCTGCTGCAGCGCAGCGTCGTGGTACACCTAATCAACAACAATTAGCTGGTATTGGTAATGTACCTCCACGTTCTCCAGTTAACCCCCGAGGAACAGGTATTGCTGCTAATCGTCTACCAAGCACAGCTTACGGAGCAAGAGGCGGCATCGTGTCGTTTGCCCAAGGTGGTATTGCATGGAGTGATTTATCACCTGAACAACAGGGCAGAACAACACTTACTGAAGCACAATGGAATGTAATATCTGAAGGTGCGAAAAATAGGTGGGTTGAACATTTTGCGGATCATCCTGATCCAAGTGAATATACACTAGATGAAGAGCGTGGCCGAATGCGGGATATGTCAATAATGTCCGCAATAAAAGAGCATGGTAAAACTCGTCCTTGGGCGCACCCCTTCAGTTATTTTACTGACTCTGCTGCTGAACGTGAAGCAAAAATACAAGGTAGAGCAGAAACTGATCCGTATGTAGAGTCTATGCGATCATTATTACGCGGAGGAGAAGGGGTACCCGGAAAAGGTATATGGAATGTGCCACCTGCAGACGATGCTGTAACACCACCAGATCCAAATGCAGTACCACCTGTACCACCTGTACCAACACAAACGTCAACGACTACTACTAGTCAAGATCTGTGGGCTGGTTACCCAGATTTCCTTCGTCCTCAATTTGATGAAGCTGCACCAAATACTACATTCCAAGGAATGCTCGCCAAGTTGGGGAGTGGTTTAGTTGATCGAGATTATACACAAGAGCCAATTACTGGTCTGCCTGATACAACCGCTCTTTCTGCAGATGTAGATCCTTTACGGCCTAAAACTGCCGCTGAAATGGGAGTTGGAGATCGAGAAGCAGATCTTCGAGCAGCCCAGAAAAAACTTACAGGAGATGTAGAGGGGATAGCTGGGCAAGATGTAGTTCAAGCATGGAAAGATAAAGTTACGGCTGGAGAAGGTGTATTTGGTCGCAAAGGTGTAGCCGGTGAATACGACAAAATGGCGCAGGCAAGACGAGATTTGTACGACGAACAGACTACAGGAAGAGCTGATAGTAGAGCCTATGACTTACTTGCTCGTGCTGGTGGACAAGGTGCACTTGCTAATATAGGTCGTGCTGCTTCAGATATGAATGAAGCAGATCGTCAACGAAAGGCTATGGAGTTAGCTGATGTACAGGGTGTGCAAGAAAGAGGTCTCGACCGAGATTACAGCATGGCTAATGCCATAATTACTTCTGCTGATGCAACAGAGAAGAATGTAACACAAGCAATAGCTAACGCGAATAATGTTAGGGAAAAAATCCTTAGTACAGAAAGTAAGGAGTTAACTGATCTGGCTAATAACTGGATGAAGGCCGACGTAGCAACTATGGAAGCTGGTGACAGACGTCTACGGATGAAATTTGATGCTCTTATGGAGAAATATGGAGCAGAAGTAACACAGAGAGGCCAGAATCTTACTGCTCAATTAGCGAATGAACGTAATGCTATATCTGTATTAAGTACTTTAGCTGTATCTGAAGCCCAACGAGATGAACTTATTGTAAGAGTAGAAGATCTCGTAAGAAAGATTGATACCGATTACGCTACTATAGCTCAAAGTGCAATAGATCAGATTCTGCTTACAGAAGCATACGAGGATGCAGATGATAAAGGTAAGCAGACGATGAAAGATGAGATACGTAAAGAGTTCAAGTTAATGGCTAGAGATATGGCGGAACAGTTTAGAAAAGCTGTGAAAGAAGCCCGTGGTGAAGGTTTTAAAGTAACTCAGTAATTTGAAATGGCAACATATCAAGTTAAAGATAAAGAGGGTACAACCTACAAGGTAAAAGGCCCAGCCGGAGCTACTGAAGAGCAGCTAATTAATGCTGTGATGGCTCAAAAAGGCAGAGATAAAATTGCAAGTATTCGCACTGAGTTAGAAGACCTACGTGCAAATAGATTCATACCCGAACCTGAAGAAGAAGATACCACTCTTGTAGGTAATATCCTTAGAGGCGTCCCTGCTGGTTTTATACAAGGACTTGAAATAGGTCTCATAGGTCTTACAGAGCCATTAGGTGAAGAAACACAACAAAGTGCACGAGATATAATCCACAATGTTGCGGAAGCTGTAAAACCAGAATTAGCCAATCCTGAAGAGGTTTCGGCAAAATTAGCGCAGGGTATTGGATCTTTTGGTTCTCTTCTACCAACAGCACTGCTTTCACTGTTTCCACCTACAGCTCCTTTTGCCGCACCTGCTACTGTTGCAATGGCTGCTTCTATGGGTGTTGGTGAAGCTAGCGAACGTGCTCGTGCTGCAGGAGCTACACCTGAAGAACGTACAAAAGCTGCTGCATTAGGTATAGCTCCCGGTTTATTGGATATAATTCCATTTGCTCGTGTTAGCAGAAAAACTGCTCCAGCACTTAATGCTTTAATGAGTAAGTTAGGACCAGAAAATCTCTCGGGTTGGGGTAAACGTATATACAACGCATCTTTAACTGGTGGTATTGAAGGCGCACAGGAAACAGCACAGGGATTGCTCCAAAATGCCATTGAAAAAGGTGTTTACAATCCAGAAAGAGGAATTGTAACAGGAGATGCATTTGAAGAGGGAGCTATTGGTTTTGGTGCAGGCTTTATTATTCAAGGTCTACTTGATGCCTTTGTTGGCCGTAAAAGAGATTTTGATGCACCTCCTACCGTAGAAGAGGCTCCTCCTCCACAAGGTGAATTATTTGGTGCTGCCCCTATTCCAGTAGCCCCTCCTAGAGCTGGTGAAACTCTTTTAGCAGAGCAACTTAGAGCGGAAGAAGGTGTACCTACTACTGAACAAGAACGAGATGCTATCAGAAGAGAAGTTGCTGCTAGAGATTTAAATGTTTATGGACCTCCTCCTCCCGATCTAACCGAAGCACAAATTGACGCAGAACTTGAAACTCGTAGGCAGCGAAGACAGGAAGCCGAATTAGGTGTACCTGCAGCCCAACTTACATTTGCAGATGAATTAAGAAGGCAGGAAGAAGCGCAAAGAGCAGCTCCACAAGAAGAAATTGATGCTGGATATGCAGCCGCGGAAGCTGCTAGAACGGCAGACGAAGCCCAAAGGGTAGATACAAGAGCAGAAGTACGTAGAACTGTAGAAGGAGAAGGAGCGCCGACTACACCTATGGCTATCGCTGCCCGAGAAGCTCTGGAAAGAGAGCGAACTCAACGAACTCCAGAACAAATTCAAAGAGAAGAGGCAGTTCGACAACGAGAAGCAGAAATTCAGCGACAAACTGAAGAAGAAATAGCTCAATTTGAGGCAAGTCCTGATGCAATACCACAAGTTGCACCGGCAGTAACACCAGCAGCAGTAACACCAGCAGCAGTAACACCAGCAGCAGTAACACCAGAAGCAGTAACACCAGAAGCAGTAGTAGCACCAGAAGGCTCAGTGCTTCCGAAACCTGAGACAACTATAGTTACTGCAGAAGTATTAAATGAATTAGCAATACCAGCCCGTGCTCCTATACGTAAACGAATTGAAGGGAAAGATCTTACTGACCCAAAAATACGTCAACAATTAACTACTTTCGCAAAGAATCCAAAAACATCAAAGAAAGCAAAAGCTAATATTAATCGTTTATTAGCAGATACACCCGAAGGCTCAGTGCTTCCGAAACGTGAGACAAAACAGCCAGTAACTAGAGTAGAGTTATTAGAGGCTATGACTCTGAGAGAGGGTGAATCTGTTAATGATTTAGATGCGAAACAAAGAAAAATATTAGCTAAAACGAAAGAAGTAGGTGTTGAACCGGATGCTGAAAGTACATTAGCGGAAGTAGAAGTAGGTAAGGAGATTACGGATGAAACAGGAACACAAGTTATCATCCCTCGCGGCGCTCCCGTTTCAGATACAGGGTCTGAAACAAGAGGAGGTAGAGGCGGCGTTCGAGGTGCTGTATCAGCAAGAGGACGTGCTCGGGACAAAACTACCGCAAAAGGTAAAAAAACTGATGCCGCAGGACTGGATAGTTTTGCATCTGCTGTTACAAGAATTGTTGGAGGAGAAGGGGCACGCCCCGATACATTAGTTGCAGGGGAAGTAGAAGTAATACCAGAAAGAAAGAGGCGTGGACCGAGGAAGGTAGCAAGTACGGTTGCAGTCGCAAAGGTAGATAGAACTAAAAAAGGTCCACCTATACGCCCTGCTGCAAGAAAAGGCGTAAGGACAAAAACAAAGGTTAGAAAAGACACTAGACCTCTTACAGGACGCGGTGCTCCCGAAAAGAGAACAGAAACTAGAGGCGGGAAAGAAGTAGAAGTTCTTCTTTACAGTCGTCCCGATACATGGACGAAAGAACCTATTGCTCCCAAACAACCAGCAATAGAAGAACCAACACCCCGTAGTCGTAAATGGACTTCAGAAGAAGTTACAGCGCTAGAGAATAAACATAAAAGACCTGTATCCCCTGCTATGCGGGAGAGATTACTCACAGGTGATTACGTAACAGCAGAAGATTTATTCGCGCCGTTTACTAAAGAAGATACTGCGAAGGTTAGTAGGTTTCTCAAAGAAGGTGTCACTACTCGTAATACGGAAGGGCAAGCTGTTATAGCTTATTTAGGACGAATCCTAAATGAAGATAACCAAACAGTTTATGTAGGAGAAGCGTCAGGTTTAGCGGCTGATAAAAAACAAAAACTGAAAGCGGGGACTACACAGACAATTCCTGTTACGCAACAAACTGTAGAACAAGGGTTATACAGAGCCGTGTTTGATAAAGTTTATGAGTCCGTGCAATTTAGAACTCAAAAAGGCTTAGATCCTGAACTTACACCTTTCTTTATAGGTACAGGCGCGAGTAAAGGAGAACTTGTATTAGCTTGGGCTGAAAAGAACTTATCCCGTAAAGCAAACAAATGGATTCAGGCCGAAATACAAGCAATGAAAGGTGAGGTATACAAGCTCGATAATGTTGATTACGTAGTACAATTAAGAGAAGTAAATGAAAAGCGGATAAAAAGTCAGGAAGCGTTAGCGCAGCAAGTGCTAGAATACGCAAAAACCGGCGATCATGTAAAAGCTGTTAACGGACTAAATAAAGAGGTTAAAAAAGCTCTTAAAATAGATGGACTTGTTGGTCTCGATATACCGCTACACCCCACAGTAACACAGGGTATACGAGCCGGTGATCTTTTAGGGGCATTAAACGGACTTCAGAGAACTAGTGTAGCTGACCGTATAGCCCGCATAGCTTTTGTATATGGCGAAATATTAGGCGATGCGCGGGCAAACGACAAGTTTCGTGGAACCAAAATAAAACTTGTTGCTAACCTTAGAAACGAAGAAGGCAAACGTGTAGCGGGTCTGTTTGATCCCAAGACCAATACGATAAGTATTGATATAGAATTCGGGCAGAACGCACATACACTACTGCATGAAGTAACTCATGCCCTAACCGCTGCAGAAATTGCTAATAAGAAGTCTGCACATGCTAAACAATTGAACAAATTATTCAACGAGGTTAAAGGCCAACTGGGTAGTTGGTACGGCGCACAAGATGTGGATGAGTTTGTATCAGAAGCATTTAGTAACCCAGAATTCCAGCAAACTTTGGCTAATATTATCCCCAAGTATACATACGCCAAAGATGGGCGACCCGTAACTGCACTGGAAAGGTTTTACCATACTGTAAGGAATATTGTACGACGTGCATTGGGGTTGAAAACTAAATCTCCAGCATCGGTATTGAACCAGCTTGATAATCTTATAGAGGGGCTTCTTGCTCCTGCACCGCAGTATCGTAATGCTGGTGAATTATCATTGCGTGGTGCAGGCGAAAAAGTAGCAGCAGCATTAGGAAGGGCGCAAAAAAGTGTTCCTAAACTTGATGCAGCCGTTAGAAGTGAGTTTGGTGGTAAACTAATGGATTTCCTGTCGGGTGCGACTGTAAGTCTAAAAACAAAAGAAGGACTTCTGTGGTTAGCGCCTTTGCAGGCAGTCGGTGATGTAGCTGAAGGGTATGGGTTAGGGGATATAGGACACCAATTGCATGACGCCGTAAAGAATATGGTGGGCGATCAGGGTAAAGCCGAAATGCGTGCAGATGGTACGTTTAAAAAGATTGTAAAATGGTTCGACAAGGCTACTAAGGAAGAGAAAGATGCTTTTGCCAATGTAGTATATGAAAGCACGCAAGAACAGGTAGACCCCACAAAAGATAGATCTGTGTACGAGAAGGAGCCTGAAAAACTTGATGCATGGGACAGAATGCATAGGAAGGATTGGAAAACAGTTAGAAAGGCTGGTGGAGTACAAACTTATATAGAAATGCGTAATTCTTATAGGGAGATATTTGAGGAGTTAAACAGGGTTCTTAATGGAGCAATAAATAATCTTCAAACTATTGAGAAAGACGCAGACGGAAAAGAAACAAAGAGACCTATACCTGACACACAAAAAGAAGAATTGAAAAGGAATATATACGAAAAAATATTCAAGAAAGCGATGATAGATCCGTATTTCCCGTTAACCCGTAAAGGTGATTTATGGTTAAGTTTCAACGGGAAAGATGCCAAAGGAAAGCCAGAACCGGTATTTAAGGCGTTCACTAGCAATTTTGCACGGGAGAGTTTTATAGCAGAAGAGTTAGAGGGTAATCCTGATGTTGAACAAGGCAGTTGGAATTCATACCAGAATCTGGATCAAATGGCGGGTGACAAGCGAAGTGTGCCAGCCGGTTCGTTTATAGCTAGTGTATTAGGTGTATTGAGTGCAAATAAAGTAGGCGCAGAAGCTGAGATGGAGTTCATGCGTTTGTTCATTGATGTGCTTCCTGAATCTTCTTTTGCTAAATCTCTTTCCAGACGTGGAAATGAAGGAAGAGGTAAAGCAGGTTTTGATCGAGACCCATTGGATGCGTTCAGAACGAAAGCATACCATCTGGCGCAGCAAACTGAACGTCTAAGGTCACGTGGGGAGATAGAAAGAATAAAAGACGAAATTGAAGTGCGGTATAAAAAACTGCAGGAGGAGAAATCAGAAGATGTACAAAGCGCAAGATTGGTAGCTGATGCTCTAAGACACGCTGCTAATTTTGCACTTAACCCACCAAGAGATACAGCGGCGGCTACTGCTAACCGCATAGCCTTTATGATGACCATTGGGTTCAATGCGTCTTCCGCTATTGTCAACATGTCGCAGATCCCCTTGTTTATGTTCCCGGTACTGGCTGGTAAATACGGTATACGTGGAGCTACAAGAGAATTAGGGCGAGCTATGAAGGTATATGCACTGAGCGGTGGCAATCGTAAAATACCTACTCTTATGGAAGACGGTAGTTACGAGCAGATATACGCAATGCCTTCCATAGATAACTATTTCGTAGAACATGTAGATAGAATCAAAGATTCGGAAGGTAAGCTATTAAGGAAAGAATATTCCTTCAAGATAAGACCCGAGATACTTAAAGATATATCCAAAGACAAGAAAAAAGAGTTGGAGGAGTTGGCTATTCTGGCAAAAATAGCTGCGGATCAAGGGCAGTTAGGCCGCTCATTAATGTACGATACATTGGGCGCAGAACTATCCGGTAGAAAAAAGACCAAATGGGATTACCTAACCGCTTATTCTGCTTGGATGTTCCATCAGGTAGAACGTTCTAACCGTCAGGTAGCCATGATGTCTACCTACAACTTAGAATTACAAAAACTAAAGAAAGCACATGGGGGTAATTTAACTCAAGAACAATACGAGACAGCCGCAAATCAGGCAATATCTCAGGCACAGGAAATGAATGGTGGTGCATTCCTAGCTACTGCACCTAGATTGGCCCAAAAAGGTTTAGGTCGTGTCGGCATGATGTACAAAACATTCGGTGTACAGATGCACTACACGATGTTCAAGACTGCTTATCTTGCATACAAGGATGCAGCTCCCGAAAACAGGAAGGCTGCTATGCGGCAACTGGTCGGTATAGCTGGAACTTCAGTGCTTCTTGCAGGTGTTCAGGGACTCCCGATGTTCGGAGCAGTTATGCTGGTTGCTAACATGTTCCTAGATGATGATGAAGATGATGCCGAAACAATCGTACGTAAGTATATTGGTGAAGGTTGGTATAAAGGTCCAACAACCCAGTACACCGGTGTAGATGTCGCAAATCGTATAGGGCTGTCTAACCTTTTCTTCAGAATGAACCCATACAACAAGAATATGTCTCCAGCAGATTATGCCGCGGCAATAGCGCTAGGTCCGGCTGGAAGTATAGCCTCACAACAATATCGAGGTGCCAAACAGTTACTCGAAGGGGATATATACCGGGGTATAGAAACGATGGTCCCGTCAGCCGTCCGTAACGGGATGAAAATATATCGTTGGAGTGACGAAGATTACGCGATCAAGTCAAGACGTGGTGATGTAATAATGGATGATGTCAGTATAGGAGATATGGCAAGTCAGTTGTTTGGCTTCGCGCCTGTCAGTTATACATTACAACAGGAAAAGAATTTATCTACAAAACGAATTGATCGTGCCACCAACAAAAGACGCACGGGTATACTGCGTAAGTTATATGTGACAAGACGTATGGGTGATAGTACTGGATACAGAGAAGCCATGCAGGAACTACGTAGATTTAATAAAGATCATAGAGGCTACAGCATAAATTATGAGTCCTTCAAGAAGTCTATGGAGCAACACGTAAGAACATCGGCTCTTATGGTAGGTGGTATAACCATGAGTCCACGAATGAGAAGAGAACTCCTAGAACATCAGAGAGACTATTGGGGTGATGATTAAAAAAGACCCCTGCCGGGAGGATGGCAGGGGTCAAGTAGGAGAACGACAGACAGGGAGGTGACTGTCTAATTAATGCTATCACACTGTTCTCCAAATGCGAATACCTAATATTTTATTTTCTATAACAACTCTCGCCTCTGTTTTATAGTCCTTATCTATCAATACCTTAGCCGATTGGCGCATTGCTTCCTGAGTGTTTATGCACGGTATAAACACGGAAGAACCTGTTACCATATCATCCCATTTAACTATAATCCGCACCCCATCGGGGTTTAGATCACCCTTCTTGAGTACCCCCTGCTTCATCTTCATCCTCAATAGAACAACTTACAACTATGACATCTGTGGGTGGTAGCTGCATATGAGTACCTTTGCTTAGACGCACTTTTGCTTTGGTAGCGCCCAGCTTTGTAGTTAGATCCTGTAGAAACGCAGCATAATTTATCTGTTGCTCACTGCACCATATCCTGAGAGGTTTCGGTACTAGGTAGGCTTTCTTCAGGTCAGTCTCATATCGAGCAACTAATTTACCCCGTGGAATAGCGTCTGGTACTACAAGAGAGTCTATTCCATTATTGTTTTGCTTACGCAAATCATCCGTACTTTTTATCCATAATACATTGCTCCAGTGCTCGTGGATGTAATCATTAAGAACTTCCTCAACGGATGCATTCATATCCGATACATAATGTTTGTTATCTTTGAGCATCTTAATAGCCCATTTGAATACGTTACCTATGTTGTATTCTATAAGACCAGCACGTTTGGCTATGACTAGCCCTGCCATAGTGTTGGTTACAAACGCAGACCAGAACCGATTCTCTGATGTTAGTCCGGCCACGGTATCTACTTTGTTGCGTATTTCGTCGAGCAGTTTCTTAACACCGTCTAAGTTGTTTATAACATACTGGATATATACCTTTCCGGCGTGCCCGTATTGATTGCCCACAGCAATGCTGAATGCATCCTGTTCTTCTTTTTCTTCTGCCTCGCTGAACAGACGATCTACCTTAACTTCAAGTATGCGTTGGGCCTCCGCTTTCGGCATTGATTTGGTCATACTTACACGTTCAATTATGCTTGTATTACCAGTAGTTACAGCCAACAATTTCCACGCATCACCACGATATCTTTCTAGGTTACCGCCGCTAGCCATACGTCCCCGTTGTCTGCCACCGGTTAATTGATACGCTAAATTGCTAAGTTCATTAGCCCTGCTGTTTGTAAGTTCATCCATGTATAATGGTAAGTTATGGTATATCTCACCCCTATGCATTTTTGTGTTGTATGTGTCACGTTCATTTATAATAAGATCTTCTGGTTTGCCCCACACCGAAACTGCCGCAGCTATAGCAGTAGTTTTACCGACTCCTGACTCTTTGCTATGTATATGAAGTGCAGCACAATTTATTGGGGAAAGGTTCATAAGAATGGAACCAAAAGATGAACCTACGACAAATTGATGTAACTCGAACTTATCCTTGTTGTAAAAATCAATCATCTTCTTCCAATCTTCCAATGTACCTTTTGGTTCAAAGGAAGCAAATAATGCAGCCGTCTGTGACGAAGGAGGATTGAATTCTACTTTGTCAGCAAATATTTCCTGATTGCCTAGTATGAATGATGTGCAAGCATCGTTTGTCCAACCAAATTGTTTGTGAGCTTCATCTGCTACACTGTTAGCCTGTAATTCATTAACCCATGTTGTTGTATACTGCATTATTTCATCCATCTTGTTTATGGCGACACCATACATAGACATATGTTTACGAAATTCTTCACGTGAATTGACTATTGTTAATGGTAATGTAAATTCCCGTACGCCGTCGTGGGGTAGATGAAGTCTCATTACTACAGCTTCTCCAACTTCACTATCCCATAAACGTCGTACTACATATAAGTCATTATGGTATATAAGTTTTTCACCAACTTCCCCGTCTCTTTGTGTTACTCGTATATAAATACCGCCATTGGCCCCTCTAAAATACGGGGTTGGGTAGGCCGGTATAGTATATGTGTTGATAGGTGAATCAGGTAAATCAATAGACGGAGCTTCCACCACATTATCTTCTTCCGTGGCTTCTTTTATCCTGCTACCAAGACTTATTGGTGACTTTATTTTGCCCCAATTGGGACACTTTCTACACACATCAGGATTAAATTCATCAAAAGTTGCACATAGATACGGCCCTTTTATAAGATCCATTTTCTTTGCTGTATCCCGCGCAGTATATTCGGGATGATCTTCGGACATAATACGTGCAGCTTTTTCCCCATCCTCACAAAATTTGGCTATGGATAATCCTGCCCTCCATAATGGCTCACTTATATCTGCCTGATTAGTTATTATATTTCGTATCTGGTTGCACCCGTCGCCCCCACGGGTTTTTAAAACAATATCCTTGAATATATTTTTCCTGTTGCCAAGCAACGCGTCCATAACTGCATTGCTATTTGAAGGAATATGTTTTGCAGGAACTGGTATCGGGTCGTCATTAAAATATTTAACGAACACATCGAAATCTATAGGTTCAATAACACCCGTGCCAAAATGAGTTACATCGTGTGGTGGGTCCGATTTATAGTTATGAGTTTCCGGTATACGCAATACTCGCGCTGCATCAGATGTAACTGCTGGATCTGCTAACAAGTTATATTTTGAGCATAAACGTTTGATGTGTTCCGCTACAGGTAACCAATCTTTTAAATCAATGGGTTGCGACAAAAACCAATACACATGCACCCCATGCCCGGAATTAATCAAAAGCGGTTTAGGCAATGATAATTGCTTGCAAAAACTTCTTAGTGCAGCAATAGCTTCGTTTTGGTTTTGGTAATCTTTGCTGGGGCCGCAATCAAGATCTAGGAAAAACGACCTAAGTTGTTTGACGTTGTTTACTTTACGCGAACCCGTTTCTTTAAACGTAGCTAACGCAAAATATGTGTCAAAACCATCTCTGTCTAATCTGCGGGTTGTGTTAAGTAAAGTATCTATGGAGTCATAAAATTTCTGCACCCTTCGGTCATCAGACCTACGTGATGCAAAAACACAATAGAAACCACCTTCCCCCAACGCTCTCTGTAAAAATTCTTTTGTTTCCATTTCCCCTACCCAAAAACTAGAAAACCACGGCTATTTCACAATTCACTCCCGCTCCATAGCCGCGGCTTATATTAGTAGAGGCTAATCGTCCCAATCATCTACAATAGCGTCCAGATCTGTATCTTTAGATTTTGGAACCACAGTAGACTTCTTAGCTACTTTCTCGGGTTCCTTGATTTCTCCGTTAGATTCTCCTTTGGCTCCTGAAACAAATGGATTGTTTTCGGAAGCCTCAAAACCATCAGTTGCACCAAACGGTGAAGATGCCTCCAAAGGAGCATACTTGATAACTTGTATGGCACGCAATCGTAAAGACACGCCTGTCCCCATACTCCCATGATACGGCGTGAATGTGACGGCAACATTGATTTTGCTGCCGGTGGTCAAGAGAAAATCATCACCAAGTTTTGTATTCTTGGCATCGAATTGAACGGGTTTTCTGGTAGCGTCTTTACCGTATGCGCCCTTCAAATTGGCCTTGTAGATGTAATTTCCGTCCTCGTCTTTGGTAAACGGATTTTCAAAGCTCTTGGGCCAATCTTTTTCTGATTTAACCTTACCGTCATAGGCTTCGACCATATTTTTACGTAGTTCCTTGGCCTGTGCCTTAGACATCTTAAAATTAATTTCGTACTTAGCGCCGTCATCAAAAGGATCACAAGGTACTGACCGTCTTTCTTTTTGGTCAAACCTGTATGGGCAATTAATGCGCGGCCACAGAGCTTCTACATCGTCAATAATATAAACTGGGCTAGTTTCAGCCATGAGTCATCTCCTGTTTGCAAAATTGAAACCCATCTGTGCTTTCAAATGGGGACGTTCTCGTACCCTCAAACAATGGTGTAAAATCCAAAGTTATAGATTTTATGGTGTCAGGATGATCTATCATCTTTGAAACCATCTTTAATTCCTCCTCCTCCAGAGGGCGACAAGGTTTGAAGAAAAGTTTTGGTGTGTCGCTGTTGGTATCAAAATATATCTGGGTAACTACAGCGACAGCCGCTGTATTATGGTTCCTAAGAAAACGGGCGTACGCCTGCATGGGCATATTTCCGTCTTTAGGTTCGCCAAAAATCGAAGTAGCAGGCAAGCGTAATTGGTATACTACGTCCAACTGCCCTTCCATAGCTACGGCAAGACGTTGTGAAAATCTACAAGCTCTACTACTCCCATAACCAGAACCTCTTATATTATGAGTACAATCCATGCATCGAGCTGCCTGACGTTTATCGTCAGGTACATCCTCTGAAGGTTTTTGGGTATCAGCAGACCAGCAAATAGGTATAGCTATTTTATCAGGATCATAATTGTCCTCATAATAAGAGCGTGAAATGGGGGCTGCGTTGATGATTACTATATCCCGAAAATTCTCGTGACTAATAATTATTTCATTACCGCCCGTAAGTTCACTAAACTTCTTATCACGTATACTAAGACGTCTTAAAAATTCAGGCATTGGTTTTTATAGATCTTCGTCTTGATCAAAATCATGGGGGACTTCGGACGGCCCATCTTCCTTGGCATCCAATGTCATAATCCCTCCGTCGTCGGCATTACCATTGTCATCGTCGTCATCAATTTTTGCTTCTTCCCATGCTTGTCTTGCAGGGCTAGCCGGTTTTGGAGCAGATAAAGCTACCGAAACATCATCAATTGAAAATCGGTATGTGTTTCCCACCCGTATAAAGGTGTGGTTTGGGATCTGTTTGCGCCTTAACCACCCACGAATAGTAGATACTGATACTGAAAAATGGTTGGCTAAGTCTTCAATTGGCACGTAGGGTCCACTCATTACTTCTTCCTCACTGAAATTAAATATTCAGAATCCACGTTTAACCCCATAGGTACAACCTCGGGATTTTCTTCCAGAAATTGTTTGACATTACCTTGGTTAAGGCGTTTTTCCAGAAGTTCAGGAACTTCGTGTTCTTGAACAAAATGGTACATAGACTCCCAATCAGAAGTCCAATATCGCGTTCTAACTGTTCGGTAAAACAACCCTTCTGAAGTTCTAACGCTTTCGACATTGTGTTCTTTACAATGGTCGAGAAGAGCTTTCTTTATAGTATCCTGCTGGATCTTTAGATTATCGTCCTGTTCCTTGAACTCAACAGATAGCTCACTACGTCTGGCCTTTATCTTCAAAAAAACTTTAGTTAGTTTCTCTAGCTCGACGCCGTTCCCGTCACCCATTTTGCTCTCCCAAATCATGGTAGGAAGTGCATACTAATGTCAGTAAATGAGCTAGTCAAGCAGTTCCTTATATAAATCTATAATTTGTGTGTGAATGTGTATTTTGTTATCTAATAACCTGTAAACGTGTTTCTCTATAAGCGAACCCTGTAATTGCACAACCGTACATTTATGTGTTTGCCCCGATCTGTGCACCCGAGCATTAGCCTGAGAATAAATTTCAAGAGAGCTTGTCGGCCCCCACCACACCACCGTGTTAGCGGCAGTTAGTGTCACACCATGAGCGGCAGCGGCTGGTTGAAGCACAAGAACTCTTGGGTCATCCTGTTCCTGAAATAATTTGAATATTTCAGTGCGCTTCTTAGCTGGGACATCACCCTGAATAATCTCGTTGCTTATACCATCCGAGTTTAATTTACGTGACAATATACTAATGGTGTGTTTGAAAGGGACAAAGATGAGCACTTTCTGGCTGGACTCATCAATGACTTCGCGTAAAACCTTATACCTATGTTTTATATCAAACTCCAGTGCGTCTCCCCCATCGGTATACACCGCACCAGAACTTATTTGCAGGAGTTTATTCATATTGACCGCAGCGTTAACGGCAGTAATTTCCTCGCCCGCCGCCTGCATAACCATTCGATCTCGAAGTTGCTTGTAGTATTTTTTCTGTTGGCGTGTAAGTTCGACTTCACGTTTGACATACACCATGTCTGGAAGATCCAGACAATCCTTTTTGGTGAAACGTATGGCGGGTTGAAGTGCTTTGAACACCGTTTCTTTTGCTGTGTCTTTCGGCACCCATTTAAAGGTCGATATCTTATACATTACCATATCACGAAATGAGCCAAAAAAACGAGGGACAGCCATAGGATTAACGAGTTTAGCCAACCCATAAGCATCTAACGGACTTTGAGCGGCGGGTGTGCCTGTCAACATCCACAACCAATGATTAGTTGCCAGAATCGAATTCAAAACTTTCCAGCGTTTGGTCTGGGCGTTTTTGTAGTGAGTAGCTTCATCCGCGATCACGAGATCAAAGCCTCCCTTCTTTATCGCATCAGCTACAATTTCCACCCCGTCATAATTTATTATAATGTATTCGGCACCACCTAAAATTATCTTGCGTCTTTTCTCGGCAGACCCATACGCAACATCCACACTTCGGTGCATAGCAAAAGTAAATAGATCATTACGCCATGCGCTATCCATGATCGAAAGCGGGCAAATAACTAATACCCGTTTTATACGCCCCTGCTTTATAAGGAAGTCAGATGCCCAAATAGCAGATGCGGTCTTGCCCGTACCCTGCTCATTAAAACAAAAGGCTCTTCTGTTTTTGGTTAAAAAAGCGGCTGTACTCTTTTGATGCTCAAAGGGTTTATGTTGGCCGGGCCAATCGTAACGTTTCTCTATAGGTGATGGCACGTTAATATTTAATTTACCCAAGACATGAGTTTCATCAATGCCCCATTTCACCAGAACATTATTATCACCTACATCCTGACTTTTTGGGATAATAGTGGTGACAACAGACGGGTTACGTAATTTCAACAGTAGTGCTTTATCTTTTATTATCTCCAAAATTGTTCTCCAACTATCTTTGGGTTATGTTTTTTTCCTCGGTTTCTGTCCGTTTCGACTACGATTCTTACTAACACTCATTAGTCTGTACCCATCTGCATTAGTACCGCCCTTGCTCAACATTTTGTTGTGACTTACGTCCTTACCTTTTCGGTAACTTTTACCCTTTGTTTTATCTAATTTTCGTCTTGCCCTCTGGCGTTCCATACGATTCTTATGTTCGCCGCGCTTCTTCTGCATTTGGTATTCATGTTTATAGGGGCGTGGGGAATTTGTGTAGGGCATTAGTTTCTTCCATTATGGGCACATTCGGTGACAGCACAGTGCCGTCTGCATAACCCACTAGGTTTGGGGTTCCACATGTCATTTTTGAATGCTTGTTCTAATTTAGAGTAATCAGCCAACCACTTCTCCCATAAAGCGGGTACTTGTTCTTTTGTGTATACATCTTTTATGAGGTTTTTTGAAACGACAAATAACAAACCCGCCTTTACTTTTTCGACCTGTGGAAAATGCTTGAAAACAACAAGTGCCATCAACTCCAATTGACCTTTATCTGCGTACCGCGCAGATTTACCTGTTTTATAATCTACCACCCATGCTACATCGTCATCCAATATAATTAAATCTGCTATCCCTCTGAACCAGACTCCCTCGTCAGTAAACCCACAAGGCTCCAAATCCTTGGTAACCCCTAACTTATACTCACATAGTTTGTTACCTTGTTTAGATTTCAAACTGTCTAACGCACCGACCGCATAGTCAAACTTTGCGGGCATCGGGGTTCCGTCTCTTATGTATTCTTCTGCGGCTTGGTGAAACGCGGTGCCGTAAAGCATCGCCTCGGTCTCGGATTCGACATAATCCTTCGCAATCCTCATGTGATAGAATTGCTTTGGGCATTGTTCAAATGCCTTTATTTTGCTGAAAGACCAAGGGTCAATACTCATTTTTTAGATGTAGTCTTTTGGGTTAAATGGGACATCGGCATCAGAACCTATTTCTACGTCCCATAAATCATACTTATCTGCGTGTTGTTTAAGTTCTTTACTGTATCCAGTAAGTGAGTAACTCCGTAATTTATCAATAGCTGCTGGCACGTGAGGAACAACTTTATTTACCCAATTTACACGAGCGGTAAGTTGCGGTCTTCCTACATCACCATTAAACAATGCGAGAGTTATTTGTGCCCTACATCCGTTACAAGTAAATTCAGCAATAATACCATTGCTATCATGCACTATCCCATGAGACATAGAAGTTGTGTCCATAGTTAGCTCTACTGAATCACATTTAGGGCAACATAAAAAATCATCCTTAACAGATACATTTTGGTTATGCGTAACTGCCCCATAACCATTTTCTAATTCATATTCATCAATCATTCACAATCTCCATAAGATTTGCCCACACCCGATTCACAATTTATTGGTAGGTCCATCGCCCACTCAGGCACTATACACATACAAGATTCCATATATCCCCGTGCTTCCTCAACTTCATCGTCTGGTACACAGCACACAACGGAATCGTGGACCGTTAATACAACCTTGTATCTCTTTGATATTTCTAACATTTGCTCACCGATGATGCAACGAGCCAAGGCTTGGCAAACATTCTCTATAACTTTCCCACCATAAATGCGGGTTCGGCCTCGTCTGGTTTTATATGTGTATTCAATTGTTTGAGTAGGTACGCCGTCAAATTCATTAACTACATTTTCTGCTCGTAAATCTTCATACCGCATAAACAAACCAGAGGGCAGCTCAAGAGCACAACGTTTTGCATCTACCGATAGCAGGTTATCACGACCGAATGATACGGCATCCCCGCGTGCCAGATTAACCAACATATTCTGAGCATCACGCCACAAGAAATTTATATTGTAGTTGGCTTCTCTGTAAATCTTTATAATTCTTCTGACCTCTTCTAACTCAATATCAACCCCAAATGTTTTTAATTGTTCCTTGAACCGTACTGCTCCCATGCCGTAACCCGCACCGAGAATAGTGGTCTTACCCACAAAGCGTTCTTCTTTGGTTATATCCTTTTCATCTTTATCGTAGACACGGGATGCCATTTGAACATAGACATCTTCCCCATTGGTAAACGCATTGGTGAGATTATCTTGCTCCGCAAGCCACGCCAGAATACGGGCTTCTATCTGAGCAGAATCAACTTCGACCAAAGAATGCCTGCTGGGGGGTATTATACTACGCTTTAATTTCTTACCGTGTGTGCCCCTACTAGGGAGGTTCTGTAGGTTGATCTTATCGTCCCCACCCCACCTACCTGTATGGGC
>Ga0208030_1000941_pt1 | contig 18588 bp, 18 predicted proteins | sample MalvirDeepMed_M9_FD_184246 | JGI IMG/M metagenome (GOLD analysis project Ga0208030, IMG submission 184246) | Marine viral communities from the Global Malaspina Expedition - Malaspina viral metaG DeepMed_M9 (SPAdes) (version 2) | ecosystem: Environmental > Aquatic > Marine > Oceanic | place...
CGCCCCAAAAGCCGTCTTGCCCGCAGCGTTCATGCCGCCTTACTATAGGGAGGTGGCAGCATGAACGCTGCTACTTTGAAACCGCCGGGCTAATAAATCTGGTGGATCACCCCTGTGGGGCAGGCCAGCTTATGCGAGCCTGTATCCGTTGGTAAAAGACGTGTAAGAGTTTGGAGGTCGCGATATGAACCGTTATTCCGGGGGCGAGCGCCAATTTTTCGTGTGGCTGATAAGCATCTTTGCCCTTTCTATTTTTCCTGCTTCTGCCAGCGCACAGGGTAGTTATCTGAACCAGACCTTGATCGATGAAACCGCTGACTTTGATCCGCAGGACTGGCGTCCCATTCAGGCGAAGGACTTGCCAAATCATGGAGAAAGGGTGTCCGTTTCTCCACAAAATCGGGGCGTCCTCCTTTATGCTGACGACTCAATCGCCATCTTCAATCGGGGCAATGTGCGCACGCGTGAACAAAACGCCAGTGGTAGACCCATCTCGAAAATTATTCCCGAAGGCCCCATTTGCTCTGCCCCCGAATGGCACCGCGAGTGGCGACAGGATAGTACGCGGTACAATATCGCACCCGTGACCGTGCCATCCATGCATGTCGTTGTCGTAATCAATGAGGCACCGACTTTTGAGATCTCGCGTGCGTTGTTCGAACACAAGCTGAAGCCGATCATTCGTGATCAGGTGGTCGAAAAGTTTTGCGGCGGCAAAGCAGTTTTTGTCCAGACGGACATCTGGCTCGTGGGACTCCAGCACAGCTCAGAAGGCGAAATTTTCAATATCGCTGAATTCACCTACCCAGAGTATCGGGTTGGCGCAGACGCCCGTGAACATAGTTCATTCCAACTCGTTTCAAGCGCACAGTCGCTACGCATCCGGCCCTATGATGCAGGTTTCGCAACAGGCTTTCTCTATTTTTGGGAAAATCTGCCAGAGTCCGATCGGACGCGACTAGAAGCTATGGACTTCGGTACACGCGAAGCAGACACACTGTCCCTGTCTCTAGGGCACGGCGTTTCGGAATTCGAAAATGGGAAAATCAAAACGCTGAGCAAAAAGTGGGAACGGCTGTCCTATGCCGATTATAACTGGCACAAAGCGCAAAGCGCAAAGCGGACGCGGGATGTGCTTGCCGCGCGACAGGAGGCAGAAGACCTGGCTAAAGCCTTCATCGCGGGACTCGCGATAATGCAGTTTCGCAACTATTGCTACGGAAACGATACGCCTTGGTGGGCCTGGGATCTCCACGATGTTTGGGGGCGCCGGGAATTGGACGCGTGCAAACACTATTTTGGCGAATAAAGTCCTGGACATTCTAGAGAATTGGCGAGCGCTTTTCGCAGATTCTTGAGTTCAGCTAAGCGTTGTGTTTTTTGTATGCGTGACCACTTGGCATGACACGAAAGGGGACACTGCGTGCTCAAGACTCTTTCAACGATGATTATGTCTGTCGCTTACATCGCGACAGCATATGCAGAATGTAATGTATACGAAGCCACATCTTCCGATGGCGCAATCGAGTATAGTTGTAGCGACAATCGAAACAGCCGTTTGGTGATGCCGGGCACAATTCGGAGTAAAGCCAATCAGGCGCTTGGTATGCCGAACCCTCGCGATTTGATCGTGAAGATCGATGCGGGTGGAACCATCATCGACAGTTGGGTCAATCAGCGCGGATGGAGAGCGACGGGACAAGGCGGCGGAGCGGACTCAAGAGCGGTTTATGCCAGCCCTGGCGCTGACGCGGACGCGTTGCAAGCCGCCATTGTGTCGGGCGCCCCGGTATCGGCATGGGTCGCTACCCCGGATGGCGCGCGGTTTGATCTGTTTTCGGTAAGCTTTGCCGCGAGCCAGCCTGAAGTGGCTTCACTGAATGTCGAGCCCGAGCCTATCACTTCAAGCGAAGCCGCTCTTTCCGGCTTCAAAGCGGAAATGGCATCGGCGCATCTGAATGGCCGAACCAGTAAGGCCTTGCTCAATAAGGCCTGCGTCATTGAGATGGCGACAGCGAAACGAGACGAGGTTCGCGCATCCCTGACTGCACACCTAAATGAAGCTTCGGCAACAGCCCGCGGACGCCAACAAAATTATGATGGTGATCGTGCCGCGACTGTCGCCAAACTGAGGGACTATAGCAGCCCTGAGCTGACCGCTCCGAAGATTCTCGCGCGCATGTTTGAAGACGGCGATTGTCGCAGCCGTGAACAGGCGAACGAATTGTACTTATCGGAATGCCAACGTGCGGGCGGACGTGACTGTGAATGCAAGGCGGAGCATTTTGCTGAGAATTTCGTTGCGAAGACTAGAATTGGCTGGGGCAATGAAGTGGAGCACCTTCGCACAGATGCCATGTCTGCTTGTCAATGACGAACTGATTTTGTTCGACCAAACTGGATGTTAACACGCTTGCTTGTGGCTTCTTTTGCACCCGTTGAAGACAATTTTTAGCGGTTTACTTGGGACTCGCCTATGCCGCGCTCGAATTGAGACAGTAGGCTAAAAGTTGACGCACATATTCTTAGACTATAGTCGACACGCATGAGCAAACAGAGCAACACAAACTTCACTTGGTGGCACATCCGGTAATCGGGTGGCCCAGCTTTCATATTCCAGAATGGGTCGCCGCATGAGCGGCCTTTTTTGTTTCCTCTCCTGCGGTGCCCCCACATATCCAGGAGACTTCAGTGTCACATCCCATCCTCCTCACCGGCGATCGCACAACCGGCCCGCTTCATCTCGGGCATTATGCCGGATCCCTCAGGAACCGGTTGAAATATCAGGACACGCACAGGCAATTCGTGATGCTCGCCGACACGCAGGCCCTGACCGACAATATCGGGAATATCGGCAAGGTCCGGGAGAGCGTTCTGGACGTGGCGATGGATTATCTTGCCGTCGGCATTGATCCCGAAAAGACAAATATCTGCGTGCAGTCTCATCTGCCCGCCCTGGCCGAACTCTCATTGCTGTATCTCAATTTCGTGTCGGTCGGGCGATTGCAGCGAAATCCCACCGTCAAGGAAGAAGTCCGCGCGCGAGGCTTTGAACAGAGCATCCCGGCTGGCTTCCTGTGCTATCCGGCGGCTCAGGCGGCTGACATCACGGCCTTCAGGGCAACGCTTGTACCAGTGGGCGAAGACCAGATCCCGATGATCGAGCAGACCAATGAAATCATTCGCAGAATGAATGCGGTTGTCGGTCGCCCCCTGCTCGAAGAGATCGAAGCGATTGTGCCAAAGACAGGCCGGCTGCCGGGCGTGGATGGCGCGTCCAAGATGAGCAAGTCTGCCGGCAATGCGATCGGGCTGTCGGCAAGTCCGGCTGAAATCTCGGCGGCCGTAAATGCGATGTACACAGACCCAAATCACCTCAGGGTGCAGGATCCCGGGCAGGTCGAAGGCAATGTCGTGTTCACCTATCTTGAGGCTTTCCATGATGATGCCGAGGAAGTGGAAGCGTTGAAGGCGCATTATCGCCGCGGCGGCCTCGGAGACGTGACGCTGAAGAAGCGCCTTGAGGGGATCTTGCAGGATTTTCTGGAGCCCATCCGGGACCGCCGCGCCCGGCTTGAACAGGATCTTGACCATATCCGCGATATCCTCCGTGACGGCACGCAGACAGCGCGCAACGTGACAGAGCAGACGAAATCCGAAATTTATGACGGGCTCGGACTGTTCAGACTGTGAGCGGGTAGTGGATGCCTTCTTCTACGCCTTTGGCAGCTGTCTTCGAAGCTTACACCGTGCACTCCCAAACGACGTCTTCTACAGAAACAAAACGGGCGAGACGGTCCATTTCGGCATGAAGCTTGTTGGTTCTGGTGTCAGACCATCTTATGCCGGGTTCTGGCCAGAAATTCTGGACAATGAGTGTGCCGGCCTTGCGGTCTGCCTTGAGATCGATGCGGCCGACAAACCGGTCGCCTTCGAGCATTGGGTAGACATAATAACCCCAGCGCCTCTTGGCCGGCGGGACGAACATCTCGATCCGATAGTCAAAGCCGAACAATCTCTCAAGCCTTGTCCGGTCACGGATGACCGGATCGAACGGGTTCAGAATGCGCAGCCGACGGGTCGGAGCGGGTGCCCTGTCGAGGCGGACTTCAATGTCTCCGGGCGCCAGCGCCGGACGGAGCGATCCGTCCGCGCCCTCGATCTCGACCGGAACCAGTTCGCCGACATGTTGTCCGGTCCATTGTTTTGCCTCTTGTGAACTGACGGCGTCCCAGAAGCGCTGGATGTCGCCTTCACTGCCAAACGCCATCCGGTCCAGCGCGCCGCGGCACAGCCAGTCGATCTGGTCTGTGTCGGGTATGTCCTGCTCGCGCAAGCCCGCCGGAATGACCCGTTCGGCCAGATCATAGAATTTGGTGAAATTCTCGCGATGGGCGGTCGCCAGTTCCCCGGAATACCACATGTAATCAAGTGCCAGCTTGTGCGGTGGGCGAGCCCACATCGCCTTCTCACCGCTGATCCTCGTGTCAAACGCTTTCGTGCTGAGCGGGCCTTCCGAGGCGATGCGCGCCTTGATCGCCTGGCGCCCTGCCGCCTCCGGCATGGCGCGGTGCCATTGCCAGCCTCTGACTTTCTCTTCGAGCCGGCGAAACTGGCGTGCCCACATGGGATAGAAATCCATCGGGATCACCGACGCATCATGGGTGAAATGCTCGAAGATGCGGCGATCCCGGCTCATATGCCGGCCCAGCATCGGCTCGCGGTAATTCTGGTTCCGGCTCCAGAGAATGTGGTGATGGGCCCGGGAGACGACCCGGATGGCATCGAGCTGGACAAAGCCGAGCCCCTTGATCAGGGCATCGAGATCGAGCGGACCTGTCGGCGTGGGTGCCAGCCCCTGGACCGAGAGCCAGAGGCGCCGGGCGTCCCGGTTCGAGATGCACAATCGCCGTGTCATCGAGGGAGCGTCCCGAACCGGGCCCGGCGGAAAGGCTTGGATGCCGGCCTGAGGCGAGGAAAGGCTGTCATCTCCTAGAACAGGCTCCCCTGAAGCGGGTCGGCCTTGGCGGCTGCGGGCGTGTCTTCGGGCGCCATCTGCCAGCTGCCATGATCTTCGAACGGGGTCAGGATGGACTGAACCTGCTCCGGGGTGGATGGCGTTTCGCCGAGCCATGTCGGGATGTGATCGGGATCAAGGACTGCCGCCATGCGCTTGTCGGGATCCCCGGTGACGAATTGGGAAATGCCCTCATTGGCCTCGGTCGTGCACATGACGAATTCCGGTTCCGAGCCGGGCACGTCCCGGAACAGGACGGCAATGGCTAGGCGCGTGTTATCCTTCGGCCGGATCGTCCACTGCCGGGTCCGCGTATTCCCGGTCGGTGTGACGCGGTCGGGGCGGAAGGTCGGCACCTCCTCACCCTCATTGAAACTGGTCACGATGAGCAGACCGCGCCTGGCCTCGAAATGTGGACGCCAGAGCGGAGAGGCCAGCAGCCGGTCATTGCGGGCATGAACATGTTCGGGAAAGCGGCGGCCGCCGCGCAGATTCGTAAACCCCCATCTCATGGGGCGGGCCTGCCGGCGACCGTCTGTCCCGAGATGAAGGACCGGTGCTGACGCCATCGGCATCGCAATCTCTTCCGGCTGATTGCTGGCACGCGCTGTCAACGGCTCGGAGAAATCATGCACGTCTGCCCAGCTGGCAAAATATCGAAACTTTCCACACATGAATCGAGCTTGGCACGCCGGACAGGCCTGGAAAAGCCCCCTCTGCTGCGGGGCGTCTGACCGATAACGACGAATCTAACTTATTTCGCAAAGAGGGCAGGACGCGCCCCAAATTCCTCTTTTAAGTTTATTTTGGATTCAATCTTGCATGAGGTCGTTGCGAGGAGGCTTTGTCATGTCCGAATGTCCAGATGCGCGACAGATTCAGGTCGAGGCCTATGCCTATACGCACGCCTTGTCGCGCAGCCGCTGGGCCTGGGAATTCCTGAGGCGCAATCCGGATTTCCTGAAGGATGTGGCACGCGAACCGCACGGCACGGTCTCTGTGCGCCCGGCCTGTCCGAACACGGTCCTGATCAAACCCCGCACCGACCAGACGGCAGCGGATCGCTGGGGGCTGGCCTTCTTCCCGAACCCCGATGCCAACGGCCTTGACGCGAATGCGTTCTGGTCGGGCACCCGGTTTCCGCGTCAGATCCAGCTACATGTGTCGCCGGCGATGCCCGGCGAGATCTGTGAAATCCGGGAATGTGCGCGCGATCGATGCCGTATCGTGCACCTGGTCGACGCTGCCGGGCGCGAACACCTGCTGGTCCGGGGCGGCGCCCACATTGTCCAGGTCCGGTGCACGGGGTGTACGTTGCTGACCCGAGATCCGGTCCGTCTCGGCTTCATGATCCGCGGCGTCGATTCTCTGGTGCCGCGCCTGCGCCTCCTGGAAGATGCGCTGCGGGTCTTTGCGCCGGTCACGGCACCGACGCCGCCGCTCTGGACGCGCACGCAGCGCGCGTTGCGCAATGCCCTCATCGCCTGGGATTGCCAGCAGGAAGGCCTGTCCCTGCGCCAGACGGCCCAGATCATTTACGGCAAGGCACGTGCAAATGAAGCCTGGGCTGGTCCTGATCGCGCGATGAAAGATGAAATCCGCAGGGCCCGGAAACGTGCGCGCACCCTGATTGACGGTCGCTATCGCGATTTGCTGGCCCCGTCCGCATCCGGTCGCCGGCGCCTCTAGAACAAGCTTGATCGAGCAATCGAGCTCCTGTCGTCCCCCGGGCCCGCCGGGGCGGGGCGCATCGGATGGGTCTGGCCGCCTGTGTCTGCACGAATGTCTGGCTCGCCCGGCTGCGTCTCCGGTCCCGGGCTATCCCGTCCGGGAGAGCCCGGGCTGCGGGGGCTTGCCGGCCCGGGGCCGCACCGCGCGCTTCCCACTGGCCTTGCGGCCAGAGGGGTCACGGGTGCGAAACCTATTCAGAGATCAGGTGTCGCGCCGGCTTCGTGCGGATCCAACAGCCATTTGCCATAGACATTGACCGCCTCGCGCTCGAACCCGAGTTGCGCGTAAAACGCTTCAGCCGCGCAGTGTCCATGGCGAACGCGCAATTCCAGCTTAGGTGCACCTCGCGCCACCAGCCACAGGCCGGCCTCTTCCATGATTTCACGCCCATGTCCGCGGCTGCGCTGGCCAGGCGCCACGGCGAGATAACAGGCCCATCCCCTATGCCCATCGTATCCGATCATGACGCTGGCGATCAATTCGCCCGCCTCGCGGCCGACTAGCAGCGTGGCATCCTTTGCAGTCACGGCGCGGGCAATGTCGGCGGCGGGGTCATTCCACGGCCGAACAAGATCGCAGGCCTGCCAGAGCCGGATCAGTTCGTCCCGGTCTGACGCGCGATAGTCTCTCACATAGAGCGTCATCTCCTATACCGGGTGAGATGATTCCCAGGCCTTGGCCAGCGACAGCGAAGCTCGACTCGAGCCGACCCAACTCCTCCACACAGCTCAGCATCTTTCCCTCTCAGACGGTGCTGGGCGGACGACCGGTCTGCCCGGACCCGCCGTTTGCGCAAGGCGGGCGGGTTTGAATGGCGTCCGGAAGCGCATTGAGCGCCTTACCTTTCCGCCTTGCGCAATCGCCTAGGAGGTCCGGCCTGCCGGCCTTCTCGCCGCCCACCCCCGCCTGATGCGGGAGGGATTTTGGGCGGGGAAGCGAGACTTGACCCATGACCCGACCCGAGCCCTCAGCCCCTCTTGCAGCAGATCCTGCACGCACATCTCCGGACCGTCCCCGCATCTATGTGGCCTGTCTGGCCGCCTATAATCATGGCTGCCTGCACGGGCGCTGGATAGACGCCACCACACCGGGCGAGATCATGGCCGAGGTGCGTGCCATGCTGGCTGCCTCACCGATCCCCGACGCCGAGGAATGGGCCATCCATGATCATGACGGGTTTGAAGGCGCGCAACTGTCGGAATATGCGAGCTTCGAGACCGTCAGCGATCTGGCTGATTTCATCAAGGACCATGGCCGACTTGGCGCGCTGGTCCATCGCCATGTCGGCGACGATCTCGCGCAGGCCCGCGCGGCCTTTGACGATTATGCAGGCGCCTATGCCAGCCGGTCCGATTTTGCCGAAACCCTGCATCGCGACACTGGCACAGTCATTCCGTCTGCTCTCGAACATTATATCGACTGGTCCGCGCTTGCTCGGGACATGGAGCTCGGCGGCGACATCATGGTGTTCGAAACCGCCTTCGACGTCGTTCACGTCTTCTGGACACGGTGACCGCCATGCCTCGTCCCCGTCTTGTCCTGACCGTGATCGATGGGCGCATCACAGATGTGAGCGTCGATGACCGCGCACCGGACATTGTCCTGCATGATTATGACTGGGGCGAAACCGACCCGGACGCGTTGCGCGACCGTGACGGACACGCCTTCTCGAAAATCAACTGGAGAGCGCCCGCCTGGAAGCTTGGCCTCTCCCTTTACCCGCCAGAAAAGGAGATCCCGATGGCACACCCCGACCTGCAACATATTCCCCTCGACGCGCTTCGCGTGTCAAAACTCAACATGCGGCATGGGCGCAAGAAGCCGGACGTGTCCGACATTCTGCCATCCATTCGCGAGAGCGGATTGCGTCAGACTTTGCTGGTGAGGCGAGAGGGCAAATATTATGGCGTCATTGCCGGACGCCGCCGCTTCTTTGCCTTGAAAGAGATTGCGCGGGAAACCGGTGAGACGCCATTGGTCCCCTGCGCCATCATGTCCGAGAAAGATGCGGCAAGCGCGATAGCGGCCTCCGTGATCGAAAATGTCGGACGCCTGCCTGCGACGGAGATGGAGCAATACGACGCCTTCAAACGCCTGCATGAGGAAGGCAAGGTAGTGGAGGATATCGCCGCCTTTTTCGGCGTCACCGAGCTTCTGGTCCGGCGCGTGCTCGCGCTTGCGTCGCTCGCCGAGCCGATCCGCAAGCTCTACGCCGAGGACGCGCTGGACCGTGAAACGATCCGGGCACTGACGCTTGCCACACCCAACCAGCAGGCGGCATGGATTCGCCTCTTCGAGAGCGATACAGAACGCGCGCCCATGGGCCGATCCTGCAAGGCATGGATCACGGGCGGAACCACAATCACGACAGACAAGGCGCTGTTTGACCTTGAGGCCTATGAGGGTCAGGTCACGGCGGACCTGTTCGGCGAGCACGGTGTGTTTGCGGATGCAGACCAGTTCTGGGAGGCGCAATCCGCTGCGATTGCCGAGCGGATCGACGCCTATAAGGCGGACGGATGGGCCGATGTCGTGTGCCTCGACCGGGGGGCGTATTTCCATCGCTGGGACCATGTCCAGTGCGCCATGGAAGATGGCGGCAAGGTGTTCATCGAAGTCAGGCATGACGGCAGTGTGCAGTTTCACGAAGGACAGCTGTCCTCAGCCGAAGCGCGCAGACGCGAGCGGTCTGCGACTGGAGGCGAGACGGCTTCGCCGGTCATTCGCCCTGAAATGTCCGGTCCGCTTGCAGAATACATCCTGCTTCACCGACATGCCGCCGCGCAGGTGAGCCTTGCCAATGCGCCCATGATTGCGCTCCGTCTGATGGTCGCGCATGCGATGGCTGGGAGCGCGCTGTGGGATGTCCGGCCTTTCGAGCTCCGCGCCCGCAAGGACGAGACGCAGGCGAGCGTGGAACGCTCGATATCTGTCACGGCCCTCGCCGAGACGACGACGACTGCAGACGCTTTGTTCAAGGCCCTGAACGTCAATCCGGCCCTTCGCCGGAATAGCGATGACTACCGCGTGTGCGAGCTTTTCTCGGCGCTGCTGGCCATGTCAGACGAGGAAGTCATGACGGTGCTGGCAAGCGTCATGGCCCGCACGCTGGAAGCCGGAAATGGCATCGTCGAGGCGGTTCTGCATGTCTGCGATACGGATGTGTCGGCGGCATGGACGCCGGACGAAGTCTTCTTCGATCTCACAAAGGATAAGCGCACCATCAATGCGATGATCGGGGACATTGCGACCGCCTCGCTCGCGGACTCCTGCCGCACCGACACCGGCAAGGCGCAGAAGCAGGTGCTGGCGAACCGGATCCGCGGCGAGGGGTGCGAGGCCAATCCCGACTGGCGGCCGGGTTGGATGCAGGTGCCACCAACCCGCCTTGTGGACGGGGCCGGATCACCGCCAGCCGACGCATGGCCACAGATTGCGAGCCTGTTCGAAGCACAGACAGACGCCGCGCCTGTTGAGATGCCTGGGTCGCAAGCCGACGCTGCCTGAGCTGTTATCTCCTGTTCAGCAGCCTGTGGAGCCGTCCGGTGCCTGTCACCGGGCGGTTTTCCTCAAATCCGGTTCGGCAGGGCGGCTTTGATGCCAGGCCCATCGCTGAATAGCTTCAGGAAAATCGCGCGTCTTTAGGTCTCGCATGACCCAATCGGGACGCTTGCAGGGAGATCTGAATTCTTGTCCGTGAAGCACGCCCCTGCCCCCCTTGTTCCCGTCTTTGCCTTGATGACCTGGACGCGCTGACCTGGTCCTGAAACCGGGTGGACGAAGAATTTTCCTCTGCGCTCCGCGCATTCACCGCGAGCCAAAATTCCCCGTCTGTCCGGTGCTCCACTGCGTTATGCCCCGCCTCGCGTCTCGCCCGAAAAGTGGTCCCACTTTTCGGATGAGCGAGCACGCAAGAGAGCGGGTTCAGGTCCAGCTCCGCCCGTCCTCACGGTCCGGCGTCGACGGGGACAAGGGGTTCCCGGAGACGTAGCCAAGGAACGAAAAGGAGACCCCCATGGCAAACGCACTCGGATATGTCAGCGAGACCAAGACTGGTTTTGAAGGCAATCTCGCAATGATGAACCTTTCAGCCGCCATCCGCATCGAGACAAATGCGGAGAAATCCGAAGACGGCCAGCCGGACTACCGTATCTATGCTGGTGAAACCTCGACCGAGATCGGCGGCGGCTGGATGCGCAAGGCAAAATCCTCGGGACGCGAATATGTCTCGCTGACACTGGCCGACCCGCAGATCGGCCCCCGCCGGATCTTCGCAAACCTGGCCCCGGTCAAGGGCACGAAAGGCCGTCACGTGATCCTCTGGAACCCGCGGGACTAGGCAAATAGCGCCCCTCCTCACAGAGCCGCTCCGGAGACCGTTTCGGGGCGGCTTTTCTGTTCGGGTGCAAACCGTCCAGACACGCTTACGGACTTTCTCATCGGTCGATGAACCCGGTCTTTGCGTGTCCCACACCATGGGTGTCGGGAAAGTGAGGCCTAAGTTCGACACTCTCAATCCTGGCAGGAGATGTCAGTCTGGCAGAACGTTCCGCTTCGCCAATGAAAGGAGACATCACGCCATGACAGATACGGACAAGACGGGCGCGGAGCTTCGCCCGAAATCCAGCTTCCCAGCGCCAACAGAATGGCTGAACACGGATGAGACAGCGGGGCATCTTGGGCTCAAACCGAAGACGCTGATCAATATGCGTTCGCTCGGAACAGGCCCCGTCTATCACAAGATCGGCGCCAAGGTCTGGTATCGCGGCAAGGACATCATCGCCTACACGAATGGCCGCCGGTTCATGGGCACAGGCATGCGAGATGACACGTAGCGAAGTACTTCTCGCCATGGGAGGTGGGCTCAGCCTGATGCTCGCCGCGAGCTTCATCGACCGCTCGGCTTTGGTTTGGAACCGGACGACGAGCGTGCCCAGAGGGCTCTATTTTGTGGATCGGGCCGCACCTGTTTCTAGGGGAGACCTCATCGTATACGAGCCGTCAGAAGAGCTCCGGAAGTGGCTTGATGAAGAGGGAATCGTTGGCTCGGACTGGCCGCTCTTGAAGCGTGTTACAGGCGTCGAAGGGGATGTGGTTTGCCGGTGTGGGGTGGAGGTGTTCGTCAACGGATCGCACGTCGCCCACGCCCTTGAAACAACGCATTCCGGCAGCGCCCTGCCCGCCTGGCAGGGCTGCCGGATTCTCCAGTCCGGCGAGGTCTTCCTGCTCAATCACCATCCTCGTTCAGTCGATGGACGATATTTCGGCGCGCAGCGTCGCGCGCGCATTCTGGGCGTCGCAAGGCCCATCTGGACCTATGGACACCGCCAGACGGAGTATCGGTCGGACGTCACAGCGGTGGAAAGCGGGTTAGGAAAGGCATCAGGGTCCCGGAGGGCAAGATTAAGGGAGTGTCACCCGGCGACACTTAACCCATTGTCTGCACATCCTTTTTCATGTGACCCGGCGCCGGAAAGCGGGTGCACAGATTTGCAATCCGCAGCGCGCTTAGAGCCGTGAGCAACGGTTTCGACTTCGTTCCTCGACTCGGGAAGATCAGGTCGCAGGGCAAGTTAAAGACCCAGCTGAAGCGGCTGAAACGTGTCGTCGCGAAGGGGCGGCTTGGCAGCCGTGGCCGCAAATCCCTGGCACCGGGCGCTGTGCGTCATGCAGGGCGTGGAAAAGTACAGGCCGCCCTTGCTCGCCATTGGTCAAACCAGCGGGCCCGGCGCGTCATTGTGAAGGTCCATATTGCGCGGGCAGGCCCGACCGGCGCGGCGAGTTTTACAAAGCACGTCGCCTACATCCGCCGCGAAGGTGCCGGGCGCGAGGGCGAGCGCGGAAAGCTCTATGACCGGAGCGTTGATGAGGCCAATGCAAAAGCGTTCAATGAACGGGCCGACGAGGACAGGCGGCAATTCCGGCTGATCGTCTCTCCCGAAGACGCCGAGCAGATGAAGGATCTGACACAGTTCACGCGGGAGTTCATGAGCCTGGTCGAGAAGGATCTCAGCCGGCGCCTCGACTGGGTCGCTGCCAATCATCACGACACCGCGCAGCCGCATGTGCATATCGTGATCCGCGGTGGGAACACGCGGAATGGTGAGCTGTTGATCGACCGCAAGTACATCACGCAGGGATTTCGGGCGCGGGCGCAGGAGCTGGTAACGCTCGAGCTGGGCCAACGGCGGCTACGCGAGATGGCGGCGGCGAGGTCTAACGAGGCCGAGCAAGAAGCACTGACGGCAATAGATCATGACATTGCGCGGTCGCTGACCGATGGACGTTACACGCCAGAGAGTGAACGCGGCGGATTGTCGAGGTTCGATGGTGCGGTTCTCAAAAGGCGCTTGAGGTTTCTGGAAACACTCGATCTAGCTGCTAGGCAGGAAGACGGGCGCTGGGCGATGCAGGAAGGTTGGCAGGATACTCTGCGGGCACTTGGCCGACGTGGTGACATTATCCGGACGTTGGCCAACGCTGAAGGCCGGAAGATCGATGCGTCACGGCTGCATGCCCTGCCCCGTGATTTGAACTCCGCTGGCGAAATCCTGGGGCGGCTCGCGGCCACCTTGCCCGGCGATGAATTGCGGAATGGAACGTTAGCGCTGATCGAAGGGCTCGACGGGCGAGTCTGGTCAATCGCGATGACAGACCAAGAGACGGCTCAGTTGCCCAAGCCTGGCGGGATCGTATCGATTGGGCGGAAAGCAATTGAGCCGAAGCCTGCGGACCGGACGATTGCAGCGATCGCTGAGCGAAATGGCGGGGTTTATTCGGAGGAGCTGCATCAAGCGGCCGATCCATCGAGTTCGCCAGCATTCCGGCTTGCACACAAGCGTCGGCTGGAGGCGCTGAGGCGGCTTGGAGTCGTCGATAGGAATGTTGATGGCACCTGGACCGTCCCAAGCAACTTCGAGGAGCGCGCCCTACACGCCGATGCCAGAGGGCAGAGCCTCTCAATCAATGTTCAGTCCTGGCTACCGATTGAAGCGCTTACTGCACGACATGCTGAGACGTGGTTGGATCGAATGAACGCGAAGGTGTTGGACGCCGCAAAAGGTCTTTTTGCGGACGAACTCAGACAGTCGCTCAATGCCCGGAGGGCTTGGTTGCAGCGCGAGGGTTATGCGCTGGACCACAACGGACGGCTGACGCGCGATGATACCGAGCGCCTCAGGCGAGCCGAACTCGAAAAGGCCGCCATGTCGGAAAGTGCCCGCCTGGGCTTACCTTTTGCGCGTCTGGAAAACTGGATTGAATTTTCCGGGACCTATTCTCGGAATGTAGAACTGGCGCAGGGCCGGTTTGCTGTAATTGTGGGGCGAGATCAATATACGCTTATTCAGGCGTCGGCCAGGAATTCAATCTGGCTTGCCCGCGAAGTTACGCTCACCCGTTCGTCTGGTTCTATTCAGTGGGCGTTGGGTCGCTCTCGAATACGCAGCTCCTGAGGGCGCAGACGCAGACATCAGTTCCCAAACGCTTGAATGGCCGAGATTGACCCATTGCTCAAGAGGCGGGCCCATTATGGACAAGGATCAAGTCTCCAAAATCTATGTATCCCATAGCGTCGAGAATGCGGCTAATCTCCGACAGGAGGTGGAACTGCTGGCCAGCGCCGATCGGCTGTCCATGCGACATGCGATGGGCTAGGCGACGCCTTTGCGCAAGCGTCGCGGCAAGCTGTGGCACTGCCTCGCTCGTTCAACACCGATCAGTGATACTACCCAGTCGAGTTCGATATTCCTCACACGCATCCGCGCATGGATGAGCGCCCGGTGGACGGCATTCGCGAGTGCAGTCTTCGGCAGTGTCGACGTGATTGCGGCGTGCGCAAAAACATCAATGCTTGATGCAACCCTGAGGCCCGGAAAGGCGTCCTCGCATATGCGCCTCGCTTTCCGCTCGTCAATGATCGCCCAGGATGCCGTGTCATCGGCATAGGCAATGGTCGCAGCTTCTCCGTCATCCAATGAATCGACAGTTGGACCAGATACGAGATCAAAAAACGTTGTCTTCGCCTCGCGACCAAGATCAACCAGTTCAACCACACCGTCGCCAACGAGGCGCTGCAGGTTCTGGCTTGTGTCATAGCCCCTCAATTGTGTGCCTCTCAAGAGTTCGTCATGAGCGGTCTGAGTGACGAGTGGAGCATGGGGCAGCGCTTGCAAAATGTCGCCTGCAATATTCGTCGCCAACAAATTGATGACAACGCTGGTGTCGAGAACAATTCGGCCTTCTTCGTGATCAAGGCAACTGGAAAACGGCATCATCGCCCCCTTCCAGTTCATCCTCGAGCTTCCTAATATCGGCACGGTCTACGCGAAGCAGTCCCGCCAACTGGCCTTCACTGACAAGACCTCTGCCAAGCGCGGCAGCGGCAAGTGTGTCGAGTCGGAGAGACGCAAGAACTCTTGAGGGGGCGATATTCTTTTGCTCCACAGTAGCGGTGCCCAGGACTTCCTCGGCCTGCGCATTCGAAATGCCCCCATATTGTTCAAACCAGTCCCAGGTTCCCCGGGCGGCGAGGTCCAATTCTTCCAGCCGCCGGACGATCGCTTCTCGCGACACACAGAAATAGTGAGCGAGAAGGACGACATGGCGCCGGGTCAGCTTAGTGGCGCCTGCGGTCATGTCGGAGAATTTTTGTGCGACTGCCCGCGGCGGCATTAGAAATACACGACCGAACGTATCCGCATATCTCTCTTCTCTTGAATCGTGATGATGACTGTCGCTGAAGACCTCTGGCCGTCTGCGCGTTGCGACGATGTGGCCGGTCTCATGCGCCATTGTCTGGTTTTGGCGCTCAATCGGATGGGCGGCATTTAGCAGGAGGCAGGCGCCGATTTGATCGTCGTATGCGAAAAGACCTGAGACCTTTGCCTTCAACGGTCTGATATAAACTCGCACGCCAAGATCGAATTCCAGAAGACTTAGCATGTCGCGCACAGGGTTCATTCCCAGCCCTAGCCAACGCCGGAGTTCCAACGCGTCATTCTCGGCTTGTTTGCGGACATCGCCGGGCAGTAGCGGACGTTCCGGAGGCAAGGTTGTCGCTCTTTGAAGTCCGAGCAAATTTTCAAGCTCGACCTCCGCGCTTGCGAGCTGGTTCAGGATTGCTGCGGCGCCCTCAACGCCCGGCAGGTGCGCATCCGGCAATTTCCGGAATCGCGGTACGAGATCGACATGAATGGCGTCCCGGCGAAGAAGCTGGTTCATCGATATTTTATAGAGGTCGGTAAGCGCTTTCAGCTCCCCGCCTTTTAAGGGCCGCTTGCCTTGCTCGATGGACAGCAACGTCGTCCGAGACATCTCGACGGCCGCCGCCGCCTCTGCTTGGGTAATCCGCTGCGCCTCCCTTGCAATTCTCAAGCGAATGCCAAGCTCTTCCTTGGACAGGATATCAGTCGGTCGGATCATGAAGCCTCCGTCCACTTCCGGATAAACGATATTGCAGGCAGAGAGGTGAGGAACGCGTTCCACTCACTTGCATGCTGATCAAGAAGGCCTTCCAGTCGGCATAAAGCATCATCATAGCTCATGCCGAGCGACTTCGAGAGCAGCAGTGCCTGCCTGCCAGCGATTGCGCCATATTGCGGGCTTCTTTGCAGGTGAGCGAGGTGGTCGAGGTGCAACACGCCTGCCAGCCCATACTCAAAGTACGCGTTGTGCTGATCGCTCAGTCGTGCGTCAGCACCATCCCAGAAATCAGGCGCGCCTAAATTCTGCCAGACATAGGTGTCGTCAGCCTCCTGAAGTCCAGCCGCATGCAGACTCAATCGACGCAGAAGGCAGGCCGCGCACATGCCGCATTGGCGATGGTGGCCATCGATCGACATTTTCTGAGGGGACTGCCAGCAAGACCGGGTGCGCACCCAGGAATCGTCGTCAGGACATAGCCGACGGAATTCAGCGACGGTCTGCCCTTTGGTGTTCCAGATCACAGGATGCTCATAGATAATCTTGGTACCAAGTATGTGGCCCAGGAACTCTGAAACCGTATGTGTGAATCTCGGATGGGTGCGCCAATCGGTGGCCGCCTGGCCGACATTCACAAGCGCGGGGCCGATCGCGCCCTGGCCACTTTCTGGAACGGCGACACGGTTCGCCTTCGACAGGTAGGCCGCTAGGCCGCTGACGATTGCGTATTTGAACCCGCGAGAACGCCCGGAGGATTCTTTCTTCAGACTGGAAACGCGAAATGGCACTGCAGTGAACGGCATGTGCTTACGCCCGCTCTTCGGAGCATCTGCGATTTTTCTGGAGCTCAGCCGGACGCGAACGAGTTTTTCGCCAAGCTCATGGTCGATGATGGCCGAAACCGCTCTTGAATCCAGTCCGTCACTGAACGGGACGACCATGGTGGTCTCACCCTCCAGGGGCAGCGGCTGTTGCCGTGCAGGTGCCTGTTGCACAGGTGTTTCATAGAATTCGAAATTCCAGATGTCTCCAGTCAGGAGTTCCAGAGCCCGGCGCAAGAAGCGCTGCGTCGCCTGTTCGGACCACAGGGTTACGTCATGAACAGGCATGCGGACACGGAATTTCCGTGCCCAATCCATCTGCGCCCGCTTCTTGCTGTGATCGGCGTAGTCGACAGCTGCCGCCAACAGCAAACAATCGTAAACGATCTTCTGGTTCCCGCATGCGAGATAGCTTTCCAGCGCCTGTGAATCGAGACGAACCGCCTCGCCGATCACGCAAGCCTGATATCCGTCAGCAACCGGCTCGCCATAGGTGAGTTCGACACTGAGCTCAGGGAAATACGGCTCCAATCTCATTTGCGAAGCTCAGGGCCATCCTCGAGCCCGCCATGGTCGCCCGCGACGACAGGTGCACGAATGCTTGATGGCCGGTCTGACGCGAGGTCCCGAACAATGCCGTCAAACTGGGACGAGCGAAGGGCTAGCTCCGCACGGTCGCGCACGCGGTCGGCCCGCGAGGGTGAGGCTTCGCGCTTATAGTGTTCTTCCATAGACCGGATTCCTTCGCCGCCATGATCGAGGCAGGTGTTTCGGATCGCTTCTTCGTAGGCCGCTGCGCCGGACAATCCCCGCACTGCGGCATGCTCGGCATAGTCGACCAAGGAGCGGGCGACGGGTGAGAGCGACATGCGGTCCTGAAGGGCGGCCAGATCCTTCGCAGCCTGTTCCTTGAAGAGCGCGATCTGATCGTTGACGCCCAGGAGACGTTGCACATCACCGCGCAGATTTTCCGGGACGTTGCGCAAAATGTCCTTCCTGATCGCCTCGCAAACGCGCTCCGAGCGCTGCTCTGAAGTCCACGCATCCCTGTCCAGGCTCTCGGCTGCCAGTTTCCAGGCAGGCGGCATGTTCAGACTTCTATGAGGGCCATCGCTCATATTCGACTCCATATGTCAAATATGTGCAATAGAAATCTAACAATGTCAAATTACGTGAAATTGTGATTGTGCTCCTATGCCGGGTCGGTTGGGGATTTAAGATTAAGCGGACTTGGAACTGTGCTGTGTGAAGCTGTGCTCCAGAAACGAGACGGAACTCTTTTCGCCATCTCAAAACGTCGGCCGAGATTATGCGACCTTCGTGAGTTTACTCTGTTGAACAAGGGTCTGCTGTCGGAGATTTGCCGCCTTTGGAGAACGGCTCTGCCAATGTCTGTTTTCAGGATAAGGTGGGTACACCGAGCTACTCAGAACTCCACCGAAATCCCATCGCATCTGTCAGCCCGAACGTGTCCAGCCCCCTTGTTATGGGCCAGTTGGCGTAAGGGTTTCTGGAACCGGTGGCCGCATACTGAGCGCCTGATGAGGCCTGATACGATTGTACTGTCTGAGCCAGGTATTGATAACGGTTTGAGCC
>Ga0208030_1000942_pt1 | contig 18586 bp, 28 predicted proteins | sample MalvirDeepMed_M9_FD_184246 | JGI IMG/M metagenome (GOLD analysis project Ga0208030, IMG submission 184246) | Marine viral communities from the Global Malaspina Expedition - Malaspina viral metaG DeepMed_M9 (SPAdes) (version 2) | ecosystem: Environmental > Aquatic > Marine > Oceanic | place...
AAAAGTTTTGGCATAGTGTAAGAGACGTGTTGTTTTCCCTGTTCCCGGAGGCCCGAGTATTTTTCTCATCATCTGTTTGCCCTATTTTTTAAATACCATTGTCTTTGCTTTTCTCTTATCTGTTCTCTATTTTTTAAACGGTATTGTTTCCAATATCGTTTGTTTCTTTCAGCTATTTTTTCTTTATTTTTTAAACGGTATTCTTTTTTATATTCTGCTATACGTTCTTTATTTCTTAAATAGTATTCTCTAGTGTGTTTTTTTACACGTTCTTTATTTTTTAAACGGTATTCTTTATTGTATTCTTTTTTATATCCCTTGTTTTTTAAATTCCATTGTTTTTGATATTCTTTATTTCTTAAATAATTACGTTCTTTTTTATATTTAATTACCAAAGCATCGGCTTCAAGTTTAGTAATCTTTTCTTCAAGTTTAGCAATCGTTTCTTCGTAATAATTTATCTTATTCATCATATGGACTCCTTCTTAATAAATCTTTCCTCGTGTAGTCTTATCTGTATTTTACAGTCCTCATAAGTAGTATTTTTTTTTCTTGAATTTTCATCATTTCTAATAAATATTAGATTTTGTAAAGTGTAGTCTTGGTCTGAATCTAGTCTGTCTGCGCTTAAATTAGACCATTCTCGTGGCGTCTTTTGGCCATTAGCACGTTTCATTCCTCGGGTAATTATTGTTATAGGTAAATGCTGTTCTAGATGGTCAACTCCTGGTCCCCAGGCACTTCTCATTCCATATATGCTTTTATGTTTTTTGAACGCAGCAAGAAACTCGTTAAAAGTGAAATAACGTTTATTTTTTCGACCATGTTTTTGGGTCTTAAAATTTCTACGCATGTTATTATATCTATGTTTTAAATATCCTATTTCTGTATTTCTATACTCGATAAGCCATTTACGCTCACATTCTTTACATCGAACGTGATAACCACTTTTTCTCCTTTCGTCTTTATAATAATCCTTTAAATATTTTATTTCACCGCACTTAGGACATTTTTTTTTCTCCATAGTATTGATCTAACCTCCTTAAAAAGTTGTGTTGATGTTTTACAAATTCCTTCCCCCGAATCACAAACTTCTGGAAGTAGCAATCAGGCGTGCACATCAAAATCACACCCTGATCAATCTGGGTTCCATACACATAGTTATGAGCCATGGCATAGGCCCCGAGTTGCATGAAATAGTCATCAATCCATTCCCTTCTTTTGGGTTTGTTGGACTGTTTAAAGTCAATAATACTTTCCGAGTAATCATAAATTCCTACGAGATCCGTTGCTCCTGCATAGAGTCCCGGGTAATGAACGACGACTTCTGATCCCCAGACTTCCGTCAGGTCTTCCATTCCTTTTTCAATAATTTTTTTAGCCATGGGCTCGGCCACTTGTCCAATGGTCGTCAGGTCCATGTAGCCCTTGCATTCAGGATCGATATACTTCTGTAAATAAAAATGCATAGCCGTTCCTCGTTTGCCTGCCAGTTCCTTGATCCTGGTCGCTTCATCCTCGCCTTTCTGTGCAATCCAACGATCAAGACTCTTGCGTTTAGATTCAGGTTGCGTTGCGTTTAAAACGGTGGTCACCGAAGGTAAAAGCATATGGGTAATATCATACTCGCCTTTAATACTACGTTGAGAGTTAGGGTATTCAAATTGTTTATTCCAGATCATCTCATTCCTTTTTTAATGTTTGCAATATGCTCCATGGGTTGAAGATTGCTCCAGTTAAAACATGTTCGTTGCTGCTCTGGATCGGTGAGATCAAACGTAGCACAAGCTCTAATATGATCTACATCCCACCCTCCTCTGCCGTAATTGTCTCGTGTCATCCAAGATTCCCATGATTTGCAAGATTCTAAATGAATCCATAACTCTTTAATCGTGCAACCAATAAGATTAAAAGTTTTACTAGCTTTCACATTTCCTTTTAATGCATTCCACACTCTTTTTCGTAAATTTCTTCTTAATCTAAAATCAGCATCTATTCTTGTTCTATTTCTGGTGTATGCGCTCATGTAAGTACGAAAGTATTCTTTATACCCGGGTCGAGCCCGATAAGCTTTGTGATAGAGTAGCTTTTTATCCCTGTATTTTGCTGCATATGCTTTAATTTTATCCTTATTTTCAGCACACCATTTCTTTTTTTGTTCATTAAGTTTTTCTTTATGTTTTGAGTAATAGGCTCGCTGTTGCAAAATAAGTTTATCCCTATTCTTTTCTCTATATTTTCTTTGTTTAACTAAACACTCTGCGTGGTTATCGAGTCGTACTCTTTTTGCTTGCGCGGCTATTTTCTCCCTATTCTTTTCTCTATATTTTTTTTGTTTAGCTAATATTTTCTCTCTATTTTCTTCTTTATATTTTTTATAATGTAATTTTTTTGTCCGTTGACCTTTTTCTGAAGAACTATATTTTTTTTGTCGTGCTGCAGCGCGTTCTTTATTATTATGATAATATACATTGGCTCTTTTTCTTATCATTTCTTTTGTTCTTTCAGAATTCTCATATTTTCTTTTAGCCTTTTTTCCTTTTTCAGAATTAAGATATTTCTGTCTACTTCTTTTTAGTGCGGCTTGTCTTTCTTCTTCGCTAAAGTATTTTTTATTCCAGATGGTCATTAAATTTTCCTTTCCATCCATAGGTTCCATAGTGTCCCGTCGTTGATACAACATTCGCATAGATCTTGAATCCATTCTTTTGGACCAGGTCACAGAACGACAAGTCCTCGCCTTTCCATTCACCGGTCTTAAGACTGAATGTCGTATCCCAAAAATTATATAGGTAGTCTTTAACGGGATCTTCTGTCGTCGGTCCCCCTAGAATCTCTTCATTCATTGACTTACGATCCCATTCCGGAAATTCAACCTTCAGTTCAGGATGGCTTAACATTAATTTTAAAAATACACGTCTATCAATTAACATGATGCCGGCAGGTCCCTGTTCGATTTCCATCAGGTCTCCGGGTAAAAGTTTAATATCATTTCGATTCTTAAAAGTAATCGAGTATTTACTTTTGGTTGGATCTTCCACCGTTTTCAAACGATACGGGGTACAGACCACATCCTTCTTGGTAATCAGCATTCGGTAGACGGCTTCGGGATCAAACTCAACATCGGCATCAATAAACAAAAGGTAATCCAATTTACTGTGGAGAAATCCACAGGTCACCAGATTCCGGGCATGAGTCACCAAGGGTGATTGGATCGTATGAAACTGAGCCTTGACGCCTGTTCCTTTGAACTGGTCGAAGAGTCTCAGCAAAGACACGACCGTTTGTCGTTGAATCGCTCCATAACAGGGCATGCCAACATAGACACTAGGTTTTTTCATTAGCTACTCTCAAAAAATTTTTCCAGTCGTTGGGGGTTGAATCATGTTTACGATCATTGCAGGCATAACAACAAAAAATAATATTTCCTGGAAGATAGGTAAACTCGGCCTCGAAGCGGTCAATAGTAAAATTGGTCGGGTGGGGTGAGCCTCGTTTCTTTCGAATCTTGGGGTATCTTTGAACTTTTCTTGTTATATAGGTCCAGGACTTATGGCAGTAGCGGCATAGACGTCCATCGCTTTGAGGATAAAGATCTTTCATAAATTGAATGTGAATAAAGAGTGCTTCCCATATGTCTTTCTTGCTCATTTTAGGACGCCAACATTTCTTACGCTTTCTTCCTGGTCTTGGGGTAAATTGAGAAGGTCTAAAAATCGCGCAGATAGTACCTATAATAAAACCTCGTTCTGAATTACTGTATCTAAAATCAGCTTCTGCTGTTCGTTCAGGATATTTTTTACTCCACCTTATTGACAATACCATCCTCCAACTTCAATGTTAGAATCTTTTAGAATCCAAGCTTGATCAGGTCCAGAATCTTGATACGTTGCAATATTTTTTAGAATACTGTGACCCTGACTAAAACAGTCGGCATTAATACTCTTGTCCATGGGAAAAGAGAGAAGGATACCCGTTCCTAGAATCATTAAGATTTTCATAGGGAGATCTCGCTGATTAACGAATGAAGATTTTTGCCGTAACTCCCTTTAATTCTAATGATTTTCACTTTTGAACTTTTCCATCTTTAAACGCTTTTACTTGCACGTGTCCATGTTTATTCATATAGGTACACCACCCGCTAAACTTAGGATACTTTATAAGTAAACTTTTAAACAGCTTCTTCCAGCTCATCGCGTGCATCATTTCCTTCTCGCCACCTTCTTGTGTTATAGTATATTCAAATTTCATCAGTGTAGAGTATCCTTGTCTTTAAAATAAGGGGTGACTTCGGTTTCCATAATCGTTTGAACCATTGTTTCATATTCTTCGGGAGTCAAACTGGTTTTATATAAACGCATGGCAATAGCAATGTAGGTCGCGGCGACCATTTGTGGTGGAAATTGATCCATGTAGGTCATCGCATCTGCAAAGATACGATTATAAATTTCTTGTAGATCTTTATCTTTCGGCGCCATCTTTAAAGCTAATAGTATTTTGAGAATTAAGTGTATCATTATTTCTATAACCGTTTTTCAGAGCCCATTCTTCGTGAATTTTTTGTATGCACTGTGGTTTTTCTCGATTCTTATTTTTTATATAATATTCATGAGCTTTATTTTTAACATAGTCTCGTCTTGCATACATTTTATCCCAAGCTTTTCCTTTTTCGCTTTGTCTCCAATTCTTTCGTGCTCTTTTTCTACTTTCATAATATTGATGAATCATATGTTATAAAATGTATACCTCACTGTTAGTTCCTCTCCTTTTTTAATGTCTTCGGTGGTTACTAGATTCCATTTTTTGTAATCAAATGAATCGTTTTTCATTAACAGTTCTGCTTTAGTGCAGTTTGGTGTATTGGAATGATTAATGAATCCGCCTAAAGGGGTTCGGAGCAACTGATTAGCTATCTTGATATGACTCATTCCCAAATTAGTTCCTCGCATAATCTTTTGATCGGCAAAGAGTCCTAACCCATGAATTCCACTGGTTTGAATGGTTACTGATTCAGGTAAAGGTTTGTATATCATCCCTTTTTCCATTTGTTATAACCCTTAGTCCACGATTCTTTTTTAATTTTTGAAAATTTTTTATCTTCTTTACGTAATTCTTTAATTCTGTATTTAAGTCCATCGATTGTAGTATACATCCAACCGCAATCATGTGGCTCGATTTGTTTTTGGAACCAAGCAATAGTTTCTTTTAAAACTTTAATGCTTGATGACGTCGACGGCTCTCTCATAAATATATTTCTTTCCCTTTTCATATGCGTGTTTCTTTATATCCTTCTCTGTGGTCATGATCGTTAACATATCCATACCACTATAGGCTCGAGCGTATGTATTTTGCGATATAGCAATGGAACTACCTGATACCAATAAAGCAAACTCAGTGCAGCCGCTTGCGAAAATAAGTATTGTAAATAAAATCATCAACCTCAGCTTGAGACCAATTGATCTCGCCTTCAGATTCACAGCTCCAACACTGTTTAACCTCGGTTTGTTTCTTTGTATCCGTAACATAAATATATCCGTTTCCTTTACAATTATCGCAGATCGCTTTATACCCCATTATAAATCCTCGGTCTACCCCCCTTGGCACCCATGCCTTGGTAGTAAATATTTTTTTCTTTCATTTGTTTTCCTGCTTTTGCGGCATAGTAAGCGTTGCCGGTTAAGTGTTTTTTCTTAGGTCTTCCTCTGTTTCGTTTAGGTCCCTGACGATAATGAGAAGTGATGGGAACATCAACGTTCCAACCATTTTTTCTTAATAATATTTTTTTAACTCGTTGTTGAACGTAAATAGGATTGCGTCCTGCCAGTTCACAAATTAAATTAAAATGAGGTCCTCCGTCTAAAAAGAAATGACGTGCCTGATCTCGATTATAATCATAATGATTTTTGTGCGAAACATTGCAGCGTAGTTTCATATCCAACTGAGGTGGACCTTTGCATGCATCTAAAGCGGCTCGAGTTAACACTGCAACCCAAAGATCTCTTTCCGGAAGAGTTACTTTTTCCTCGTCAATTGTTTCTTCCGCGTGTCCAACGTAAGATGTAAAACTATTATTTGCTCTTCCCATGGGAATTTTTCTTTTTACTTTCTAATTCTTTTTCTTTTTTTTCTGCTTCTATTCGTTTTATTTCTTCTATTTCTTTTTCGGCTAAGTATTGAATCGTTTTTGATAAACTAATAGGAATATCAAATACTTCTTTACTCAGTGTTTGAATGTGACTATACGTTTCTTTAGTTAGTGTTACATTTTTGTATTTAGTTATATCTGTCATAAATCTCCTGTGTATAATGTGGGATAATATATAGAAATACCAAGAAGCTGTCAAGATGAAATATATTTTAATAATATGGGTGTGCTCCTTTATTCAGGGAAACGCCTGCCTGGCCCCGATGGAATATCCTACCTTATACAATAGTTGGTATGAGTGCTCCCGTAATGCTCAGGTGGAGTCTATAAAACTAATGTCTAAAATGGGTTTTAAACAGGTGAATGATTACAAGATTGGAACCAAGTATACCTGTAAGGCTGTTGAGACCTATTGACAATTGTGGCCGAAATATGATAGCTAAATAGTAATTCATACCTCTCTATATCCCTCTACTGAAATTCTTTCAGAAGGAGGGATTTACTCCTTTTACAATTTGTAAATTATTTCTTTACAAAAAATTACGAATTAACAAGACGTAACAACATTTTTCTTGCATCGTTACTGGTTGTAACATATGTAAATTATATGGAACCTTGGTCTTATTCAAATTGCGTAGTTCACGACGACACCTTCGATTGGGGCGGCTAGCCCTGGCCTCTAGATTTCTTTTTTCGTGAACGTTTATTAGGTTTTTTTGAATGACGTCCCGGTCTTTTCCGTGCTCGTTTTTTTATGTGTTTGTAACCAAAAAGATTTCTAAGCTTTTTGCGGGCCATCGTTTTCGTCTAATACCATCTTGGTATTAGGATTTCCCATCGGAATATAACTAATGACTCCATTAACCAGTTGTTGGAGATCTGAACCGCAACTAACACAACGATAATGAGTTTTAAAAAGAGAGACTAAAACACCATGATGGTTACAAGTAGGACAAGTTCCATTAACAATTTCTGTTTGAATGCGCATTCTGCCTCCAAAGGCATCTTTTCCAAATCTTTTATTCATTTTTAAATAAATTTGACCATTCCGAAGGTTCTATTTCACTGTTATCTAAATGAGGTTGTTTGATTCCATCATCGACTTCAATTTCAATTTCAGTGGTTTCTTCTTCGTAGGGTGCACGTCCTATAAAATAGGATTCATCTTTAAGATGTCTAGGTCCTGGTTTAGGGACAATGATTTCATTATTGATGTATCTTGGTTTAACCATGTCCTTACTCTATCATATCTTTAAGGTGTTGCAAGGCTTTCAATTTCTTTCTATTAAATTTTTTCTTATTGGCTCGAATGCGTTGACGAAAGATCTTGAACTGTAGGAGCTGTGCGATGTAATTTCTTTTCTTGCGCATAGATAATAGTCCTAGCAAAACAACTTGCTAGTAAATAACAAATTATAAAAATAATAGTGAGAACTTTAATGTGCTTTAGTTGCAATTATTTTTATCTAAATCAATCGGTTTATCACTACCATAAAACCATATCCATGATGAAATTTTAGTTCCATCTTGAGTATAGGTGCATTTTTTGCCTACCGAGCAGGCGCTCAATGCGAATAATAGTGCGAGCACTAGAAATAATTTATTCATTGGTCTCCTCTGTTTTTTCTTCTTCGTTTTTTATTTGACAACATGTACCTGAGTTTTCTTTTTCTTTGGTATGCATATTGCAAGTTCGTTTTTCTTCTATTGACATGAAAGACATTCCTCATTGTTTACAGTAGCTCCCTGCGGATTACAATTACATTTGGTGCAAGCACATACACCAGTAGAATCTGAATGTTCACCTACATTACAGTGACAATCACAAAAACAGTCTTTACACTTTGTCATTTTTAGTTTCCTCAATTCCGTAGAAGTACTTATCAGTATCTTCTGTTTTCCATTTACGACTATCTTCTACATTCCATTCAGAAGTTTGGACCTTCCAATCAAAAGGGATTTCATCCTTCACCGTGAAAGAGGGAATGCTCCAGATTAGCCTATTGTTAGGTTGTGCTGCATAATTCCCCTCATCCAAGGCCATTATGTGCGCGCACTTATGTTCGTGCGGGATCTCCGAATGATCTGTGTCAACTATATTACTCTCTGGATGAGCCCAGTCAACCGTAAAAAGGTACGCACCTGAGCGCCATTTTTTATCTTTGCCTATGAATTTACCGGACTGACCGTCCAAGATGTCAAAAGCAGTAACGCTAGGATAGTAACTAAAGCAATTCCAAAGCTCCAGCTCGTCAAGTCGCATCCTAGGAACCTCTTTGACCTCAAAGCCTCTTTGTATAAATGCAGAGATCGGCAAACGGTAGAATACAGCTCCATTTTCCATAATTGCGTGAAAGAGTATTGGACGCCCTGTAATCGATGCGAAGCCAAAGACAATGCAGTCTTCCACTTCTCCATGGTGTTCTTTAAGATCATAGAGATATTCTCTCCTGATCTGTGCATAGATCACAGGTGTGTTCGCGTTTAAATAAGCCATCTAGCATAAAACTCCTAGTTTACTAAAAAATAAATGGCAACAATTACTACCACAATAGCGGCAGATATTTTTGGATTGGCTTTTGCCAGTGTCCAAAGTTGTTTAACTTTTTCCATGTTTCCTCCTAATGTATTTCCCCCCAGTTGGTCCCTGATTCATAGTCTACCTTATTAGGTATCTCAAGTTCAACTGCTGATTCCATTATTTCAACAATACGTTTAGCTTCTTTATCATCTTTTACAGAAATGTCTAGTTCATCATGAATCTGAATATGAGGAACAATGCCTTCTTTATACAGTTCTAACATACATTTTTTTGTCATGTCCGCCGCTGATCCTTGAATTAATTTATTTAAAGATTTGTAGGTAAAAGCTCTTTTAATGCCTGGGCCATGTTCTAGTATGGCTTGTTCATGAGGAAGAGCTTTATGAATTCCAAAATAGTTAGGTTCCCATAAATGGAAACGACAAAGACGACCCAGTAAAGTACGAATTTGTCCTCGTTGCTGTGCTCGTTGCGATACAGCATTCATTAATTGTTTAACAAAAGGAACTTTAGAGTGATACGTTGCAAAAAGATTTTCTGCTTTTTCCTGACTAACTCCTAGTTCTGCTTGAAGTTTTGCTTTTCCCATTCCATAAAATAATCCTAGATTAATTACCTTAGCTTGTGTTCGAGGTATTTGTGCCATGTCTGCTACAATTTTATGAAAGTCAGCGTTGCCTTCTTTATAAGCGTCCACGACAGTGAAGGCGGAAGGCAACTGCTGAAGAGATGCATAGTGTACAACCAACCTTGGTTCTTGTTGGTTATAATCAAAGCATCCCCACACACAACCTTCTTCGGGAATGAATAGGGATCGAATCATTGGTCCGAGATCTTTGTTACGTGCGGGAATCTGTTGTAAATTTGGATTTGAATATGAAAATCTTCCAGTGACAGTGCCACCTTGATCAGATCTTATTTGATTAATGTCTGCGTGGATTCTGCCTTTATGTTCATGTTTAATAATAGTGTCTATAAAAGTTGTATGAGCCTTGTTTATTTCTCTAGCTTTTGCTATTTTCTTGACTAAAGGATGACTATGGAAGGAAAGAAAGTTTTTTGTAAATGAAGGGGCCTGTGTTTTCGCTGTTCTTTCATAAGATAATTTTAATGTGTCAAAAACTTTGGCAATTGATCTTGCAGCCCATATTTGAGCATCTACTTGTGTTTCTTTTTTTATTTCTTGCAACAATACTTTTTCTTCTGCAAGTAATTTTTTTTTCAACGCGTGAGCTTTTTCAACGTTTACTCGCACACCTTTAAATTTCATATCTACTAAGCAAGGAAATAAATCTGATTCAAGTTCAAAAATAGATTCTAGATCCTGGTTGCTTAATTCTTGTTTCAATTTTTTCCATAACTGATACGTGACTTCCGCATCTCTTTCTGCATAAGTGCCTACATACATGGCTGGTAGTCTCCACATCTCGGCTTTAGGATCAATTCCCCATTCTTTTGCTCCGGCAATTAAAGCGCCTTCATCTTTTCCATAGCCGATATACTCACGACCTAAACTATTTAAATCATAGCGCATTCGATTTTCATTAATTAAAGATGCAGCGGTCATGGTGTCCACGATGTCTCCTTTAATTTCTATTCCCATGGCACGAATCCAACAAATATCATACATGGCATTATGAAAAATTTTAAGAGAAGAAGATTTACAAAGCTTCGTAAACCATTGAATTACCTTAGTTTTTTCTAAATTTCCTCCTCCTTCATGATCAAAAGGAAAGTAGCCTTTATAGTCTTCGCTTGCAACAGAGATACCTACGACTTTTCCATTTCCAATAACGGATCCTGATCCTCTTGTTTTTAAATCAGGATCTGAAGTTTCTAAATCGATAGCAACTTCTTGGCGGTTAGTAAGATCAGGAAATTTTTCTGGCTTGACCCATTCGGTTTGAGGTTTGAATAAAGGAATTTGCATTATTTTTTTTCCTCTAACTTAAAACCATAAGGTAGGGGTAAAGGTTGTTCCCCATAATCTCGTTCAATGATCATATCAATATAATGTTTTGCTTTTTCTAAATCTTGAACTTCTCCTTTATGTTGGTGTCTACAGATATATTTTATAGCGTTTCCTTCAGCAAAAGGCAAATTATTTTTGTTAATAAATTCAGCTGGCTGAATTGGCATATCTTTGTAATGAGATCCTCCTATCTGCTTTTTATAGACGTTCATATTTTAAACTCCTTACTTCTATCTTTGCATCGAATTAAAAATAAATTTTTGCTACATCGAGTGAGACCGACGTACCAAACTCGTTGTTCTTCATCTTGTTTCATCATAGATTTACGTGCTCCTTTTATAGTGTTGCGGGTTTGATTTTGAAGGATGATAACATTTGTAGCTTCTCCTCCTTTCGAACCATGGAGAGTGAGAATTTTAATTCTCGGTTTAAGACGAAGGTCTTCTCCATTACTTCTCATCGCTCGAATATAGGTTTTCATCTGAGGTGTGACAGCGGTAAAAGCATCATACCATTGTAAAGAGGGATTTAATTTATATTTTGTTTGGAGATCGGAAAGTTTAAATAATTTGTCCTCGGTTTCTTTAAATTTTTTATTAAAACGTTCTAAGAGTCTTTGAACTTCTATGGTGTTGAGTTCTTTTTCTTTTTTCCATTGTTCCCAGTTAATAATATCTCGATACAAAGATTCACTAATACTACGACCTTGTTTAGTTTCAAAATAAAGTCCGCGTTTTTTAAGATCTCTAATAATAGGTTTGAGAAGATCATTAGTTCGAGCAAGAATATACCAATCGCCTTTCTGCATATTAATAGGATCAATAGAAAAGAATATTTTTATAGTTCCATCTTCAGACGTCGGAGTATTCCATGGTTTTTCTAATCTGCCTGATTTAATATTATCTAATCGTAGAAGAGCTCGTGTATGTATCATTCTAGGAACGCGTTTAGATTGTTTAAGGGGTATTTCAATAGCATCAAATTTAATAAAAGAATCAACATCAGCTCCGGCCCAGCCAAAAATTGCCTGATCATCATCGCCTGCGATATAAACATCTTTACTATTTTGTTGTAGAAGTTTTATCATGTCCCATTGAAGAAGCGAAAGATCTTGAGCTTCATCTATAAAAATAACTTCAAAAGAAGGACATTGTTGTTGAGTAGTAAATTTTTTAATCATATCATTGTAGTCAATTAAACCATAGGTTTGTTTGTAATCATCAATATGTTTCTCAACAATTTGAAGTTTATCTCTTTCAATTTTTCCAAGATGTTCATTCTTATCTAGCTGATCCAGCACATTAATTCTTTTAACTGCGGCGAGATTAATGAGACTTAAGTACTCACTATTTGAAGTAAAAATTCCATTAAAGTCATTTTTTTCGTAAGTCGCATATTTAATTCTTAATCCACATTCTTCTCCTATAGTTTTATAATGTTCTTCCTGCATTACATTTTCTTCTTTAAGTCCTAGATACCTGAAAGCAAAAGAATGTAATGTTCTAAAGTGTTTAACATCTTTTTTCTTCAAGAATAGATAAGTTTCTAGAAGCCTGTCTCTCGCTTCGTAGGCCGCTTTTTTAGTAAAAGCAAAATAACCAATACGATCGAGCGGGGTTCCTGCTTCTTTATATTTCATTACTTTATTTAATAGAGTTTGTGTTTTACCTGTACCTGGAGGTCCTATGACTTTATAGTTCATTAATAATTAGGCTCCTGGCGTTTAGATTTTTTATATTCAAGTTGATCTACTTTCATTTGTTTGAGTTTCACTACTTTGTGAGTTTTATTGCCAATGTTAAAAGAATGATCAAACTCTGCTTCTAGTTCTTGCTTCATAATAATTCCGGTGTCTCGAGAATCTAATTTCCATTTAAGGGGGAGTGTTTCAAAAAAAGAGGGAAAAAGAAAATAATGAAAACCTCCTTCGCTCCAAGAGAGTCCTCCTCTGATATCGCTACGTTGTTTAGCTTGACTTGAATTAACACAATATTCGTAAAGATGTTGATAGAGTTGATCTTTAATATCCGTTCCCGCAGCCGGATAGACACGAGTTACAGATTTCATAACTAAATTTAAAAATGCTCGATATTGTTTTGGAGAAAGAGGATCGGGATAAAAGCCTGCTTGTAACCAAACTAGATCTAAAAGTTTCTTTTGAGTGGTGAAAATGTCAGGATTAGAAGCTTCACATTCAATCGGTTTACCATCCGGTTTTTCTACCGTAAAACGAAGTTTAGGTGTAGTACTCATAATAACCTGAAGTCCAGAGAAAAGAGGAAAAGCGGAAGTAGTGTCTGATTTAATTCCAAAAGCTCTTTTAACACAAACATGTTTCATACATACTTTTGAAATCACTTCATCATTACAAGTATGATTGGCAGTTTCTTTAGTCCAGTATTTTATTTTATCATTAATTTTTTTAAGAGGCCAAGGAACTAAAAAATATTTATTAGCTTCATTCACTTTGTCTGGCCAATTTTCTTTATATTTTTTCTTAGCAAAAACCATATAGTTAAACATAAACCGATCTCTGCCATCTCCAATTTTAGTTTTAGAAAGTCTTTGTAAACAAGGGGGACCATCTTCAAATTCCGGATCTCCTCCCATTAAAATTTCTGTGTCAACCCGTGTGATGAGTTGATCTAGTTCGTCGGGAGAGACACGGGAAGCGATAGCTATTTTAATAAATTGTTCTAAGGATAAAGCGGTATTATTTTTATCTAAAGCATAACGTTTGGTGTTGGTATGATTAAAGTAAGGAAGATTAATAAAATTTCCTGACATATTTCCATGTTCATCCGGTTCTAATTCAATTTGTTTAGGATAAATTTCTGTAGTTCTTTTTAATTCAAGTGGTAAAAGGATCGATGCTAGGGCATCACGCATGGTCTGAGCGCTAATGGCTTCGGTCAAAAATAAATAAATGTGTAAGCCTCCACTTTTGGATCGGCATGGGATGAGAGGAAGTTTATATTTTTCTATGTAAGAAAGAAGAAGGACTATATTAAAGTCTTTATAATTTTCAGGATCAACGTCGATACATCCAAAGAAGGCTTTACCCTCTTTGGTACAAGGTTGAATTCCTATTGATATTTTTCCTTCGAGATGTTGTTGGTAGTGGGTAGGGTGGACCGGTTGTTTAGACCAAATATACTCTGGTTTAATCTTATTTCTTTCTTTGTCAAACTCGACTTTGGCTTGTAACTTAATTTGACCAAAGTTTTCTTTGAGTCCAGAAAATAATTTTATAAATTCATCTATCATACATCCCTTTAAGCGGGGCGGTTTAAGTCTCCCGTTGCCGCCCCTATACTCACCTTAGGTGAATTTTAGAAGTTTGTATCTTCTTTCTCTGCTGCTTTAGCTTGTCCACTTTTTATAGAAGTGTGAAAAGCTTTAGCGTGCTGATAAAGATCGACATTATCTACTTTTCTTAAAAGTTTTACAGCGTAACCATACCAAGTAAAATTTCCTGATATTTCTACTGACCGTAACTGATAGATGTGACTAAAAGATGGCGGATTAAAAGTACCATTTTTACCTTTTTCACTGATACTTTTCATCATCGAATTCCATCCGCGACTCACTTTAAGTTGAGTAGACTTCATCGCTATTAAGGCCTTATCAGATCCACTATCCGTTTGGATAATGACAAAATGATTTGCTGTTTTAATAATGATGTTACCATTTTGAAGGACATCTTTACCTGATGCATCCTTCTTTGTTTGAGAAAGAATTTCAGGACCTCTATCCGGTGATGCCGGACGACCTTCTCTTCTTTCAAATGGTGCCCACTCAGGAAATGTGAGTTTGTAATAGCATGGAATGACTTCGATGCCTTTTGCTCCATCATACAGTTTTTTAGTAACTGTATTATAAAACATTCCTGGTTCAGCTCCGTCTACATACGAAGCATGTTTTTTCTTCGTTTCGTCGGAACTATTTTGAAGTAGTTTTAGGAATGGTAGGGCCAAATCATCTTGGTCCATATTCTCTAAACCTAACTTCGCATCCGCTTCAAATAATGAAGTGGACGGTACTTCAGCTTGTTTCTTAGTAGTGATGTCTCTTGCTTCTTGAGGCATGTTTATTTACTCCTTATTTTTGTTTGGTTTCCTACAAACGTGTTGAACAAATCAGAGGGCATCTCTTTCCCTGCTTCAGTCCGCTCTCTGAGTAATGCTTTTAAAGTCATCGGTTCTACTTTTAGTCTTTGTGCAGGTTGGTAGCCTTGACTTTGAGCAAGGATAGCATAATCGCTAGCCTTGGTATCTTCGTTACGACCAAAGGAAACGGTGACTTCATTTTTAATGATGTCACCTAGGTCGTTGTTACGAAGCCAGTTAAATGCTGCTTCTCTTTGTGCGATTGGTATAGAAGCACCATAAATTTTTTTAATTTCTACAGAAGAACCATCTGCGAGTTTTAAAGAAGACAAAGACATTTCATTCATAATAGTTGGAATGACTTCACCTGAAATTTTTGTAGCTGTTTCTTTCAAACTTTTTAGATCTTGTTCTTTTGCTTTAATATTTTTTTCTAACTGTTGAAGTTTTATTACTTCATCAGAAAGATTTTTTATATTATCTATTTCTTTGATGGCAAGAGATTGATCTTCTTCCATCATTTCATTTAATTTATTCATCTACTTTTCCTTTCTCGTATAAGTTAATTGCAATGGGATAATACATTCTTTCTTGTCGGTCCCATTTTAATAAATGATATTTGCCATGAGTTATATCAGATACAACAGAACATGCAACTCCAATGATTGCAGGATCCCCTGTAAGTAGAAGATAATCAGTGGGACGATATTCTTTTAACAATCTTCTTAACTCAAAAATAATTGGACCCGGACTGAAAATCATTTGCGAATCTTCTCGTAAGAGGACTTTTATTTTGCCAAATTTTTGAGCTCCCATAATATTGATTTTAGGGCGCCCTTCTTTAGTACCTGGAATTTCCTGAATAACGTAAACTATTTTTTCTGAGTCTTGTTTAAGTTCTTTATAATCTAAATTAGCCATGGCTTTCTATTGACATAGGATATAAGATAATGTACTACTATTGTCAAGAAAGAATACTATGTTTTATAAATTTAAGACGAAGCCCTATGGGCATCAGTTAACTGCATTGAAAAAATCTTGTGACAAGAAGGTTTATGCTTTATTCATGGAAATGGGGACTGGTAAAACTAAAGTAGCTATTGATAATTTAGCCATGCTTTATGATAAAGGAAAGGTAGATGGAGCTCTTATTATTGCTCCCAAAGGAGTGTATAAAACTTGGTATTCTCAAGAATTTCCCGTCCATATGCCTGCTCATATTCGTTATAAGATGGTTTTATGGCAAGCTGCCATCAATCAAAAACAAAAGAAAAAACTGGACACGTTGTTTAAAACGGGTGTAGATCTTCATATTCTTATTATGAATGTAGAAGCTTTTAGCACTACTAAAGGTGTGGATTTTGCTAAAAAGTTTTTAAGTTGTCATGAAACATTTATGGTTGTAGATGAGAGTACTACGATTAAAAATCCTGAAGCTAAAAGAACTAAAAATATTATTAACTTGGCTATGCACGCTAAATACCGTCGAATTTTAACAGGATCCCCTGTGACTAAATCTCCTTTAGACCTTTTTAAACAATGTGAGTTCCTTGATCCTTATCTCTTGAATCATTCTTCTTATTATACATTTCGATCTCGATACGCCACGATGCGTACTGCTAATTTTAACGGAAGATCTGTGCAGCTCGTTGTAGGTTATAAAAACCTTGCAGAACTGTCGGAAAAACTTAAGCCCTTCTCCTATCGTGTTCTCAAAGACGACTGCTTAGATCTTCCACCTAAAACATACATGAAAAGAATCATTACGTTAACCCCTGAACAACAGAAAGTTTATAGGCAAATGAAACAGATGGCGTTAGCAGAAATGAACGGAAAGGTTATAACAACAATGAGTGCATTAACCCAATTAATGCGTTTGCATCAAATAACGTGCGGACATTTTAAAGCAGATGACGATTCAATTCAACTCATAAAAAATAATCGATTATCTCAGTTGTTGGAAGTGTTAGATGAACTTGAAGGAAAAGCGGTAATCTGGGCTCATTATCAATTTGATGTTCAAACGATTGTAAAAGCGATTACAGAAAAATATGGAGAAAAGTCAGTAGTTACCTATTATGGTTTAACTCCTAACGAAATACGACAATCTAATATAGAGCGATTCCAAACTAAAGATGAAACTCGTTTTTTGGTAGGAACCCCACAAACGGGTGGATATGGTATAACTTTAACGGCTGCTTCTACTATGATTTATTATTCTAATGGATATGATCTAGAAAAAAGAACTCAGTCAGAAGCTCGAATTGATCGTATTGGTCAAAAATTCCCTATGACTTATATAGACATTCTCGCGGAAGATACTGTTGATGAAAGAATTGTTAAAGCCCTCCGCAAGAAAATTAATATTGCTACCCAAGTGATGGGTGAAGAATTAAAAGATTGGATTTAATCCCTTAAAATGTAGGACATACGCACGAGGCGCAGTAAAATTTTTTATTTTACTGTTATTGTCTTCGGCTTTTTGCCCTCAGGAACTATCTTTTCTAAAGATATTTTCAATAATCCGTTTTTTAACTCAGCACCTTTGATTTCTACATCATTAGCGATAGTAAAGGCTTTAGCAAAAGATCTCTTAGCAATTCCTTGATGGATCACGCCGTCTTTTTCTTTATCGGATTTAGTTTCCTTAACAGATTTTATAGTTAGTATGCTATCTGCGTATTCTACAGCAATGTCCTTCTTGTCATAACCTGCGAGAGCTACTTCAATATCGAACTTATTGTTTTCCTTTTTTACAATATTGTAAAAAGGAAAGTTAGCTGTCAACGAAGACCGAACATTGTCGTACTCATCGAAAAAATTTTCGAAGTGATCGAAAAGATTATCGAACCCGATTGAAACCGGTCTAAGTTGTTTAAAGATTGATGGTAATTTATCGAATGTCATTTAACCTCCTTGTTAGACAGTTAATAAAATGGATCCCTAAGGCATCCATATATTTAATATAATCTATTTATATAAAATTGCAAGTAGCATTAATAATAAAACGAGTCCCATGTACCTGTTCGGCCCTGTGACCAGGACCCATTTTTTACATGCCATAAGTTTTTCCCATAAGAATTTCATTATGCATCTCCTATAATTGGTTTATACCGTGTGTAGTTATCTTCATCTTTATACGCTCTGAGATTCTCCTTTGTATTTTCTTCTGAATCCGGATTGTACGCGACGTGCAACCATCCCGAGTTGGGCTCGTCTTTATTCCAGAATTCAAGAATCATTTGGTCATATAAAAGGTTCCCCTTGATCCAATTAAAGATTTCATTGTTAGGTGTGCCATAGATTTCGAAGTCAGCTGCCATGCCTTTTGCATGTTGACTGTCCGGGCTGCTGCCGATCGCTTGACACAGCGCTGGGCTGCGATATCCGCTGGATATACTCACAACGTGATTAAAATGGTCCCTAACAGGTTGTAGGACCCTCTCACAGAGCAATCTGAGGTTCTCCTGGTGGTCAGGACTAGGGTCGTTAGGAATGCCTTTCCTCTCAGCTGTTTGAGACTTGGTTAGCTCAACCAAGCTAAAATTTTTAGAAAGTTGCATTAGTATTTGGATTCCGCGTCGTATGAATCGCTGGTATATCCATGTTCAATTACACGTATGATTCTGGTACGGCCTGCTGTTTCACCTTCTTCTTTGATGTATTCGACTTCAGCTTTAACATTAGCTCCACATTTAAATTGGACGCGCTCGGGCTGAATATTTCTCTCGGCCGTCCTCTTCGCCTTCAGGCAGTCTGACATTGAGCTTTTGTATGTGTGCTCCACCAATTGGCCCTCTAAAAACATGCAAAGGGCG
>Ga0208030_1000944_pt1 | contig 18584 bp, 22 predicted proteins | sample MalvirDeepMed_M9_FD_184246 | JGI IMG/M metagenome (GOLD analysis project Ga0208030, IMG submission 184246) | Marine viral communities from the Global Malaspina Expedition - Malaspina viral metaG DeepMed_M9 (SPAdes) (version 2) | ecosystem: Environmental > Aquatic > Marine > Oceanic | place...
AACCTATACTGGAAAAGCTCGGAATCACCCAAGAGAGCATACTTGAAGGTATAAAGGCAGTTGCAGACCTCTCAGAGAAAGATGACACTAAATTGAAGGCTTTGTTCAAGTTATCTGATATATTAGATCTTGAAGATAAGTCTACAGCTAAGCTTACACAGTTGACTGGTATACAGTTTCAGGGGTTTAGTGATAAACAGCTAGAGGATGTAGAGCGACCAAAAGAAATAACAGAAGGAGAATGAAATGCCGTTAACAGGAGAGTATAGTGAGAAAGTCCACAAAGCCTATGAAGCTACTCAGGTTGAAGGTGGAATGAATAAGAAGAATCTAAAGAAACTTCAGAAACTGCTCAAGTACTATCCTCAGAGTAAGGAGATAAAGGTGGATGGTTTCTATGGAGGGGAAACAATTGAGGCTGTAAATAGTTTCTATGAGAATTATTACTGGACTGAGGATAGAAAGTGGCAGAAATTAATAGATCTTCATGGTGAAGAGTATATTATGCAGTCTGAACTTGAGGGTATGAAGGCTGATTCATCAAAATATTGACAGAATCTACCTTTCTTCTTGTAATTTATGTTTATAAGTTGCATATTTGAGTATGAAAAACGGTAAAACCGTATCTAAACATGACATTATACGTGAAATAAAGGGCGTAAATGAGCGTTTAGACTACTTGTTTTCAGGTTTACAGGTATTAAGTACCAGTTTAAGGGATTATATTGACTTCACTAAGAGTGAAAAGAAATTTGTAAAGTTTTTAAAGAAGAAGTATGGCGAACATCAATACCCAGAACATAACGAAAGCTGAAGAACAGTTAAAGTTAGCATATGGAGACCTGATAGCTTTTGGCAAGTTATTTCTTCCAGACGACTTTCAGAGAAGTGAGACTCCATTCTTTCATTATGAGGTAGCAGATGCAGTTGATGATGCAAGTGTTAGACAGTTGGCAGTTATTTTACCAAGAGGGCATGGGAAGACTGTTCTTACTAAGTGCAGTATCCTTCATGATTTTCTCTTTACTCAAGAGCCATTGTTTTATGGTTGGGTGGCAGCAAGCTCAAAGATTTCTGTCCCTAATCTTGATTATATTAAGTATCACCTTGAATTTAATGATAAAGTGAGATATTACTTTGGAGATTTAAAAGGTAGAAAGTGGACTGAGGATGACATTGAACTCACAAATGGGTGCAAACTCATTTCTAAGTCTAATCTTTCGGGGATAAGAGGTGGGGCAAAGCTTCATAAAAGGTATGATCTCATTGTGCTGGATGATTTTGAAGACGAGAATAACACTATTACGCCTGAGAGTCGTTCTAAAATATCGAATCTGGTCACGGCAGTCGTGTTTCCAGCACTTGAACCAAAAACAGGAAGATTAAGAATAAATGGAACTCCAGTGCACTATGATTCATTTATACAGAAGATTCTTGTTGGATATCAGCAGGCAAACATGAGAGGTAATCCATTTAGCTGGAAGGTCATAACATACAAAGCATTGCAGGATGATGGGACACCACTCTGGCCAGATTGGTTTGGAATGAAGGAGATGGAGAGAAAGAAGAAATTCTACCAGGATTCAGGCTCTCCACAGAAGTTCTATCAGGAATACATGATGGAGGTTCAGAGTGCAGAGGATGCTATATTTACAAGAGATCATATAAAGTTTTGGGATGGATCATTTAAACTGGATGAGGAAACTGGACTTTCTTTCATTGATACTAATAACAGTGGTTTTCTGCCATGCAATGTATTCGTAGGTGTGGACCCAGCTACGGATTCTGCAAGAAGGGATTCTGACTTTTCAGTCATGATTGCTGTAGCAGTGACTCCAGATAATAATATTTATGTACTTGATTACATTCGAAAGCAGTCTATACCAGTATTGGGAATCCCAGGAGAGCATAGGTTGGGTATAGTAGATTATATGTTCCAATATGCAAAAAGTTTCAAACCAAGTCTCTTTACGGTAGAAGATACCTCAATGAGCAAACCTATCTTCCAAGCATTGAACTCTGAGATGAGAAGAAGAAATGACTTCTCTATTGGATACAGGGCAGAAAAGCCAGGGAACAGGATGAGCAAAAGGGACAGGATACAGGAGATATTAGCTCAAAGATTTTCAATAGGGCAGATACATCTGAAGAAGACTCAGTATGATCTGCATAGAGAGATAACAACATTTGGACCAAGAATGGCTCACGATGACACCATAGATGCTCTTGCTTATGCAGTCAAGTTTGCTAATCCTCCCATGGCAGCAGGTCAGGATAAAGAGGGTAATTGGTATAAAAAGAAACCTAAAGCAAGAGATTGGGTAGTAGCATAATGGCAGATCCTAACTTAGAGAAACAATTAGAAACATACTTTACAAAGGGAGATAGTTTATACAGTATTTTTGCTGATCCTGGTACTCCTGTATTTGAGAAGGAAGGTGATTATCCAGATATTCCACTTTTTACTAAAGAAGGTAAATGGAATCCTGCATGGGATGAAAGAGGGCTATCAGACATATCAAGGGAAGGTGGTGTTATTTCTGGAACTAATATCAAAGGTCAGTCTGAGAGAAGAACCATTACTAGAAGTAGCTCTGGGGCACCTCCAAGACAACAGTACTTATCTAGGAAAATGGGTGAACTAGACAGGGAATTGCCTTTTGAGGTATCAGGTGATATACGTACTAGCATGATGAAATCAGGATATATGCCTCGTGATAATCCTTTATATAGTAAAAAAGGAGAGATTTGGAGTCCGTTTAAAATGGCACAAATTTATAGAGATGAAACAAAGGATATGAGTTTTCGTGAAAGAATAGATTTTGATGCTATGTGGAAGGATGTTTTAGGTAATATGGCAACAGAAAAGCCTACAGCAAATGATAGGGTTTTTGAAGCTATAAATGAGTAATGGCAGATATAATTACAACTAAAGATTTATCCGTAGAGGATACAAGTAAACTAAAGACTGGAGATACAAGGAAGAAGTATAATACTTGTCCTCCAGGTAAAAAGAGAGTAGGGAATAAGTGTGTTCCCATAACTAAAAGAGGAGGTTAATATGCCAAAAGCATGTGTAGATAGATTAATCAAGGATGGTCATTCGCCAGAAGCAGCTCATAAACTTTGTTATCCAAGAGGTAAAAAGTATGCGAAAAGTGGTAATAGTCCAAAGTCTGCAGGTAAGTCTAAACCCAAATCATCATATTAGGAGTTGGGAGTGGCTACAAAATTAAATAAAAGACAAAAAGAGTTGATTGCCGAGATATTTGATCCTCCCAAAGCTAAACCAACAGCAGCGTCAAGAAAAAGAAATCTGGCAATGCAGGAATGTCCTGCAAGTTATGGTTATCTAAAGAAGGGTAAATGTGTTCCACATAAAAAGGCAAAATCTCCAGAAAGAGCTTCTGTTGCGAAAAGTGTTTCAAGAGGCTTGAGAGGTAAGACGAGATTGCAGAAAAAGTACTCTGAGGCTGTAAAGAAAGATTTGGCAAAGATAAAGTAATGGCACAGAAGAGAGCAGACATATTTGGTCATGATAAGCGTGACAGGGAGCCGAAGAAAGCTCCTCCAGATTCATATCATATATGACCATACGAAGGTACACCTCACCCAGTTAGGGAGAGTCATGATAAAAAGAAGGTTAAGAAATAATGCCTAAGAAGAAAAAAGCAGACCAGATAAGAGAACTATACAATATGTCTAATAACTGGACACGAAGCCAGTGGCAGTATGTGAATCAGAAGGGGTACGAGTTTGCTCATGATGAGCAGTTATCCCAGAATGAGAAAACATCTTTGCAGGAACAAGGTATGCCTACATTTACAATTAATAGGATACTGCCTGTTGTTGAGATGCTTAATTTCTACGCAACTGCAAATAGTCCAAGGTGGCAGGCTATTGGTGTTGAAGGCAGTGACTCTGATGTAGCGGCTGTATTCTCAGATTTGACAGATTATATCTGGCATCTTTCAGATGGTTCCGCACTTTATTCAAATGCGATAAATGATGCTATCTGTAAGTCTATAGGATACATACTTGTTACTGTGGATTCAGATATGGACAATGGAATGGGAGAGGTTGTTCTTCAGCAGCCAGAACCTTTTGATATATATGTAGATCCAAAGTCAAGAGATATGATGTTCAAGGATGCATCATATGTTTTAATAAGGAAGGTGCTTCCAAAGAGTCATGTTATAAAGCTTTTCCCTCAATATAAGAGAAAGATAAATAGTGCTTCCTCTTTAGATGGAGACCATTCTTACTCAGAAAGAGCTATTTCAGACAGTGAGCAGAAACTATTCTTGAAAGATGATTCTACTGCAGAGGATATGGGGATAGATGCAACTGGACAGCAGGAGCAGACATTAGAATTATTTGAGCTCTATGAAAAGATAAAGATTTCTTATGTAAATGTATTTTACAGACTACCTCCGAATAAGGAGCAGCTGAAGGCAATACAGCAGCAGGTACAGGTGAAAATGAAGGAAATGGCTGCTGAGATGGAAGTTGGACTTTTGGAACAACAGCAACAAATGGAGCAAGCAGTTCAGGAAGGGAAGATGATTCCTGAAAGATATGAGCTTGAGATGCAGAAAGCTCAGGAAATGATGCAACAGCAGTTACAGGCTGCAGAGCAGGAATATATGAGTCAGTTACAAGCTGCAGCTTCCCAGATTGAGAATAAGATCATATCAGAGAAGGAATATAATATACTTCTAAAGGATAAAGCTTTTCAGGAGTCTGTTGTTGACAGTGTACAGTTTTATGGTATAAGAATAAGGCAGACTATTGTTGCAGGTGATAAGTTGCTTTCTGAGATAGTATACCCAGAGAATATAGTTGATTATCCTGTAATTCCATTTCATTACAAATGGACTGGAACTCCATATCCAGTATCTGCAGTTGCTCCTCTGGTAGGAAAGCAGAAAGAGATAAACAAGTCTCACCAGATAATGGTTCATAATGCATCTTTAGGATCTTCACTTAGGTGGTTATATGAAGAGGGTTCTATAGATCCAGAATTATGGGAACAGTATTCTTCTTCTCCAGGAGCATTACTTCCTATTAGACCAGGATCTGCTCCTCCTACTCCAGTCATGCCAGCTCCATTATCAAATGCATTCTTTTCTGTTGTTCAGCAGGGGAAAGCAGATATGGAATACTTAGCTGGAATTTATTCTTCAATGCAGGGAGATACTCAGCAACAGCATGAGACATTCAGGGGTATGCTAGCATTAGATGAATATGGGACCAGGAGAATTAAACAATGGATGAAGCATTCCATTGAACCAGCATTAAGGCAGTTGGGGAAAGTAATCATGCAAGTATCCCAATCTGTATATAGTGCAAATAAAAGATTTAGAATTATACAGCCTTCAGCTATTCAGGAACAGCGTGAGCAGGAATTGAATATTCCAATCTATAATGATATGGGACAGGCTATAGGGAAGTCAATGGATTATCAGGCAGCTAAGTTTGATGTAAGAATAGTTGCTGGTTCTACGCTTCCAGTAAATAGGTGGGCATATCTTGCTGAACTGAAGGAACTTATGCAGTTTGGTGTCATAGATGATATTGCAGTTCTTGCTGAAACTGATGTAAGAAACAAAGAGCAGATAGCAAAGCGTAAGAGTCTTTATGCTCAATTACAAGGTCAGTTGGGACAGATGGAAGAAGCATTGAAAGATAAGGAAGGTACTATTGAAACTCTTGAGAGACAATTGGTACAGGCTGGAATTAAGGGTAAGGTCATGCAGGCTGAGATGGAGATCACTAAAAAGAAGGAAGAAGTTAAAGGTGATATGAAGGATACTTATCGTTCAACAGAAGCAAAGCAGAAGCTTCTACAGAATGTAATGTCCAATGAAGTGGACTCTACAAAGAAAGATTTAACAAGAGAATTACAGTTTGCAAAAAAGAATTTGCAAGGTAGTAATAAAAAGTAGTAACATTAACAAAAGTATAGGAGAATAGAATGGAAGAAACAGCAGGCAACCCAGAAGCAATACCGACAGCTGATCAAGCTGAAAGTGAAGTTTTTGGCTCCTCTGAGGGCTTTTTTGAAGCTCTAGAAGAAAATGTAAATGGCGTAATTGCCGATGATAACACTGAGGCAACCCGACAGGAAGTTGGCACCGAGCAGGTAACCCAGCAAGAAACTGTTGGCTCCGATAATGTGGGTTGGGATGATGACGGTAATCCCTATAAAAAACGCTACAAAGATAGTAGTCGTGAAGCCGTTAAGCTGAGAGACAAGTATAAAGAGGTGGAACCTTTTGTACCTGTCCTTGAGGCAATGAAAAACGATAGCGGGCTAGTTGAGCATGTTCGTGAGTATCTGGTCAATGGAGGTAGTACTCCCAAGAGTGTACAAGAGCAGTTTGGATTAGATGAGGATTTTATGTTTGATGCTAATGAAGCAATGACAGAACCCGACTCTGATTCAGCAAAAGTCTTGAATGCTCAGGTAGACAAGGTCGTTAAGCATAGAGTGGGACAAATAGTACAAACTGAAAAAGCTAATGCAGCTAAAATGCAGCAACAGGCTTCACAGAAAACAATGGAAAATGAATTCAGAGAAAAGAAGGGCATGACTGATGAACAGTTTGATGCCTTTAAAGAAAAAGCACAGAAACATGTGCTTACTCTTGAAGACATTGATTATCTATTGAATCGTGATCAGGCTAATGCTAATGTTATCACATCTGCTAAAAATGATATGTTGGACCAGATGAAGAATGTCAGGAACATACCGACAACCGCTAGTGGAGCTAACAGCCAGACCGAAGAGAAGACTCCAGATAACGCTTTGTTTGATGGAATCTTAGGTCTGGATGGCGATTTAGATAACCTGTTCGGATAGAATTATTTTTACAAAGCCACTTGTGGCCTAGGATCTATCTGAACTTAAAATAAGGAGTTCGATATGTCTGATTTTTTATCGGTCATAACACCGAATACGAATCTTTCTGTATCGGATTTTGATGGGCGTGGCCCAGGTACAAGTACTAATTTAGCTACTGGAGATATACGTAGAAGGTATAACTTTGGTAGTCGAGTATCTGAGCTGGCAATTCCTCAAGATCCGTTCTTTAGGTTTGTAAGTAAGGTGGCAAAGAAACCGACAGACGATCCTCAGTTTAAGTTTTCTGAGAAGCGTCCTTCGTTTCATAAACGATATGCATATGCTATGGGCTTTATAACAAGTGCAGGAGCCGATTCATTTGGAGATGCAACATTAACTGCATTCAATGATGGTGGCGACCCTGTAGTAGCTGATGATACAGTAAAGTTATACATGGCTGGAGATTATAAATCTGCTGGCAATGTACAGAATGTATATGGCAATACATCTAATAAAGTAGATGTTGGTGTAAGTGGTACCACACCTCAGTTTTTCTTGCCAGGTCAGCTTGTTAAAGTTCCAATGAATAGTACTACATACACAGTTGCTAATTGGGGTACTGACTATATACTAGTACGTATTACTGAGGTTGATACTTCACCTCAGAGTGGAGCAGCTATAGATAGTAAGTATCCAGCATTAATAACTGCAAAAGTTGTTAGAGCTACTAGTGGTACTGCTGGGGAGTTATCTGGCTGGGATGCTGATAACTTTATACCTGGCGATATTGCTGATAGTTCTGGTCAAGAAGTTGTAGCAGATGTTAGTATTTCTGGTACTCTTGAAAAGTGTAGAAGCTATGTAGTTGGAAGTGCCCACCAAGAAGGATCTGGTTTTCCAGAGACTTGGGTGGATCAGCCCTATCAATCCAATCATGGTGTTACTCAGATTTGGAAAACTACAATGGCAATGACCAATACGGCCAGAGCTACAGTGTTGAAGTTTGAGCCAAATGAGTGGGCTAGGGTTTGGAAAGAAAAGCTGATTGAGCATAAGTGGGATATTGAAACCTCATTATTATTTGGTTCTCAATATGAGGATTCTACAGGTGGAATCAATTATACTCAAGGTGCTATAGACTATATTACCAGTTATGGTAATGCTTTTAGTCTTACAATAACAACTAAAACTCAAGATGACTTTCTTGATGATCTGTCAAACTACATTGATCCTCGCTATAATAATAGTCAAGCAACAATATTCTTCTGTAGTACAGCAGTATATAATTGGTTGCATAAACTATCTGGATACTTTGCTAATAATATAGCAAGTGTTCAGCCTAGTGGATTTGATGGAACTACTAATACAGCAGCTTTCCCTGCTGGATCATCATCAGCTTCTCTTGCAAGAGCTGAGCTGAGCTTAACTGGAAGAAAGAAGGTATTTGGTGTTGATGTAACTACAATATCAACTGTATATGGTGATATGCAGGTTGCACGAAATATCCATCTTGATGGTACAAATGTGAAAATGCTAGGTATTAACATGAAGAACTGTGCTTACAGGCCTTTAGTTGGTAATGGTATTAATCGTGATACTTCAGTCTACGTAGGAGTTCAAACTTTAGAGAACTCAGGAGTCGACCGTAGGGTAGATCAGATCTTAACTGAAGCTGGCATGGAATGGTCAATGGCCGAATCCCATGCTATCTGGACATAAGGAGGTAGACCATGGCGAATCCGATGTATGGACAAAATAAAGCTGATAGTCTATTAGATCATGCTGGGCATAGTACTATACTTGCAGATGCAAGTATGACATTAACTGCTGCTCAGTCAGGGTCAACTATTGTAATTGGTGCATATGGTTCTGATATTACTATAAAGCTACCTACTCCAGAGGCTGGCATGAATTTTCTATTTCTTAAAGGTGGCGTTGCTGCTGAAACAGAAGATACGATTATTGATAGTCAGGCTAATGCCAATTTCTTTGAAGGTGGTTTAACTATCCATGATACTGATGCAACTACTGCTAATGCTGAAATATTAGTAGCTATTGCACCCGATGGAAATAGTAATTCTAAGATGACCTTGAAAGATCCATCTCTTGGTACTTGGGTTAAATTGGTTTCTGATGGTACTGTGTGGTATTGTGTTGGATTAATAGCTAGTGCTACAGCAACAGCTGTTGTATATGCTGATCAATAAACAATAAAACTCTGAATTTCGTGATCTAATAACACGATATAAGGAATGGTGTAGGGAGGCTCGATACCTCCCTGCGCTGCTAAAATATGATAATGAATACGAATATAATACAAAATGAAGATAAAGTTCTTTCTTTGGCTTATCCTGAAGAATACAAAGAACTTTTAAATTACAGACCTCAGGACTTATATCAAATGGGACCTGTAATATCAAAATATATTCTTCCTAAGACTATATTAAAAAAGATGACTAATATATCTGAAGATATACTAAAGTCTAAAGATAAAAAGAGATGGGGATATCATCTGGCAGGACAAATAGATAGTGAGTATTTAATACCTGAGGATATTTTAATAAAAGAAAATTTATTAGATTATTTTAAGTTAATAGTAAAATGCTATTTGCGTGATTATATGGACAGAAGTCATTGTACAAATGTTAATACTAAAGTATTGCAGCTTGAGGTTGATCTAAATTCTATGTGGATAGTAGAGCAATTCAAACATGAGTATAATCCAGTACATTGGCATGAAAATTGTTCAATATCTTCTGTAATGTATTTAAAGACGCCTAGGATGAAAAATAATGGTAACATTCCAGGAAAAAAGGATCAAGCTGGCAATATAACTTTTATAAATAGATCTACTAATCCTGGGCAATCTTTTGAATTGCCACTATTTTCATTAAAGCCAAAAAAGGGGGATATATATATATTTCCATCTTCAATGGCTCATACAGTGTATCCGTTTGATAATGATGTAAGAAGATTAAGTGTATCTTTTAATGCTGATCATCATACTAACGTGAAATTTTTAAGTTGAAAGTAAATGGTCTTGAGAGGGCTGCCGATATGGTTTTTGCTTCCTTTCGGCTATGCTGGTAGCCTTCTCTTTTCATGGTAAAATAATATGGCAGATTTCGAAGCACAAGTAAACGCAATAACAAATCTTGGGATAGATGGCTCTGCTACTGATCCTGGAAGAACTGAGCTTAGTCAATTCTTAAATGATGGAATTGTTGATGTTACTAATAAAATAGCAAAGTTGAGACCTCAAGATAGAGAACAGTTTACCAGAGTATCTGGAGAAGTTACTAGCAATGGGTCTGAGAAGGTAGCTAGAGCTAGTATATTATCAGTAGTTCGTGAGTCTGGTACAAATAATGATTGGAGACCTTGTAATAAGATATCTCCAGTACATCAATCAGTAGTTACAGATCCAGAGAGCCTTTTCTTTGCATCTAAGTATCATCCTTCATATATGGTTGCAGAAGATGGTGCAATTAGTGTATTTCCTGCTCCTGGATCAGATCCAGATGCTTTTAAGGTGTATTATATTAATAATAATCCACGTGGTGATGACGACAATAGTGTTACTTATGCTACAAGTGGGCTAGCTTTTTTCCCAAAAGATAAGGAATATCTTATAATTATATATGCAAGTATAAAATCTCTTCAGGCTTCCTTGTCTGCTGTAAATATATCTACTTTCAGTCTTACAGCTGTGCCTCCAGATGTTCCAACATTAAGTGAGTCATCTGTTACTATTACAGGTACTGCTCCAACATATACGGCTCCATCATTGGATGCAAGTTCAGACCAAATTACAGAAATGGAAGCTGGTGCTATAGGTAGTGCTCAAACTGATACTGAGCAATGGTTTGATGTTGCAGGTGATTTTATAGAAACAGAGGAAGATTCAGAGTTAGCCGCTGCTCAATTACAAAAGATTTCTGCTTATCTGCAAGCATACTCAGCATCTATGCAGAATCAGCTGCATAAATTTAATGATGCTAATGTAGAATATCAGGCAACACTTCAGAAGAATATAAAGGATGCTGATTTTGATAATCAGGAGGAAGCTAGATTACTACAAAAGTATGGTGCTGAAGTACAGGAGTATCAGGCAGAAGTGGCAGCTGAGGTACAAACTTATCAGCAGGAAGTGGCTGAAAAATCAACAGAATATCAATGGCAGACTGCCAGACTTCAGGACTTGAAACAAGAGTATGCTCAGGCATTTGCTATAATGGCACCACCTCCTCAGGCACAGCAACCTCAAAGAAGGGCTAGAAGATGAAAGTACAGGAAGTAATGGAGAGAGCTGGTATTGCTGATACTGGTAGAGCCATAGCTTATATCAAGGATGGACTTGAAGAGTTGAATATGATATCTGAAACTCATGTTACTACAGAAAGAATTGATATAACAAAGGACCAAAGATTTTATAACTTCCCTAACGATATGATAAAGATATTAGATATCAGGTGTAAGAATCAGTTGAATGCTGATGATGAGTACAGATCTATACCAAGAATGATAGGTGAGCCAGTAAGGAAGGATGCAGATGGCGACTAGCAAAGAATATGCATATTATATAAAAGGTAACAAGGTTGCCATTGTTCAGAAGGACTGGACATTCTCTGGTGGCCAGACTCTATCACAGCCAGGATTAAATGATCTTGGTGCTCAGGGTGCTCTATTATGGAAGAGTCCTAAGGAGAGCATTGCAGGTGGACTAGAGATGCAGTATGTATATAGTCCACAATATAGAATATATTCTAATGCTGCAGTTAATGTAAATAAGTTTTATGTAAATGGATGGACAGTGATAGGGGGTTATCTTACTTTTTTAAGAAGTGCTGCAGCAGGAGATGTAAGTTGGGCAAATTCTCCTGAGGATGCTGTTACATCAGGTACTTCTGGGGAGACTGGTGGCCAAACTCTAGATTATATTGTAGTTAGAGGAAGCGAAAGATGGAATGGTCTGCATAGAGTCCAAACAGCTGGAACAGAAGGTCAGCTGATTACCTATACTAAAGTTAAATCTACTCTTCCCTATTGGGAGGATCAGGATATAGATTTTTTAAGTAGTGAGCTTATGAGAGATGGTGGAGGAACAAGTAATCTTCATTTGGCAGATCATTTTAGTGCAGGTGATTATGTTTTTATCTCTGGTGTAAGTTCGACTACACAGAACAATGGATTATTTAAAGTAGCTAGTGTATCACAAAGCGATACAGATACAAGTAGTTCAGTTACTGTGGATACACAATATGCTGTTGTCCTGTCAGACAATTCTACTACTGCATCTACGGGTCTTGACAATGAATATAGTGCTGATGCTTCATGGGGGAATCAAACAGGTCTTAGTACTGTAAATGTTTATAAAGCTCATAGAGATTTTTCATATATACTTACAGACGTAGATGTTCTTAATGATGAGAATGATGAATTAGATATACCAAGATATTTGGCAAATGGTCTTGTATACTATGTAAAAGCTAAGTATGCAGAGGATGCAGGTGATATAGAGAAGAAGGAATATTTCATGAGAGAATTTAGGAGAATAACTGAGAAACATCAGTCAACTAAGAAGATGGGTACATACAGAGCTCAGGGATTAAGTTTATTAAGGTCTTAGTGTGGCTGATAGAATAGTATATAAGAATCATTGTACACCACAGGAGAAGCAAGCATTTTCTGGTGGAGATAGATGGTATTTGGATAGTGATTGTGGAAGGAAACTTACTGGTATTTGTGAATCTAAATTAGGAGTTATTGGTACTCCAGTAACGGGTACATTTTCCAGTACAATTAGTCTTTCAAGTGTTAAGTTTATTCATGTAAAGAATACTGATACATCAGGTAGTGATTATCTTCTTCTAAATATAGGTACTATGGGGGCTGTTATTAGATTAAACTATGGTGAATCTTTTTCAAGTGATGTAGGTAGGACTGCTTCAGATACTACTACAGTTGCTATTACTGCAAGTGGCACTCCAGGATTTGAGTATATAAAAGGATTTTCTGGACCACCTTGATTTTAGGATTATAAAATGGCAGATGCAAGAAGAGTTATATTTAGTACATATGTAATTCCCCAGGAATATTTTCCAATGGAGGAAACCAATGTAGTTAAATATTCTATAGAAGCTGGAAGTGGCAGAACGTATGGTGGAAAAGGGACTGTAGACACCACAGCTACACAGTGGGGAGAAGCATGGACTTCTATGAATCATTTTTTACAATATTGGGAAGATATGAGTAGTAATTGGGAAGATGGGGGAGTAGGATGGGATGGAACCCAAACTATAAGTGCTGAAACTTATTTAAATGTAGACTCAGCTTCTTCCAGTAATCCAGTACTCTTTTTATACATAAGAAACTTAGGAACTGCTTCAGATCAAGGTTTAAAGGTTAGTTTAGATGATGATGTTTATGGGATATATATTCCTCCAAAGGGAGCTTTATCTTTAAGAGGTGACGGCACTACTCTTCAAATGAATCATGTGAAGGTAAATAAAGTCACAAGCAATACAACAATAGAATTTATAATAGCAAAGTAATGCATTAGTAAGGATATCTGAAATGGCAACTTTAACAGGAAATACAATAGCAAGTACATATACAGGACTACTTTCTGTATCTGGAGCAGTTGGGGCTGTAACTCTGGAGTCAGTAACTGATGGAGCTGGGACAGCAACATCGTTATCTTTATCACAACAAAAGGCAAAAATTTTACTTGGTACTGATAGTGGTGATGATTTTACTATCAATAATGGGAGTGCAGATATTGTACTTGTAGAAGGTGATACAAATGATGTTACATTATTAGATGATCTTATATTTATAAGTGATTCTGCAGTAATTAAATTTGGTGCTGATGGGGATACTATTCTTACTCATACAGATGGTACAGGTTTAACTTTAAATGGTACAAATAAATTATGTTTTTATGATGCATCTCAATATATTAGAGCAACTAGTAACTCAAGAATACAGATTAGTGCAACCGATGAAATAGATTTAACAGCTACAGATATTGATATAAATGGTGCAGTAGACATTAGTGGTGTTGCTTCAGCGACAACCTTTGAACCAGATGGCGATACATCGGCATCTGATAATGCAGCAATAGGTTATACTGCTTCTGAAGGCTTAATCCTGACAGGACAGGGAAGTACGTCAGACATTACATTAAAAAATGATGCAGATACTACTGTGTTTACTGTCCCTACTGGTACTGATGATATTTTATTTCCAGACTCAGCTGAAGTTATTTTTGGTGCAGGTTCAGATTTAGAGATTTATTCTGATGGTACGCATGGTATTATTAAACAAAAGTCTGGGGGTATACTAAAGTTAGGTACTGAGAGTGGCGTTGCAATTACAATAGGACACACAACATCAGAAACAACTGTAGCAGATAATCTAACAGTTGATGGTCAATTTAAAAGGTATCAAGGTACTCAAGCTACTACTGATAATGGAACAACTGCAATATCAGCAGCAAATGTATTAACAGGTATTATTCAATGTACACCAGATGCTGATAGGAGTAAGGCAACTGATTCAGCATCTAATTTTATTACAACTTTAGAATTAACTGATGATAATGACTCATTTGATTTTAGTTTAATAAATTTAGCTACTGATGGAACCTCACACATTACTATAACAGCTGGAGCTAGTGTTACTTTAGTTGGATGTATGGTCGTATCAGCTCAAGATTTAGCAGAAGATGCATTTACTTCTGGGGTTGGAAGGTTTAGGATAAAAAGGTCTTCTGGTTCAGCATGTACGATGTTTAGGATAGCTTAATAAAGAGATTGAAAGAAGTATGATTATAAGAAGATGTAGCCAAGGTCATCGTGTTAGAGTTCATAAGAACACTACACCAGGGACAACAAGAACTAAGACTTATGCTGATGGTAGTACTGAGACTTTGACTTACCCTTCATCTAAAGACTACTTTGTAGATGTTGATGGTACAGTTGCTAAGACAACAGATAGTTTTAAAGTAGCTGAAGAATTCTATGTAGCTGAATGTGCAAAGAAGCATGGAGATGGACATGGCAGGTTGTCTGGCAATCATCATATATTAAATGGTGTGGCTACTTTACAGTCTGATTATCCATCTGATTCAAATACAAAGAGTGAGATAAAAGATTTTTACGATAAACGTGGTGTCTCTTATGCTGGCAGTGAAACTAAATCAGAATTACTGTCAAGGATAGCATTTGAAAAGAACGCAAAACATTTAAGGATATAAATTTAATTAAACAACAGTCTGTATAGGGAGCATTCTCGCCCCGCATGGCAGACTACAATAATAGGAGAATAGAATGGCAAGCTTACAAAAACACAGATCACACGAATCTTTAAATATGGATTCAGCAGCTGATTGGCAGATTCAAACTGTAAATTCAATAACAACTGCAGAATCGTATGATGTGTCTAGTTATCATACAGTCCACCTAATGAGTACTGAAGATATATATTTTGAGTTTACAGATTCAGCATCAGATGCATTAGCAACAGGTAATACTTTATATTTAATGGGTGGTGATACAATATATTCATTAAAAGTTCCTAGAGCATTAGGTTCTACTATTTATCTTTGGATAGAAGATAAAAGTGGTTCTGGGACTTCAGTTAGAATGGTATTATCATGAGAAGTCCAATTATATCAACAACAGCGGATTCTATATCATCAGGTGGTTCAATATCAGGACACCTGACTATTGAAGGTGATTTAACTGTAACTGGGGCTGGAGCAGGATTTGCATATTCAGAAGTATTAACTGGTGATATGGTAATTCAAGATACCACTGATAATGCTACTGGTGGTGTTTTAAGACTCCAAAATACAAAGGCAGGAGAAGCTGGCGATGATGCTGACGATGCTGGTACTATATCTTTTTATGCACCTGATGCTGGAAGTAATTCAGAAGAAATGTCTACTATCATTTCAGAGATTGGATTAAATCAGACTAATGCTACTGCTGGCAAATTAACATTTAAGACAATGGCGGCTAATTCATCTACTGCATTATTGACTTTAAATGGATGGGCTGGTGGTTCTCATGGCTCAGATGAAAGTTCAATAGTTTTAAATACAGGCTTAGTTGGGATTGAAAATAGTTCATTAGAAACTTGGGAAAAAGATTGGACTGCTTTGCAAATAGGTGGAGATGGAGCATTATCTGCTGTAACGACAGCAGCACCTGGTAATGATTTTTTTATTAGCCGTAATACTTATTATGACGAAACAAATTCACGTTGGGAGTATATGTCAACCAATGGGGATGATGAAGCAGAGGTATTACAGTTGTCTAATGGTATGTTTACTGTATCATTAACTGGAACTGCTGGTGCTGACGATGCTGCAGTATCATTTACTAATGTAATGGTTCTCGACTCCAACTCCCGCATCAGCCTCTCGAATAACAATGTATCTGGAGCAACTGGTAATACGGTTTTTGGCAAATTGGCTGGTAATGCACTTGCGAGTGGAGGTACTAACAATGTTTTCATAGGCGAAAATGCTGGATTAGTCCACACAATAGGCGATTTTAATGTAGTAGTTGGACATAGTGCGTTTTCAGATACAAATAACGATGCTGACTCGTTGGCTTCATCTGGAAATATCGCTATAGGAAGAGATGCGATGGGAGGAACGTGGGCTGGTGAACAAACTGACAACTGTGTTGCGATAGGTGATTCTGTTATGACGGGTGCGTTGAGTGATGTTGACGGTACAATCGCAATAGGTAAGTCTGCACTCACCGCCCTCACATCTGGTGCTGAAAATACAGCCATTGGTTATCAGGCAAATTTAGAAGGTACAACAGGCAGGGGCAATACTGTGTTGGGATATAGGGCAATGTGGCAATCTGGTGGGGATGTCACTGCTCAAGACAATGTATTTATTGGGCCATACTCAGGTGGTGGCGATTGGGGTGGTGCTGGCGTTGATAATAACATAGGCATTGGTTATGCTGCTTTAAATGGTGTAATGAATGGTGCAAATAATAATATTGGAATCGGATTTGAAGCTCTCAATGATATTACAACTGGTGATAATAATATTGGCATAGGACTTGGAGCTGCGGATAAACTTACTGCTGGTGGGGATAACATTGCAATTGGTGCAACGGCTTTAGATGCGGCAGATGGTGGAGAAACATCAAATATAGCCATAGGTGTTAACGCTATGGGAGCAGTAGATGAAGGAGCGAATGACCACGCAGATGCTAATATTGCTATTGGACAGAACGCTCTAACAGGAGGTACTTTAACTGATGGAGCTGGAAATTTAAGTCACAATATTGCTATTGGGTATGATGCTTTGGCTGATACAGGGGTAAATGACCATCTTGGTACTATCGCTATTGGATATGCGGCTCTCGGAGCCCTCACATCTGGTTCTGGGAATGTTGCTGTGGGGTATAGTGCTTTAACTACAAATGAAGATGGAGGTTATAATACAGCCGTTGGATATGAATCTTTAAATGTATTTGAGGCTGATGCTTCTAATCATGGTCAGAATACAGCCGTTGGTTATCGGTCGGGTAAATTTGTTTCTACGGGTACATACAATACTTTTCTGGGTTCAGGTTCGGGCCAAGGAATTACTGGAACAAGATTAACTGGAGATAGTAATACTGCTGTTGGTCAGGACTCTGGAATATTATTACAGGGAGCGGCTCACGAAAATACATTTCTGGGCCAAGGTTCTGGAGACGTTGTAACAACGGGTTCGGATAACACTTGCATTGGATTTGGAGCAGATACAGATGATGCTACAGCGGTAAATCAATCTGTAATTGGTCACAGCACAACAGGCGTAGCAGACAACTCAGTAACACTTGGTAATGCTGATGTAACAAATATTTATATGGCATCGGATAAAGGTGCTAATATCAGAGCAGACAATGCTAAGATATACGTTCAAGGTGTTCAATTTCCAGCCACTCAATCAGCAAGTGGTGATGCAAATGTTCTTGACGATTATGAAGAAGGTGAAATTCAACCTGATGTAACTTGCAGTGGAAGTGGTTCATATACCAAAGGAGGCAGTAGGACATATCTGGCTTATACAAAAATAGGAAGACAAGTAACTCTTAGCGGTCAAATTGATATTACTGGCGAATCAAGTCCTGTTGGAAATTTACAAGTTCAATTACCTTTTACTGTTGGTGCTACGACTGAAGCTGGAGATTCAGCATTTGGAACGGGAGTTATTTCTTCACACGGTGGTACTATGGTTAATAATTGCACGGCAATTGCTCATAGTGGGGAAGCGATTATGAAATTTTTCAACGTAGCGGATGATGGCACATTTGCATACATAGATAAAGATGATGTTGATACAGCTTTTAGCTTCCATATTTCATTAACATTTATTGCGGCTTAATTGGATAATTAAGTGGAACAAATAAACAATAGGAGTCAAAAATGGCTTTAGAAAAAGTAATAACATATGATTACGAGATAAGAGGTGAGTTCAAACATATTCAGGAACGACAGAGAACTGCTGTTGCTGAAGATGGCAATGAACTTTCTTTTTCATATCACAGGAGAGTTTTAACACCTGATGCTGATATATCAAGTGAATCAGATGAGATTAAAGGTATGGCATCTGCTCTTTGGACTGATGCAGTAAAAGCTGCTTGGGCAGCTAAACAAGCAGAATAATAAATAACAGGAGAATAATATGAATTGGTCAGAATACAGCACATTGAAG
>Ga0208030_1000951_pt1 | contig 18536 bp, 16 predicted proteins | sample MalvirDeepMed_M9_FD_184246 | JGI IMG/M metagenome (GOLD analysis project Ga0208030, IMG submission 184246) | Marine viral communities from the Global Malaspina Expedition - Malaspina viral metaG DeepMed_M9 (SPAdes) (version 2) | ecosystem: Environmental > Aquatic > Marine > Oceanic | place...
TCGATGATGGCACTGGCATCGGTCCAGGTGCGGAACAGGTAGTTGCCCTTGAAGAAGGAGTTGTGGCCGTAACTGGCGTGGGCGATCACCAGCGCCTGCATGGGCAGGGTGTTCTCTTCCATCAGGTAGGCGATGCAGGGGTTGGAGTTGATCACGATTTCATAGGCCAGCCCCATCTGCCCGCGCTGATATCCCTTGGAGGTCTGCAAGAACTGCTTGCCGAAGGACCAGTGGTGATAGCCCACGGGCATGCCGACGGAGCTGTAGGCGTCCATCATCTGCTCGGCGGTAATCACCTCCACCTGATTGGGGTAGGTGTCGAGGCCAAACTCGGCCGCGCATTTGGCGATCTCTTCGTCGTATTTCTGGATCAGCTCAAAGGTCCACTCCGAGCCGGTGGAAATGGGCGTTCCTGCCTTGGGTTGTTCGCTTTCCGGTGCGTTCGGGCGATCAATCAGGCCGCTCATGCCACTTTCCTCTCGAACAACTGTCGGAATACCGGGTAAATGTCAGCAGGGTCTGCAATCTGCTGCATGGCAAAGCTTTGCGGGAACTGTTCCAGGATTTTCTCGTATTCGTACCAGAGCATCTGGTGGTCCTGGGGGGTGATCTCGATGTACGAGTAATACTGCACCAGGGGCAGAATGCGTTCTGACAACAGTTTGCCGCACACCGGGGAGTCATCGTTCCAGTTGTCGCCGTCAGAGGCCTGGGCAGCATAGATATTCCACTCCGCCGGCGAGTAGCGGGATTCGATAATCCGGTGCATCAGTTTCAGGGCGCTGGAGACAATGGTGCCGCCGGTTTCCCGGCTGTAGAAGAATTCTTCTTCGTCTACCTCCTTGGCGCTGGTGTGATGGCGGATAAACACCACGTCGATCTTCTTGTAGTTTTTCTTCAGGAACAGGTACAGCAAGATGAAGAAGCGCTTGGCGATGTCCTTGTGCATCTGGGTCATGGAGCCGGACACGTCCATCAGACAGAACATGACGGCGCTGGTGGCGGGCTTCGGTTGCTTCTGGTGCTGGCGGTAGCGCAGGTCGATTTCATCGATGAACGGAATGCGTTTGACGTTGGCTTTCAGCCGCGCGATTTCCTCTTCCAGCACCTTGATCTGGTCTTCGTGGCTGAAGGCAGGGTCCAGGTCATCGGGAGCGCTTTTCAGGGCTTCCAGCTGCTTTTCCAGGTCCTTGATCTTCTTCTTGCGGGCGCCGCCCAGGCCCAGCCGCCGGGCATGGGCGCCCCGCAGGGAGCGCACCACGTCCAGCTTGGCGGGAACGCCCTGGCTGGTAAAGCCGGCCCTGACATAGCTGAAGGCTTCGGTGTCTTTAAGCTGCTTGCGGGCCAGGTTGGGCAGTTCCAGGTCATCAAAGAGGAATTCCAGGAATTCTTCCTGGGTAATCTGGAACGCGAACTCATCCATGCCCTCGCCATCCGGGCTGGCCTGGCCTTGACCCTGGCCCTGACCACCACCGCCCTGGGGTTTGGCAATGGTATCGCCGGCCACCCATTCCTGGTTTCCGGGGTGCACTACTTCCTGTCGGCCGCCCTGGCCATGGTGGAAGATACGTTCTTCAATGTCGCGGGTCGGAATGCTGACTTTCTCGCCCCGCTCGATATCGGTAATGGAGCGCTTCTGAACGGCATCCGACACCGCTTTCTTGATGTGGTGCCGGTACCGGCGCAGGAACCGTTCCCGGTTCACTGCGCTCTTGTTTTTGCCGTTCAGGCGCCGGTCGACAATGTGGGTCATACCCATGGGTCTGCTCCCGCTGGCCGTTAATGGGATTTACGTACACGCAGATACCACTCGGCGAGCAAGCGGACCTGTTTCTCGGTGTACCCACGTTCGACCATGCGTTCCACAAACTGTTTGTGCTTCTTCTGGTCTTCCTGGCTGGCTTTCGGATTGAAGGAAATCACCGGCAGCAGGTCTTCGGTGTTCGAGAACATCTTCTTCTCGATCACGCTGCGCAGCTTCTCGTAGCTGAGCCAGCTCGGGTTCTGGCCCTGGTTGTTGGCCCGGGCCCGCAGGACAAAGTTGACCACTTCGTTGCGGAAATCCTTCGGGTTGGAAATGCCGGCCGGTTTCTCGATCTTCTCCAGCTCGTCGTTGATGGAGGCCCGGTCCAGGATTTCCCCGGTTTCCGGATCTCGGAATTCCTGGTCCTGAATCCACAGGTCGGCATAGGTCACGTAACGGTCGAACAGGTTCTGGCCATATTCGCTGTAGCTTTCCAGGTAGGCGGTCTGGATTTCCTTGCCGATAAACTGCACGTAGTGGGGCGCCAGGTATTCCTTGATGAAGCGCAGGTACTTTTCCTGGATTTCCGGCGGGTATTGCTCCTGCTCGATCTGCTTTTCCAGTACGTACAGCAGGTGCACCGGGTTGGCTGCCACTTCGGTGGTGTCGAAGTTGAAGACCTTGGACAGGATCTTGAACGCGAAACGGGTAGACAAGCCGTCCATGCCTTCCATCACCCCGGCCGCATCCCGGTACTCCTGGATGGACTTGGCTTTGGGGTCGGTGTCTTTGATGCTCTGGCCGTCATACACCTTCATCTTGGAGAAGATGCTGGAGTTCTCCGGCTCCTTGATGCGGGACAGCACCGAGAACTGGGCCAGCATGTCCAGCGTGTCCGGGGCGCATGGCGCACCTGCCAGGGAGCTGTTCTTCAGTAGCTTGCGGTAGATCTCGATCTCTTCGCTTACCCGCACACAGTAGGGCACCTTGACGATGTACACCCGGTCCAGGAATGCTTCGTTGTGCTTGTTGTTGCGGAAGGTCTGCCACTCGGATTCGTTGGAGTGGGCCAGGATAACGCCGTCAAACGGCACCGAGCCCATACCTTCGGTGGTGTTGTAGTTGCCTTCCTGGGTGGCGGTCAGCAACGGATGCAGCACCTTGATCGGTGCCTTGAACATTTCCACAAACTCCATCAGCCCCTGGTTGGCTTTGCACAGGCCACCGCTGAAGCTGTAAGCATCCGGGTCATCCTGGGAGAAGTCTTCCAGCATGCGGATGTTGACCTTGCCCACCAGGGCGGAGATGTCCTGGTTGTTGTCGTCGCCCGGCTCGGTCTTGGATACGGCAATCTGGTCCAGTACCGACGGGTAACGTTTCACCACCCGGAACTGACTGATGTCGCCACCAAACTCGTGCAGGCGTTTGACCGCCCAGGGCGACATGATGTTTTTCAGGTAGCGGCCGGGAATGCCGTATTCCTCTTCCAGAATCGGGCCATCCTCGGCCGGGTCGAACAGGCCCAGCGGGCTTTCGTTCACCGGTGAGCCCTTGATGGCGTAGAAGGGTACTTTCTGCATCAGGGCTTTGAGTTTCTCGGCCAGGGAGGATTTGCCGCCGCCAACGGGGCCGAGCAGGTACAGGATCTGTTTCTTTTCCTCCAGGCCCTGGGCGGCGTGGCGGAAGAAGGACACGATGTTTTCCACGGCTTCTTCCATGCCGTAAAACTCATCGAATTCCGGGTATCGTTTGATGACTTTGTTGGAGAAGATGCGTGACAGTCTAGAGTCACGGGAGGTATCGATGAGTTCGGGTTCGCCGATGGCGATCAGCATCCGCTCGGCTGCGGTGGCGTATGCTGTCGGGTCCTGTTTGCAGATCGCCAGGTATTCCTCAAGGGAATACTCTTCCTCCTGAGTCTGGGCATACCGGTCTTTGAAGTGCTGCAGAATGGTCATAGATGGCCCCTCGCTTTTCTCTTGTCTGTTATAGCGTCACGCAATGTCCCCGTTTTTGTTTCGCCGCCGTTCCGGGCGGTGTGTCTGGCGCTGAATTAAATGGGTTGGTTCTGGCAGGTATACGTTGTCCGGTGCGTTCCGGCCTGCTTGTTTTGAGCTTAGTTCACAGTTGCGGGGTTGGACAGGTGGGGGTCATGTTCGGTTCATTAAATTGTGGTATGGGGGATTTGCGGCGGCTTCCGGGTTTTGGGGGCTGACGTACACCGGGGCAGGATTTTTCAGGGCAAACTGCAACTCGCTGCGCTCAGACATACAGATTTGCCCTGAAAAATCCTGCCCCGGCATACGTCGATCGGGGCCCCGGTGGGGCCGCCTTCAGGGAGCTCCCCTGTTTGATGGGGACTAGTGAAAACCTATTTCTTTGTGAGGGTGAAAACGCTTTCTGCGGCGCCGTTTCTCAGGCCTCTTCTTTTGGCGAAGGGGTTGTCGTGGGCCATGTCACGTTTTAGTACGTGGTTGATTTCGTAGTCTTCGCCGTAGAGTTTGAAGACTTCTTCGTCGCTGACGTTGAAGGGAGGGCCTTTCATTTCGTTGCTGTCGTAGTCGAGGGTGATCAGCAGGATTCTGGTGCCGTCGGGGATGATGGCGGTGAGGTGGTCTACGTAGCCTTTGCGCATTTCCGGTGGCAGGGCGATGAGGGCGGCGCGGTCGTAGACCAGGCGGATGTGTTTTAGGTCTTCCGGGACGAGTTGGAAGAAGTCGCCGCACCAGAGTTGCAGGTCGTCGTGTTTGAAGGTGGTGAAGGGTTCGCCGGGGTGGACCATGGCTTTTTCGCGGGCTTCTTCGAAGAAGTCTTTGCAGGCGATGTCGCTGAGTTCCACGCCGATGACGGGGTGGCCGCGGTCGTGGAGCCACCACATGTCGTGGGCTTTGCCGCACAGGGGCACGAAGACGGCATCGGTGCCTTCGCCGGCCAGTTCGGGCCAGTGGTCATGCAGGTATTGGTTGACGGTGCCTTCGTGGAAGCCGATTTGGCTCTTTTCCCAGCGCTCGTGCCAGAATTCGTGTTCCATGGTGGGTCTCCCTGAATTTGCTCGTTTTACCCAGTCTACCTTAATCTGTGCTGTTCTTGAGTCGGGAGAAAAGTATGAAAGCAGTCTTTCTGGATAGCACTACCCTGGGCAGCGATGTGGACCTGGCGCCGATTGAGCAGGTGACCGGCGGTTTGACCTGTTTTGAGCGGACGTCGCCGGAGCAGGTGCTGGAGCGGATTCGGGGTTTTGATACGGTGCTGGTGAACAAGGTGGTGCTGGGCCGTGAGCATTTCGAGGCCTGTCCGGAGCTTAAAACCATTGCGGTGGTGGCTACGGGGCTGAATAACATTGATCTGCCGGCAGCAAGGGAACACGGCATTCAGGTGATGAATGTGACCAACTACGGCCGTTCCACGGTGGCCCAGCACACCATGGCGCTGATTCTGGCGCTGGCCACGCGGCTGCTGGATTACAACCGGGATGCCCGTAATGGCACCTGGGGCAAGAGCGATATGTTCTGCCTGATGGATCACCCGATCATGGAGCTGGAAGGCAAGACTCTGGGAATTGTCGGTTATGGCGACCTGGGGCAGGGTGTGGCCGAGCGGGCGAAGGCCTTTGGCATGAACGTTGTGCTGGGCTGCCGGCCGGGGCAGGCACCGGGGGAGGTGGATGGTTATCCGCGCATTGCGCTGGATGAGCTGTTGGCGCAGGCGGATGTGTTGTCGCTGCACTGCCTGCTGACGGATGAAACCCGGAATATGATTGGTGAGCGGGAATTGCGCCTGATGAAGCCAACCGCATTGCTGGTCAATACCAGCCGTGGCGGCCTGGTAAACGAGGAGGCGCTGGCGGACGCGTTAAGAAGCGGCGAGATTGGCGGTGCCGGCTTTGATGTGCTGACTGAAGAGCCACCCCGCAACGGTAACCCGCTGCTGGCGGATGATATTCCCAACCTGATTGTGACGCCCCACTCCGCCTGGGCCAGCCGTGAGGCCCGTCAGCGGATTGTGGGGATTACTGCAAGGAACCTGGCGTCGGTTCAGAACTGATAGCCGACGCTGAAGGACGCACCCACCTGGCTCATGCTCAGCTCGATGTGCTGGCCGGGGCCCATGGGGTTTTCGCCACGGACGGTTTTGCGCGGTGAATAGAAGGCCATGCCCGAGACTTCCAGGGCTTCGCTGAACCGGTGGGTAAAGCCGCCGGTGAAGTGCCATTCCTGGACGCCCGGCGCCAGGATGTTGAACAGCACTTCTTCGTCCGGGATGGGCTGCTCGCCGTAACTGACGCCGGCACGCCAGGTTTGTTCGTTGCTTTGCTGCCACTGCCAGCCGAGTTTGACGATGGTCATGTCGTCCCAGCCGAAGCCTGGGCCGTTATCCCCGCCCAGTTGGGAGCTCGCATCGCCGCCCCGTACGTTCATCAGTGCCGGCATCATCGGGTTGCCAATGCTGTTGATCTCGCTGTAGCGGATGTGCTGAACATCCAGCAGCAGCCAGTGGTTTTCAAGTCCGGACCAGGCGATGCCGGCGTTGAACATCTGGGGAATGTCGAAGCCGCCCTGTTCGGCAAACAGGCCTTCGTATTTGTTGAACTCTTCCATTTCCAGGATGGTGCGGAAGTTCAACCCGGCGCGCAGGGTGTCAGTGAGTTCACCCTGCCAGCCGATCTGCAGGCCGTAGCCCCAGGCTTCGTCGGTGCCGTTGTTGGTCAGGGCATTCGGGTTTGACGAGAAGCCCAGGTTGCCAAATGCCTGTAGGCCTTTCGCCTCAAAGCGCTGGTAGGCAATCAGGGGGGAAATGCCCAGTGCCTGGCCGTCAGAGAATTCCCAGGACCAAGTGGGGGCGATGAACAGCTGCTCCAGGTTGACGCCGGTTTTGCCTGCACCAAAGGTGCCGCCATTCTCGCCACTGTATTCAGTGTTCATGCCGCCATTGGCAAACACCGACAGACCAAGGCTGTGGCCGTTGCCCATGGCCCGGTTATAACCGAAATGAGGAATCAGGAAGGCGTCATTTTCGCTTTGTACGGTTCCGGGGGCGAGATAGAAAGTTCCAGCAGGTGGCGGCATAACGCCACCTTCCACGCCCTAACGCCGACGCGGAGAAAATACCTCCAGCCCGCCGTCCACGCGGCTGCCCACAAACGCCATACCTGCCGGGTTGGTGGCTGCCGCAATGCTGTCCTGGGACAGCGCGGTTCCTGCGCCAGCCATACCGGCGTTCTTGGTGCCATAGCCGTGGCTGAAGTAGCCGTTGGTGGCCAGTGCGGCAGACGGTGCTGCGGCAATAAGGGCGGTGGTGGCAAGAATCCGGGACAAGCGCATTGATCAAACCCTGTGGTTATAAATGAATCAGTTCTTTAGGCGCGCCTTTTGACGTTAATACGGTTATAAGTGGAAGTAACAAAACTTGATATGGTTATATTGTTTTTTCAGGCCAGCGGCAGCGCCGCCGTTGCATTATTGCTGAGAGAATCGGCTTGTTTACTGCCCCTTGGCTGATAAGCTGTAGAAAAGACTGACAAACAGGAACTTGCGTGGCTTCCATTCAATTGAAAGACCGGCTCCAGGCTGCTGAAGACTGGATTCTTGCCAACCCCAACCCGCCCCAGAAATGGCCCTGGACCTGGTTTTACAAAACCGGGCGTTCGCTGTACGCACTGATCCGGGATGTACTCAGTGGCCAGCTCACCCTGCATGCTATGAGTCTGGTGTATACCACGCTGCTGAGTATTGTGCCTTTGCTGGCCCTGAGCTTTTCCGTGCTCAAGGCGCTGGGGGTGCACCAGAAGATGGAGCCCTTCCTTTACCAGTTCTTCCAGCCCATGGGCCCTCAGGGGATCGAGATGGCGGAACGGATCCTGGGCTTTGTGGATAACATCAAGGTGGGGGTTCTGGGTTCCGTAGGCCTCGGCTTGCTGGTGTACACGGTGATCTCGCTGGTACAGAAGGTGGAACGCTCCTTTAACATGATCTGGCGGGTGCCGGAAATGCGCTCCATGGCCCAGCGCTTCAGCAACTACCTGAGCGTGATCATGGTGGGCCCCTTGCTGATGGTGTCGGCCATTGGTGCTACCGCCACGGTGTTTTCGTCCGACATGATGCAGACCCTGATGGCGGTTGAGCCGTTCGGTTCGGTGATTGTGGCCGTCAGCCGGTTTACCCCGTTCTTCCTGGTGGTGGCGGCATTTACCTTTGTTTATATCTTCATTCCCAACACCCGGGTGAAATTTCGCTACGCTTTCCTGGCGGGCCTGATTGCCGGTGTGTCCTGGCAGGCGGCGGGTATGATCTTTGCGTCCTTTGTGGCGGGCTCTGCCAAGTATGCCGCCATCTACTCCGGCTTTGCGGTGGGGATTATCCTGCTGATCTGGATTTACCTGAACTGGATGATTCTGCTGCTCGGTGCCAGTTTGTCGTACTACATGCAGAACCCGGGCTCGGTGGCCAAGCGCCGTGAAGTGCAGCTGGCACCGGAGCTGCAAGAGCGGGTGGCACTGGCCTTGATGTGGATGGTGGCCCGGCCGTTCAGCCGGGGTGAGCCGGCGCCGCAACAGGAATCACTGGAATACCAGATGCATGTGCCGGGGGAAATTACCCGAAATATCAGCGACAAGCTGATTCGCGCCGGCCTGTTGAGCCTGGCCGGGCGAAACGGTGACCAGTTGGTGCCCGGGCGGGCGCTGGACCTGATCACCGTGGGTAACGTGCTGCAGGCGGTGCGCCGGGATGAAGACCGGGTTGTGGAGCGCTTGCCGGTGCAGTCGATGCCGGAGCGGTTGCTGGAGCTCTCGTCCGGCCGTGAAGATGTCAGTTTTTCGGAGCTGCTCAGATAAGCGCTTCGCCGAATACGAACACCAGCTGGCACACGCCGGCGGCAAAGCCAAGGAAGGCACCTACCAGGATGAGCTTGATCTCGTCCTCCTGGAAACAGGGCCGCAGCAGGTCCTGAAACTCTTCTGACGACAGCGCAATCATGCGCTCTACCATAATCGACTCCACGGCCCGGGCCCGGTCCTTCTCGAACACCGGGTTGTTGAAGGAGGTCTGGGAGATTTCGATAGCCTTTTCGCCCACCTGGTTCTTCAGGGTGGCAAAGCCGGTGGGGCCGAACGCCATCTGGGTAAGGGCCTTGCCCATACCGGCGGTTTCGTCCACCAGCGGCTTGATGTGCTTCTTCACCATGTTGCGGGCGCGGTCGCCTTTCGGGCCTTCCATAATGGCGTTGATGATGTTGCCAACGGTGAGGATTTCGTGGGTCACGATATGGCAGAACGACTCGGCCACTTCCGGCTGGCGCTTCAGGAACAGGCCCTGGATTTTCAGGGGGCCGACCTTGTGTTCTTTAAGGGGCCGGAAGATCACGTTCAGGGCAATCCAGTTGGTGGCCCAGCCCACCAGCAGGCCGAACAGTGGCAGCACCCAGATAGCGGGATAGAGGTACCAGACCCCCATTTGTACAAGGCCGAACAGAAAGCCGAAGTACAGGCCGGAGTTGATGATAAAGCGGAATTCTACGTCGCCACACTTCAGGAAAATGCGGTTGAGCAGCTGTTTGTCGCTGGCCAGCCGTTCGATGACCATGCCTTTGATGTCGAGCAGGTCTTCGATGTTGTCGGATACGTCTTCTACCAGGTTGTCGACCAGTTGCGGGGTGGACTTGCGTACCCGGTCGTAGACCATTTTGCGGGCGGAGGCAGGCAGGTTTTCCCAGAAGGTGGGGTACTCTTTGAGCATGAGTTCGTCGACATACTCTTCTACCCTGGGGTCGACGGTGTAGATGATGTGGGCGGCCAGTACCTTCGGGTCAATCTGTTCGAAGATTTCCTGTACGGTGCCGATTTTGGAGATGGTGGCATCGACGCTGATGGCGGCCATTTTCCGGGCCTTGGAGGGGATGATGCCTTGCCAGCCGAGCAGGGGTGGTTTGCCTATGAACTCCAGGGGGTAGAAGGTCATTTTGATGGCGAGCCAGTTGGTGCTCCAGCCGATGAGGGCTGCGATCACTGGAATACTTAGGTATTGCCAGAATTCCGGGTTGGTAAGTAGGCTGGTCATCCGGTACTCGCTGGTTTTGTTCTGATTCTGTTGGTTCTGTCCTGGGTGCAAGCGGCAGTGCGAGAGGGGGTTTCCAGAAAACGCTCCTTGCGGCACATCCATGTGGCGCTTCTGCTCCGCCATCCATGGCTCCGCAAATTTCTGGAAACCCCCTCTCGCACTGCCGCCCATCATGGGCAGAGCGTCTTGCTGCAATTGTCAGACACGGATCATGTTGGTGACAGCGGAATCTGTCAATGACTGAACCGCCACTGCATCACGTTACAGAAGGCCATTCGCGGTTAACCGCCGATATCTCCCCACAACCACTGGCACAGTGCCATGGCCGCCACCGGCGCTGTTTCGGTGCGCAGAACTCGGGGGCCGAGGGCGACGGGGAGGAAGCCGTTTTGTTCTGCCAGGGCAATTTCGTCGGCGCTCAGGCCGCCTTCGGGGCCGATCATCAGGGCGACGCTGGCGGGTTTCTCGAGTGTGTTGAGGGATTGTTCGGTGCGGTGGTGCAGCACCAGGCGCAGGTCGCAGGTTTGGCTGTATTGCAGCCATTCCGCTACGGTCATCACCGGCAGGATGTTCGGGACTTTTGCGCGGCCGCATTGTTCGGCGGCGCTGATGGCGACTTGTTGCCAGTGGCGCAGGCGTTTTTCTTCCCGGTCGCCTTTGAGTTTTACGTCGGAGCGTTCGGTGGTGAGGGGGGCGATGGTGGTTACGCCCATTTCCACGGCTTTCTGTACCGCGTAGTCCATGCGGTCGCCCTTGGACAGGGTCTGGCCCAGGACGATGGTCAGGGGCGATTCGGTGGCGTTGGCCTCGGCGCTTTCGATGGTTACGGTGACGTTCTTTTTGCCGGCCTCGGTGATGGTGGCGGTGTAGTCTTTACCGTCGCCATTGAACAAGCGCAGCTGATGGCCGGGCTGCATGCGCAGTACCCGGCCTACGTGGTTGGCGGCGTTGTCGTCGAGTTCACACGGGCTGCCGGTGTGCAGGGGGCTGTTGGTGTAGATTCTGGGAATGCGCATGGTCAGCCCTTAACTGCGATTTCGATGCCTTCGGTGGCCACCTGGGCCAGGTGTCGGATCTGGTCTTCGGTGATCACGTAAGGCGGCATGAAGTACACCACGTTGCCCAGCGGGCGCAGCAGGGACTGGCGGGTGAGGGCATGCTGGTACACCTTGATGCCACGGCGTTCCTGCCAGGGGAACGGGGTTTTGCTGGCTTTGTCTTTGACCATTTCGATGGCCAGGGTCATGCCGTGCTGGCGGATGTCACCCACGTTGGGGTGGTCGGCCAGGTGGGCGACGGATTCGGCCATGCAGCGGGACAGCTGGCGGTTGTTTTCGATGACGTTTTCGTCCCGGAAGATGTCCAGGGTGGCCAGGGCGACGGCGCAGCCGATGGGGTTGCCGGTGTAGCTGTGGCTGTGCAGGAACGCACGCAGGGTTTCGTAGTCGTCGTAGAAGGCGTTGTAGACAGTGTCGGTGGTGAGCACCACGGACAACGGCAGGTAACCGGCGGTCAGGCCCTTGGACAGGCACATGAAATCCGGGGTGATGCCGGACTGTTCGCAGGCGAACAGGGTGCCGGTGCGGCCAAAGCCCACGGCGATTTCGTCGGCAATCAGGTGTACGCCATAGCGGTCGCAGGCTTCGCGCAGTTTGGTGTGGTAAACCGGATGATGCATGCGCATGCCGCCGGCACACTGTATCAGGGGTTCCACCACCACGGCACAGATTTCGTGGTGCCGCTCGGCCAGCAGCTTGTCCATGGCCTCGAACTGGCGCAGGGCGTAGTCTTCATCGGTTTCGCCCAGCTCTTTGTTGTAGGCATCCGGCGAGGGCGCCGTCAGTACTTCCATCAGCAGCGGCTGGTAGGTGTCTTTGTAAAGGGCAACATCACCCAGCGCCAGCGCGCCCAGGGTTTCTCCGTGGTAGCTGTTGCTGAGGTTAACGAAGTTCTTCTTGCCCGGATGGCCCTGGTTTTTCCAGTAGTGATAGCTCATCTTCAGGGCCGCTTCGATGGCAGACGAGCCGTTGTCTGCGTAGAAGCATTTGTTCAGCCCCTCCGGCGTAACCTCAATCAACCGCTCGGACAAGTTCACTACCGGTTCGTGGCTGAAGCCCGCCAGGATGACATGCTCCAGCTGGCCGATCTGTTCCTGGATAGCGGAGTTGATGCGCGGGTTGGCGTGGCCGAACAGGTTTACCCACCAGGAGCTGACCGCATCGATGTAGCGATTGCTCTCGAAATCTTCCAGCCATACGCCTTCGCCCCGCTTGATGGGAATCAGCGGCAGGGTTTCGTGGTCTTTCATCTGGGTACAGGGGTGCCACACGGATTTAAGGTCCCGTGCGACCAGGTCGGCATTGCGCATGGTTGTCTCCTGTCAGGCTGCGGAGGCGGTGAATAAATATCCGGATGCGACATGATACTTGGCTGTCAGCAGCCTTAACAGCTCCTTACTGTGAACCAGTCGGATGACCGGCTTGCCATAGCCCGGCGCCAGACCGGCCAATGTTGGTGCACCAGCCTGCGGCAACAATGGAATAAAAATAACAGGAGTCGAATATGGAGCTGAATCTGAAACACCCCTATGAGGCTGGTGTGGATCATGTGCTCGAGCGTTTTTTCAGCGAAAGCCACATTATCGAAAAGAACGAGAAAATCGGGTCCCGCAATGTACAGCTGGCCGAGCTGCGCAAAGACGATGTGTCCGGCAAGTTGGTGATCGAGCGTGAAATGATGGCTTCTGCGCCCGTGCCGGGAGTGCTCTCAGGCTTTCACCGGGAGTGGAATCGCGTGCGGCAGGAGGAACACTGGTTCCGTAAAGACGACGATGAGTGGCACTGCGAGTTTCGGGTGAAAATCGACGGTGTGCCGGCGAAGATCAAGGGCGAAATGCGGCTTCAGGGTAACGGTAACCGCTGCATCAATTATGTGAATCTGTCGGTTCGTTGCGATATGCCGTTGTTGGGCAAGAAAGTGGCGAGATTTCTGGCGGATGACTCCCACGCCAAGATTGAACGGGAGTATGAAGTCATCCGCCAGCTGCTTTGACCCGCCGGTTCAGTGCGCCAGCACCCGGGACAGGAACGCCTGGGTGCGCTCGTTCTGAGGGTTGTCGAACACATCTTCAGGCCGGCCTTCTTCAACAATCTGGCCTTCATGGATGTAGATCACCCGGTCTGCCACTTCCCGGGCGAAGCCCATTTCGTGGGTGACGACCATCATGGTCATACCCTCTTTGGCCAGCTCCCGCATCACGTCCAGTACTTCACCGATCATTTCCGGATCCAGTGCCGAGGTGGGTTCATCGAACAGCATCAGCCGGGGTTCCATGGCCAGGGCCCGGGCAATGGCGACCCGCTGCTGCTGGCCGCCGGATAGCTGGTTGGGGTATTTGTCGGCCTGGCTGCCAATACCTACACGTTCCAGCAGCCGCTCGGCGGTAGCGTTGGCGACGACCTGAGAGGTGTTTTTTACCTTCATGGGCGCCAGCATGATGTTCTTTCTTACCGTCAGGTGCGGGAACAGGTTGAATTGCTGGAACACCATGCCAACTTCCTTGCGGATTTCCGCAAGGGCCTGCTGGTTGCCGCCTTTCGGCGCCAGTTTCTGGCCATCCACTTCCAGTGTGCCGGATTCAAATTCTTCCAGGCCGTTAACGCAGCGGATCAGGGTAGATTTGCCGGAGCCACTGGCCCCGATGATCACCACGACTTCGCCCTGTTCTACGGTCAGGTCTATATCTTTCAGGACATGCAGTTTGCCGAAGTACTTGTTCATGCCCTTCATCTTTACGATCTGAGTCATTACCCGGGCTCCTTCAGACAGACGCAACGCCGCGGCGTTCAAGCAGCCGCAGAATCAGGGACAGGGACAAGGTTATGGCCAGGTACATAAGGGCCACTACGAAGTAAACCTCGAAGGCGGTAAAGGTGTTGGCGATATACACCTGGCCCTGGCGGACCAGTTCGCCCACGCCGATCACCGAGAACAGCGAGGTGTCCTTGATGCTTACGATAGCCTGGTTTCCGAGCGGCGGGATCATGCGCCGGAAGGCCTGGGGCCAGATAATCGACCAGAAGGTCTGGGTACGGGACAGCCCCAGTGACAGGCCGGCTTCGCTCTGGCCTTTGTCGATAGACTGCACGCCACCGCGCACCACTTCGGATATATAGGCGCCGGAGTTCAGGGCGATCGCGGCAATACCGGCTGTCAGCGGGTCGATGGGGCCGCCGACCAGGTCCGGCAGGCCGTAGAAGATAAACAGCACCTGCACCAGGATGGGGGTGCCGCGAAAAATTTCGATATAGGCGGTTGCCGGCCAGCGCAGGAACCATTTTTTGTTGATGCTGAGCAGGCCAAAAACGATGCCGAGTACAAAACCGATGGCCAGGCCACCGAAGGAAATCATCAGGGTGTAGGGAATGCCCTTGGCCAGGTAGGGAATGGAATCAATGGCCGCTTGCCAGTCAAACTGAAACTGGAATTCCACGGTGTGTTTCTCCGTTGGGTTGGGAGGAGGCGCCCGGGGCATTGTGTGCCCCGGGCGGGTCAAGTGGAGGTTTACTTGTCTTCAGGCATCGGGCCGAACCATTTTTCGTAAATGGTTTTGTAGGTGCCGTCTTCCTTGATTTCTGCCAGGGCCTCGTTCACCGGGCCAACCCATTCGCTACCTTTTTTCAGGGCGATACCGTACTGCTGGCCTTCATACAGCGGGCCTACGGTTTTCACCTTGCCTGCGCCGCGGGTGCTGGCGAAGTAGCCTACGTTCGGGGCGTCGTAGAACACCGCATCTACCGCGCCGGACATCAGCGCCATATACATGTCGGAGCTGCCGGGGTAGGGGGTTACGCCGTCGTTATCGTCCAGGTTCTTGGTGAGGAAGTCGTAGCTGGTGCTACCAATCTTGGTGCCGACTTTCTTGCCTTCCAGGTCAGACATTTCCTGGGTGCCATCGTCTTCGCGAACCAGGATGCGCAAGCCGGAATCGTAGTAAGGGTCGGAGAAATCGACGATTTGCTTACGCTCATCGGTAATGGTGATGCCGGCAATGGCAATGTCGACGTTGCCGGTTTGCAGGGCCGGGATAATACCGTTGAAATCCATGGTGTTCAGGTCGTAATCAAAGCCCGCACGCTCGGCGACTTCGGCGATGATCTCCATGTCGAAACCGATCATTTCGCCGGTTTCCTGATCCATCATTTCAAACGGGACGAAGCTGGGGTCGGTGACTACGCGCAGGGTCTCTGCGCTTACCGACGTGGCGGCGACAGACAGTGCCAGGCCAGCGCCCAGGGTTTTAAGCCATGTTGTACTCATGCTTGCTCCTTTCTCTTATTGTGGTTCCGTCTGCCCGGTAAGGCAGGCTGCGCTATGACCGGTTTGTTCGGTATTGCACAGGGAACATTGATGGGGATGCATCAGATACAGGTTAGCCCATCTTGAAAGGATTTGCAGGAAATCAGGTGGTTAGAAAACGAAAGAGGGGCCGAAGCCCCTCTTTGTACTGCTTTGAAGAATGCCTTAGAAAGCAATCTTTTCGCGGTCGCTGATTCCCAGATTCTTCCAGATGGAAATGCTGGGTTCGGCCTGGTTCAGGGTGTAGAAGTGCAACCCCGGAGCCCCGGCTTTCAGAAGCTTTTCGCACATTTCGGTGACCACGTCTTCACCAAACTTGCGGATGCTGTCGGTGTCGTCGCCGTAGGCTTCCAGCTGCTTGCGGATCCAGCGAGGGATTTCCGCGCCGCACATGTCAGAGAAACGCACCAGGCTGGAGAAGTTGACGATGGGCATGATGCCCGGCACCACCGGAATGGTGATGCCCATCTTCTCCAGACGGTCGATGAAATAGAAGTAGCTGTCCGCATTGAAGAAGTACTGGGTGATGGCGCTGTTGGCACCGGCCTGTACCTTGCGGGCAAAATTCTTCAGATCATCTTCCGCACTGCGGGCCTGAGGATGGAACTCGGGATAGGCGGCCACTTCCAGGTTGAAGTGATCACCGCTGTGGTTCCGGATGAATTCCACCAGCTCGTTGGCATACCGCAGCTCACCAGACGCCCCCATGCCCGAGGGCAGATCGCCGCGCAGAGCAACGATCCGGTTGATGCCGTTCTCTTTATACAGATCCAGCAGCTCGCCGATCTCTGCGCGGGTGCCACCCACGCAGGACAGGTGCGGTGCCGTGGAAATGCCCTGCTTGTGCAGGCTGAGCACGGTTTCAATGGTGCGGTCCCGGGTGGAGCCGCCGGCGCCGAAGGTGACCGAGAAAAAATCCGGGTTCACCTCGGCCAGTTGGTCGCGCACAACTTGAAGTTTCTCCTTGCCCTGATCGGTCTTGGGCGGGAAAAACTCGAAGCTGAAGCGGCGTTTGAATTGCTTCTGGGATTCCATGATCGTTTCCGCTTAGTACCTGTAGCTTTCCGGCTTGTACGGGCCTTCGACCGGTACGCCGATGTATTTTGCCTGGTCCGGAGTCATCTTGGTGATCACGCCACCAAAGCCTTCCACCATGGCGCGGGCCACTTCTTCGTCCAGCTGCTTGGGCAGAACCTGGACGTAAACGCCCTTGGCCTTGGACTCTTCAGGCAGGTCCGCAAACTTGCGCTCGAACAGGTACATCTGTGCCAGCACCTGGTTGGCGAACGAGCCGTCCATGATCCGCGACGGGTGACCGGTGGCGTTGCCCAGGTTTACCAGGCGGCCTTCGGACAGCAGGATCAGGTGGTCGTTGCTGGCCTTGTCGCGGTAAATCACGTGTACCTGCGGTTTGACCTCGTCCCACTCCCAGTTCTTGCGCATGTAGGCGGTATCGATTTCATTATCGAAGTGGCCGATGTTGCACACCACAGCGCCGTTCTTCAGCGCCTTCAGCATGTTGGCGTCACACACGTTGACGTTACCGGTGGTAGTCACCAGCAGGTCAGTGGTGCCCAGCAGGTCGGTGTTGATGCCTTGCTCGGTACCGGTGTTGATGCCATCGATGTACGGGGATACCACTTCAAAACCGTCCATGCAGGCCTGCATGGCGCAGATCGGGTCGGCTTCAGTGACCTTCACAATCATGCCTTCCTGGCGCAGGGACAGAGCGGAACCCTTGCCCACGTCGCCGTAGCCGATCACCAGGGCCTTTTTGCCAGACAGCAGGTGGTCGGTGGCACGCTTGATGGCATCATTCAGGCTGTGACGACAACCGTACTTGTTGTCGTTCTTGGACTTGGTCACCGAGTCGTTGACGTTGATGGCCGGAATCTTCAGGGTGCCGTCACGCAGCATTTCCTGCAGGCGGTGCACGCCGGTGGTGGTTTCTTCAGTCACACCGTGGCACTTGGCAATCACCTGCGGGTATTCCTTATGCAGCAGCTCGGTCAGGTCGCCGCCGTCGTCCAGGATCATGTTCGGTTCCCAGCCGTCTACGTCTGCGCCGACGGTTTTGTGCAGGCACCATTCGTATTCTTCGTCGGTTTCACCCTTCCACGCGAACACGGGAATGCCCTGAGCTGCGATGGCAGCGGCGGCCTGATCCTGGGTGGAGAAGATGTTGCACGATGACCAGCGCACATCAGCGCCCAGCTCGACCAGTGTTTCAATCAACACGGCGGTCTGGATGGTCATGTGGATGCAGCCCATGATGTTGGCGCCTTTCAGCGGCTGCTCGGCTTTGTACTTCTCACGCAGTTTCATCAGGGCGGGCATTTCGCCTTCGGCGATCTTGATTTCCTTGCGGCCCCAGCCGGCGAGTTCGATGTCGCGGACTTTGTAATCGTCGAAATTGTTCGGAGTGCTCATGGTGTTCTCCTGTCAGCCTTTGCCTGTGGTCCCGGAAAATTGTCGGGTACCGCTTGTATTGGTGGAGTCGGAGATGGGGAACGTCTTTCGCGGAACCGCTACAAGCACATCCCTGTGCGCTTCTCTCAGGCCATCCATGGCCTTCGAAATTCCGCGAAAGACGTTCCCCATCTCCTTTTCATAACTTTTGGCGTTTGCCGTCTCCGGTACGCCGTAAATTCAAACTTGGTCTTCTTTCAGTCGGGTGCTTGAAAGAATTTCGGATAAGCCCTAACCACAATTATGAAAGCGGTGGTGAGGAACGTCTTTCCGGGACTATCTTTGGCCATGGATGGCCAAAGCTAAGCGCCCACGGATGGCTTGAGCGTGTCCCGGAAAGACGTTCCTTGCCGCCGCCCACTCCAAAAATGAGAGGGCTGGGCCGCGACAAGAATCCAGAGTCATTCGTTAGATACCTGCAGCATCCTTCAGAGCCGCAGCGCGGTCGGTCTTTTCCCACGGGAACGCGGTGAAGGTCTTGCCGCCAACGGTCATCTCGTACGGATCACGGCCGAAGTGGCCGTAGGCTGCTGTGGCGCGGTACATCGGGTGCAGCAGGTCCAGCATGTTGGTGATCGCGTACGGGCGCAGGTCGAAGTGCGCGCGTACCAGCTCGATGATCTTGTCGTCGCTGATCTTGCCGGTGCCGAAGGTGTTCAGGGAAATGGAAGTCGGCTGGGCTACACCGATGGCGTAGGACACCTGAATCTCGCACTTCTCCGCCAGGCCTGCGGCCACGATGTTCTTGGCTACGTAGCGGCCGGCGTAGGCAGCTGAGCGGTCAACCTTGGACGGATCTTTACCGGAGAAGGCGCCGCCACCGTGACGGGCCATGCCGCCGTAGGTGTCTACGATGATCTTCCGGCCGGTCAGGCCACAGTCGCCCACCGGGCCGCCGATTACGAACTTGC
>Ga0208030_1000954_pt1 | contig 18502 bp, 28 predicted proteins | sample MalvirDeepMed_M9_FD_184246 | JGI IMG/M metagenome (GOLD analysis project Ga0208030, IMG submission 184246) | Marine viral communities from the Global Malaspina Expedition - Malaspina viral metaG DeepMed_M9 (SPAdes) (version 2) | ecosystem: Environmental > Aquatic > Marine > Oceanic | place...
CAGATAGACGCCGTCGGTAAGATAGTCGGCGTCCATACAGCGCTGACTGCCCGAAACATTAATAGACTGTCGAACCCCCTGTAATGCCTGTAACATGCTGCCCCCCTTGTGGTGGGTTTCCCTGGCGGGTGATTCCGCCGAGGGTGTCCAAGTATAAAGCAAGATTGCGCACCCGGTCAAGGTTATTCTGCGGGCCCGCCGCGCCGTCCAGGTGGCGGGCCGTCCAGGTGCGGGCGGACGCGGGCGGACACGGGCGGGACGACGACGCGGCGCCGGCGCCCGCCCGGAGCAATTCAGAAAGTTTGGCTACGCGGTAACCAGAAAGTTTGACTACGGCGTAACCAGAAAGTTTGGCTACGCCGTAACCAGACTAGTGCAAAGGGAAGTTCACATCCTTCCGTTGGTCGTCCAGGGCCCAGCATATGCCGCATGTATCGCAGGCACCCGGACAATCCGCCGAGGTCATCGCGGCCATTTCGTACCGGGTATCGATATATTCCGCCCGCTCGCCGGCGAACGCTATAGCATACCCCCCGAGCAACCGGTCGGGGATATCCTCAGGACTATCCACCATGGACGGCCACATCGACAGGACTATCTCGAGGTTGGTTGGGAGTCCGGCGGGCGTATTCGGTAAAAAATCGAAACTTTTAGTGAACGCCAGAAACTGAGTCTGCGGGTTATTACCGCAAAGCTCCGCCCATCGGCGGAGGTGGTCGGCGGAGATAAAATCGCCCGATACATGGATACGAAACATTAACGGGCGGACCCGCGACACGGCCCCCTCGATTGCGGCGAAGTAAGCGTCCGGATCGGATCGCAGCAATTCCGACGACCCGGTCCAGGACTTACGCACCGAGGGCCAAATCCATGCCTTGAAAGCATAGCAGTCAAAAATACAGTGTTTCGCCGCCGGCCCGCAATCGCGGCCCATTACCAGTGAAACGTTCATTACATGGCGCCCGAGTTTGGCAGGCTGGCCCGGTTGAACCACACTAAAACCCATTATATGTCCCATCCCGCTTCAATCTTATCGGCACAGGGCCCGCAATAGGCATAGTCCGGCCTTATCCGTACCTTGCGTTCGCACCCCAGACATACTTTCTGGACGTTTTCACGTTGGACCCGGTGATAAAAGTCCACCATATCCGGATCGTCCATACCCTCCCAATACCCGAAATTGTCGTCGTAATAACCGGACATATCAATAATCCTCCGCCTCAATAGGTTCCTCAGCCCAGTACCCCGGATCTGTTAAGACGTCCGGACGGTACCCCGCCAGGCGGGCGTCGGCGCATTCATCGCAAACCCGGCACAAATAGATTCCCCTGGCGTCGAATTCCTGCCAGCTATCGGCCCCCCCTCGACACATATCCGGCGGACTGCAAGCTATCGCTGCCATTTCAAATCCCCTTGTTTTTCCCTCAGGGCCTACCCCTAAGGGTGTGCTCTAATATAAAGCAATTGACAGGGAGCGCAAGCAAAAAGATTGCACGGCCAACCAAGATCCCGCCCGACGGGAGCTACGCAGCAACCAGAAAGTTTGGCTACGCTACGCAGCAACCAGAAAGTTTGGCTACGCGGTAACCAGAAAGTTTGACTACGGCGTAACCAGAAAGTTTGGCTACGCTACGCAGCAACCAGAAAGTTTGGCTACGCCAGAGGCAGCAAAAAGCCCCTAAGGCATCAGGGCCTTAGGGGCTGGCTTTCAATGGTTCCGGAGGCTATGGGCCGACTTCATAGCCAAGCAGCCAGGCGATATCACATGCTTTGATATCACATGCAGCCAGCACGTCATCCAGCGAGTTCGCTGAATCATCCCACGAGCAATCGCTCAGGCTCAGGCCCGGCGACAGCAGGACCAGGCCATGCTTCTGCTTCACGATGCTCCACTCCGACTGCGGCGACCAGAGATGCAGTTCCTCACACCCCTCATCGGCAAGTTCATCCCAGTACTCCTTGACTGTCATCATGCCCCTCCGTAAAGCTGGCGGTCCCCATCAGACAACAGGACTGCAGGTGGATGGTCACGGTCATCGTCGTCGGCCAGCAGTATACGCAGATTGGAGGATGGGCGACCATCAGATCCCAAGGCGATGAGAGGATCGTCCAACACCTCAATCATCCTCCACATAACCTTCGCTGCAGGGGCATCCTCGACCCCGAACTGATCCCGCATCTCATCCTCGTAGTCCAGCACCGCATCCCTGAACAAATCCAAGGCGATCTCGTATGGTGCCGGGGTCATCTTCTCTCTCATCGTCGACATGGCCTATGCCTCCTCAATATCGAAATGCTCGATCAGCACCGCGCAGCACTCACTCCCCCCGGCCTCCAGCCACTCACGAGCCTCGTCAGCCGTGAGGGCGCGCAGACCCTCGCCACTCCCCCCACCCGCACTCGCCCACGAGGTCAGCGCCCCACCCTCGCCGTGCAGGAAATACGCGCCCTTGGCCGTCCGGTACAGACCCTCGCACCATGACCGAAAATCACCCGCACCGCCAACCCAGCACTCGCGCTCTGCCAATTTGGTGGCAGTCTCCGTGTTGTAGGCCCTGCCGTCGATGACCTGTATCATGTGGTGATCCCCCTTGTTAGCCCCAGCCTATTCTGAGGCTGCTCTATAGTAAAGCATTACCGCTACCATGTCAAGCACTGAATTCTGTGCATCCATTTATCTACCCATGGCCAGCCCCGGCAATTCGTGGGTACTTAGCGATGGCGAAATCGAGCACGGCGATGGCGAAATCACCATTTGATTGTCGAAATCACGTAGTAGATTGAGTGGGGTCACGTAGTAGATTGAGTAGGCTACGTAGTAGACTACGTGATTGACTCATTTGATTGGATTGTCCGATTACTGAGATTGATTGCGAGATTGATTGTGCTTTATCCTTGACAGAGCCTGCATCCCATTGTATCTTTCGCTTTGAGTGGTCGCCGGGTCTACCTCCTACCGGCTGCCGCTCATCGAGGGTGGGGCCGGAAGCCTCATCGAAGGCGGCGGTCAGGCACATAATAGGGACGCCTGGTGGAAGCGGACCCTACTGTCTGATTGAGGCGGTGATTACTTAGGTTAACGCCGGAAAAGGGCCACCTCGCCGGCTCCACCCCATCACACACACTCCATACAAGGGAGAACACACAGCATGGCACTATCAGATTCGGAACAGATCGCCCGTGACATCCTCGTATCTTCGGCCAGTTCGATGCCGTGGACGCTGGGTGGACTGGACGATGAGAGAAAAACCAAGGTGATCGAAGAACTCACTATCCAAGCGTTCGAGCTGGCAGAGTCTTTCATGCTCGAACTCGAACACCGCCGGGATCAACGGTCGGAGATCGAGCGAGCCTACGAAGACACCGGCGAGGCAATCCCGTGGTAGGCCTCCTGACGATCTCTGACGAGATGGGAGAAGAAATGGAAGAGGACCTCGCCGAAGCCTGCGAGGGCCTTGGGCGCATCATCACCCGCCAGCACTTTCACATTATCAGACTGGAGGTGGTGGCTAAGGCACTGACCGACTGGTGGGAGGCCCCGGACCCGAGACCTGACAACCTCCACGAGATCGCCGCCATGGCCAAACGGGCCCTGAAGCCATAACGATCACAGACGAGATAGCAAAGGAGGACGAGCATGGGAAAGTATCTCGACCAGCTGAAGGCGGAAGATAAAAGCTCGGAGGAGGTTGACCTTGACAGCATTGTCATCCGCCAGCAACAGCGCATCCGCGAACTGGAGAATGTGCATATAGCAATGCTTGACTGGTGGGTGGAATACGAGGGGCTGAGGGACAAGGACCGCAAAGGCCTCCACCATATCTTTGAGGGCACCAAGGGCCACAGAGCCCTCCACCATATCTTCGACATGGTCTTTGCGAACATGAGAGGTTACGGGGTGCAGACCAGGAGCGTGAAGCCATGACTTGGGCAGACTGGCGGTTCTACCGCCAGCACAGCCGCCTACACTGGTGGCAGTGGATCTGGCGGTATTTTATGTGGCCTGGGTCGAGGTTCCACTGCTCACACTCCCCCATGCCCCAGCTATCACGGGAGCGGCGGGAGGACGGCAGCAAAATCTGGTACTGTGAGGATTGTGGAATGCTCTACTCGGCCAAAGACCATTGCTACAGGCCCACCAATCGCCAGATCGACTACTTCGCAGTAGCAGTCAACCACGCTTGGCGTGATGTCCCGCTGGATCTGGAACTGGAGAGGGCCGCCCGGCTATACACCGAACCGGAGAACATCTATGACAGAAACGAAGGACAGCCCCAATCCCATCTGGGACGCCCGGAAGAACGTCCTGGGCCTCAGTCAGACGGAGATGGGGAGACGCATCGGGGTTAGCCGCAGCACCATCTACCTCTGGGAATCAGACGAGGAGCGCATCCCCAAGTGGGCTGTGAAATTCATTACGGTACTGGTTGGGATTGAGCGGCTCACGGACGCATTACGCAGTGCGAATCTGAAGCAAATCAGCTAATTTCTGCTGATCCTCCTCCCTCCATTCCAGCCCCAGCCTGGTTTCAGCATACCTACAAGCTGAAGGCGGATTGGGGCCTTTTTTTGGCTTCTTCTTGGGCGGCACCATCTCGTCCTCCTCATGCGCCGGCAGGTACCGCTTGACAAACGACCAGGTGACCTCCTTACCAGCCGGGAGCGAGGCCCTGAAGGCTTCTAGCCCTCCCAGAGCCTGACAACGAGAGTAGAACCGGACGCATCTGTAGACCTCCCCCCACGTCACCCCGATGTCTGCTGCCACCCTATCGACGATCTGCTTTGCCCCTCGTTCATTGCGGGTGTAGAGAGGACTGAGAAATATCAGCTCACCCACCTCATACTTGGCTTTGATATACTCACTATGGGCTGCTGCCGAGCGCTCTGTCAGCACGTTCTGGATCTCCGACACCAGAAGCTGATAGGCCTCCACGTCGGATAGATCAGCAGCTATTGTTCCAGGCGCTCCGGGGACACGGTGAATGATGGGTAGATCCGTCATACAACCTCCTATATAAAAATGACGGCCGGCTCGGGGGAATGGCCCCATCACCGACCGTCAATACAAGGGGAACAACTGTTGGGAAACCATAATGTCCCCGCCGGCCAGGTTAGGGAACGTTAGAGGGTCGCTGCCAAACATATGGATTTCTCACCAAACCGTCAACCAGCCAACCACCCCCGCTCGCCATCGTCACCCCTCCACCGGGCTCGAGGTCTCCCCCACTCCTTGAAAGGGAGAAAACCCAGCATGGGGGCTCCAATGGGTCATGGCAGAGGCAGTTAGCATAGTTGTTTAAACAAACGCCTTGACAAGGTAAGTCCACCATGCGTATCTTGTCAACCTATGAAAACAAAATTACGAACGCTACGGCGCAAGGCCGGGTGGACAACTGAAGAGCTAGCCCGCAGGCTGCACGTCAACCCCCAGACCGTCTATCGATGGCAGCGGGGAGACAACCAGCCCCATAGAGTGCATCGAGCCACGCTCCAGAGGCTCTTTTCCCGCTACGGAGTGCGATGAGGTGTTCTCAGTCATTGGCCTACATCAGCCAGGATGACCCTGTAAGCCTCGCTGAGTGGACTCGGGACTACACGCACCTGGACGACCGATACACTCTACAACGGCTTAGAAGCGCCTACAGGGCCTCTCGGGGGCTCCTCTCCGATGAAGAGGTTGAGGACTACCGCAAGCCGCCCCAGGAGCGCCAACGAGCGCTGACAAGCGACGACCCCTGTCGGCTGGTAGCCGTGCTGACCGACACCGACACCTAACCCACAGGAGAACCATGGCCACCACCACCAGCGTCAAACTGCTCGACAACGAAAGCATCACCTGCACCCCAAAATACGGGTCCATTAACCGCAACCTGAGCAAATCGGGCAATCTCCACTACTACACCATGGACACCGAGGATGTGGGGCGCATCAACCTGAACGCCCATGGGGCCAAGACTGTTCAGGAGAACTGGCCCGGCAGGGGCGGCGTTATGAAGATCACCAAGACAACCTGGGACGACTGGTCGGCGGAAATCATCGAAGCAGCCGACCAGATCTACCCCCTTGAAATGAAAGCATGGCAAGGCAACGCCTTCGAGGCCATCCCCTTTGTCATCTCCGGCCTTCCGGAAAGCCCTGAAGTGGGACCACCTGCTCAGGAGCCGACCGCAGAGCCCGTGGCCCCTGCAACCCCACCCGATGATGCAAGCAAGTGGACGCTGGACGATCTCGCGAATCTGATGATGTGGGCCACCCAACGAGCCGGCGCTTGCATCGAAACCATGCAGCCTGAGAAAGAGATCGGGCAGGGAGACTACATCGGGGCGCTGGAGCGCATGGCGGTAAGCCTCTTCATCGAGGCGAAGAGGCTGAACCTCCGATCCTCCCAGGAGGCACCCGCAGAGGTCACCGTGCAGAAGGTGCTTGAGGTTTTTGATGGGGAACTCGTCCAGAAAGCGCCTGGGCTCACGGAATACCGCACAGTATGACGCAGACGCTGGTTATCGAATCCCGCTTCCCCAGCCTGAACGCGACCCTGGCGGCAGCAAAGAGGCATTGGAGTGTATATGCCAAAGAAAAGCGCCGGCTCACCCTGTCGGTGGCTCTGCTGGCTAAAGCTCAAGGGTTAAAACCGGTGAAGCAGGCAGTGATCCGCTTCACTTGGTACGAGAAGAACAAGCGGCGAGACCCGGACAACATCTCTGCCGCCGGCAAGAAGCCCATCCTCGATGGACTGGTCGAGGCTGGAGTATTAAAGGACGACGGCTGGTCCGTAATCCAAGGCCTTGAGGACCGCTTTATCATTGACAAAGAGTGGCCACGAGTAGAAGTAACCATCACACCCACCTCACATCAGGAGAATGCCCCATGCTAGTAAGCTCGATGTTCCCCTCGACGTACCTGAAGGCAACCGACCTGGTCGATAGCGATCACCCGGAGCCCGTCCTCCAGATCAGCGATTGCACCATGGAAGAGATGCCAGCCTTTGAGGGCAAGGAGCCTGAGATGCGCCCCGTCATAGGGTTCACCAACAGCGACAAGCGGATGGTCTTGAACCAGACCAACGCGAGCATGATCGCCTTTTTGCACGGCGAGGAGACCGACGGGTGGCAGGGAAAGATGATCCAACTACACACCCCGCCAGTGGCATTCAAGGGAGTCGTCAACCCTGCGATCAGGGTCCGCGACACCGTTCCCAGCGTCCTTACCGATACCCCCAGCAACGACCCCCTCCCGTTCTAGGGCGTCATGGCGGCTCCACAGGGATGGTCGAAGTTATATGATATGCTACCCGAGCATCCAAAAATCCTTGCAGCAGGCCCCACCGCAGGATGGTTATACGTCTGCGGACAGGCCTACTGCTCACGCCATTTGACCGATGGACGCATCCCAAAAGACGCTGTTCCGATGCTTTCGATGCTCAAACGATGGCGAAAGGATGTCGATTCGCTGCTGAAATCCGGTCTTTGGCACGACGAAAAAGATCACTATCAACAGCATGACTACTGTGAGATGCAACGCACCGCAAGTGACGTAGCCGCAATGAGATACGCCAACAAAGAGAGGCAAAGAAAGAGCCGCCTGTCACGGTGTGACAACAGCGTGAGTCACGGCGAAGTCACGGTTGCAGAGTTAGAGTTAGAGAAGAGTAAAGAACTACCTATGTCCGGACCTGACGGCCCGGACGTAGGTGGCTGGAAGGGGAAGATTGAAAAACTGCCTCCAGAGTGCGAGCAGATCATCCGTATGAAGTGGCTCCCTCATGCCACCCTCCCGGCCAGTACTACATCCTCTGCCAAAGCACAGTTTCGGATGCTCGACACCCTCCGACTGCTGCATACCTCAGATCGGCAGTCATGGGACACCATCGGTGTCATCGTCCTTCATGCGGCTTCTGTCTGGAAGCCGAAGGGCTATATCGGTTCTCCCGCTTCCCTGCGGGAGAACACCGCGTCGTCCGACCAAAAGAAATGGGAGGCGATCCTCTCACAGATCAACGCCGACCACGCATCCACCGACAACTCCCTTGATGAACTTCTTGAGAAGATAAAAAAATGACTGAAGCCGTCGCTGCCGCACCCATAGAGGCCGTTGATACCGAAAAAGCCGTCCTGTCGGCCATGATGCAGGATGATCGAGCTATGGCTCATGCCCTGAGCCACCTGCGAATCGAGGAGTTCTACGACAACCGCCACCAGGTCCTCTTCAGAGCCCTATCGCATTGGCACCAGCATGAGGGTGGGGTCATCGACTTACTCGTCCTCAGCGACCTTCTGGGGGGCTCTGGAGCGATTGAGGCGGCAGGGGGCATCCTCTACATCAGCGAAGTGGCATCGGAGGTCTACTCGTCCTCCGGTATTACTTCTCACTGTTGTATCGTTCAAGACAAGGCGATTGCTCGCCGGGCGATTGATGACTCGCGGAATATGATAGAGGAATTGCGAAGCGCCAACGGCCATGGCTCCAGCGAGATTGTCGCCAAATACCGCCGCTCTGAATATGAGCGGCGGGGGCTCGATCTCGGAACTACTGTTGATCACATGCTGGACGCCGAAGAAGCCCTGTATCGAGAGGCTGAGGAGAAGGCTCTTCAGGGCCTCCCTTACCGGGGGATCGATACGGGGTTTGCCACGCTGAATCACTATATCAACGGCATCTGCGCCGACGAGATGACGGTGCTGGCTGCTGATCAGAGTGTGGGAAAGACCACTCTCGCCATCGAAATCGCACTTTCTGTTGCTCAGTCCGGTGGTGCGGTGTGCAATTTCTCACTAGAAATGACCAAAGGGCAGGTCGGTAGGGTGTTTGTCAGGCTCCAGGGCGATCTGGACCCGGAATCCTACCGCAAGGGACGGCTGGAGAAGAGGGAGGCTGACGAGCGAGATGCGGCGCGGCACGACCTGCAGCAGCTACCGATCACCATATACGATGAGGTCCCGTATACTATCGCATCGATTGAATCCACCATGCGCCACCGGGAGAACCGGGGCCATGTAGACCTATGGGTGATCGACTACCTGCAGCGAATCCGCATGGAGGACGGTGACGAGCGCGAGATCGGGCAGATCACCACCACCCTCAAACAGTTATCGATGGAATTACATACGCACATCCTGCTGCTGTCGCAGTTCAGTTGGCGGACCAGAGAAAGAACCGACCGCCGGCCCAGGATGAATGACATGAAAGGATCGTCATCCATCGAGCAGGACGCCGACAACGTTGTCTTGATTCATCGCCCCGGTTATTTCGACGAGGTCCGGAAAGCGGCTGAGAGGAAAGACGGCCCTGAAGGGGTGAGGAATCTGATGCGTCATGCCGAGCTGATTATCGGCAAGAGCCGTAACGGCCCTACAGGAGCCGAGGAGATCATGTGGGTGCCCGAACGGGCCTACTTCATCGACAAGCCAGAGATAATCTGATAGGAGGAGTAGATGCCAGCCAGAGTGCATAAGCCGGGAAGAGATTACCAGGTTATTCCGGTTGTAGACGTGGACATCGTATGGAAAACGTCCATGGAAGACTTTGAAGAAGAGCGAGAAGGGGATCGCGAGGCTGAAGAGGCTCTGAGAGAGGAAACAACGGCCGAGATCGAGTCCACGAAAGAGACGGCAAAATACAGCCTCGAAAGCGCCCTTGCCGCACCCATCTACCGGCAGCGGAAACTGGTAAATGGAATTTTGGGCCTTGCCAACTTCGACCCGGACAAGCCCATCGCCGACAGGCAGGATGCCATCGGACGGCTACGGAATAAGTACATCCTCTATCAGCCTCAGCTTTTGGCCCTGCTGGAAGGGTTCGAGGACATGGCCAAGGCCTGGCGGGTCTGGGAGCGAAATCACGTCGCCCTGAGAGAGCTGATCAAGCTCTCCGAGCCCACTATAACCCTGAGAGACACCCTTGCCGCCCTAAAGCACAACCTGAAGGAAGAGGAGGCAAAGCTGAGGCGGAAAGAAGAACGGGTAGAACTGCGGGAGGAGAAACTACAACAGCGCGAGGAGAAAATAGACAAGAGGCACCTGGAACTCGACCTGGAGGAGAATACCCCATGAAGAAAACCAACTTACTTTTTATCATAGAAGGCATGGAGATGGTCGCTGACATCGCCTCTCCATCGCGCATTCCGTGGGACGCAGCTTGCAACAACTGGCGAGGGGCCTACAATCTCAATGAATGGAAAGAAGACTGGAAGGCCCGTGACATGACCGACTACATCGACTTCCTACAGGGGGTCATTTTTGGCTGATGGGTTTTTTGAACTAAGGAGGCTGAAAAAAGAATGAGCTATTCCCGCGTCCGTGCCTGGGACCCAGAGCAACAGAAGATGGGATGGGTAATGCGCTGGGGAGGAGTATCCAAACCCAAAACGCGCAAAAAGACGATAGCAGCCTACAGGCCCCTACACTCCAAGCTCACCGTCAAGGACTCGCCCATTGACGGGCTGGGGATCTTCGCCACAGCGGACATCTCAAACGGCACAGTGTTAGGAATCAGCCATGTCGAGCAGTATGCAAGCGCGAGCGGCCGCTATCATTGTGGGTATATCCGAACGCCGCTCGGGGGGTTCATCAACCATTCAGATACCCCGAACTGCGTCAAGCTGCAGGTGGATGACGATGACAGCCATAGACCGCTCCCAGACCGCCTGAAAAGCTCAACAATGTCCATCATGGCCAGCCGGGATATAAAGGTGGGGGAAGAACTCACCGTCTTCTACACTCTCTATAAGCTCCCGAGAAGCAAGCTCCCGAGAAGCGGTTAGTCCTCCCCAGCAGGCTTGCCCATATACTCGTCAGGGACAAGCTGGTCCATCCGCTGCTGCGGGATCTCAATGTGCAACTGGGGCAATTCCTCGTTCATCACATCTCGGGTGCTATGGAATAGCTTGCCCCCGTTCACACTCCGGTAGACATAGAAAGTAGTCTTCCAAATTCCCATCCTCACGATTCGCGCTGGGGTGCCCTCGAGGATAACGACATCATCGACCTCGTAGGTGCCCGAGCGCAGCACCATAATTGACGTAACAAAAGACTTAATCGTCTCCTTGAAAACCAGGAGGCCACAGATGATAATAAACACCCACCACAGCTCTGCGAGGAAGTGCATCGCCTCCTCGGCCAGGGGAGATGTGGTGATCTGATCCCGTGCTTCCTGTACGTCCATCTCTCAAGCTATGACATCCGCTGATCTTTGAGCACATCCGACCATGCCTGGGCCACAAGATAGGCAACGATGACCGCCGCCTGCGGCCAGGTCTCCACCAAGGCCAGACCGACTCCAACTGCAGCGACCTTCTTAGAGATCACGCTCTGTATCCGCTCTTTAATAAATCCCATTTCATAACTCCTTAGTATGACCACATTGCAGGACGAGACCACGCAGCCTTGTCGATATCGTCCAGGTGAACGAATCGACCGCCCTTGGATGATTGGGCCACGCCTATCCCGGTAAACCCCAAACTCCCGGCAGCGGTAACTATTCTCCACGCGTCGCCGCCGCCACATCTAATATCGACAGCGTGGCCCTCACTATGGGTCCCTGGGTGTGCCTTACTAACCTCCACCGGATGACTGGGAGCTCTATACCCACTCGTGACCAGCATGGGTGTTTTCAGCAGCGACCGCAGCCCCTGCAGGCGATCCATGAAAGATGGACTGAGCCGGCAGATCCCGGTGTGATTGCAGCGCATCTCAGCATGGGAAAAATTCGGCCATCGCTCTTTCGGCCAGTTTGCGGCGGTGTATTCCTCGGCATGGCTATCTTTTTCTGCCATACGCCCTGTTCGTGACCTTGGCTGACGCATCAGCCTTCTTCTTGCTGGCAGCCGATCCAACCACTTTCCCGGTCGTTCTCTTGATTATCTTGTATGGCTTGCTGCCCGTGCCCTTGCGGACCTTAACTGGCATGGCTAATCCTCCTCGTCATCCACCGAGCCCTCGAGGGCCTCGTGAATACGGCTGTAGATCAGGACGGACCAGATCTGTTCTGCCTGGCCCAAGATAAGAGTCTTCTGCTTGCTGGATAGATGGACCGTGGGGTAATCCTCGTCGTCTGAAGAGCCCTTGATCTTTCGGGCCAGGTTATACCGCTTCAGCTTCTGCACCCCATCCGACTTGTCATCGGGGATAGCGGCCATGAGGGAGTTGACGCAGGCCTCCCCGATCCTCATCGTAGCGCCCTCTTCAGATACAACAGGCACATCATTCATGTCGAGAATCGGAGCGTCAAAATCAATCATCTCCGGCATGGGAATGGTCTTCTCCTGCTCGCTCATGCTTCCTCCTTTAGTCGTTGTTGGCGTCGTAGACGCTCTGTTTGGTGATGACGGCTTCGTCTTCAGAGTCTAACGGTAGACCATGCCACCACGAATTGAGTGTATCGGTGCGCAGAATCATCACCTGCTGATCGCTCTGAGCCTGTAAGTATTCATCCTTAGTAACGTCTTGCTTCGCGGCCGCTGCGGTGACGGCTGCGTCTTCGATTGCGGTCAGTGTTACGGCCATCTATCGATCCTCCTCTGCTGTGAGCATTGCGTCCTGTCGGTCACCAATCGCATCAAATCTCCGCTGTCGTGCCTGTGCAGCAGAGATCGCTATAGGCCCGTCTACCATGCGCTGACAGTATTGAGTGATTGTCTCGGTAGCTTCTCCAGCTTCATCTACTCGCAGCACCACGTCAGCTTCCTGAGCTGCTGTGAGGGTTATACTGTGGTTCGACATTATTCTGCCTCCTTGAGCAATCGCAGCTCTTTTTTGAGGGATTCGATTTCTTCTTGCTGGTAGTCAATGCGCTCTTCATTGCTAATAAATCGGTCTCCGATTTGGATCAAGGCACCGTGGTGAAGCATGGACAGCTTAGTAAAATTCACCATTGCCCGCGGTTTACCATTCTCCATATGCCATGAGTCCTGACCGATAATGCCAGTAGACTCCATATAATGCCGCCTAGAGGTCTGAGAAGCCTCCTCATGCGCCAGTAGCTCCGACTCCATATCTCGGATCACTGAGAGATCGTCGTGCTTGCCATAGGTGGTCCACTCTACGTCTGCGTGGGCACTTCCGTCTGAGTCGAAGATAAAGCGGGCCGTAGCATAATCCAGTATTGCGAATATATTTTTATCTGATCCAATACTTCCAGCAGCTCCTGATCCGGCAGTCAAACCAGCCTGAACCATAACGTGAGCCCTGCCACCAGTTGTTCTTGCTGCGCTAGTAGTCATTGAGAAACCGGCTATTGTTAATGCTTGATTTGCGTCTGAAAATCCTCTTATCGCTAGCCCCCCATCAGTGGCCCCGTCAAGTTTCTGAAAAGAACCAAAAGTATCCAGTTCAGCGAGATCAGTCATATCGTGATCTACTTCGCTGCTTTTCAACGCAAGAATCTGATTATCATTCGCCGCCTGATTGATCGTCAGCCCTACGGTCATATTGGCGTTGGAGGTGTTACCACTAGCTGCTGCGGGTCCAATCCAAGCCTCTCCTGTTCCTACGGTTAACAGACTGTCGGGGTCATTTGTGCCGATGCCGACGTTTTGGGAAGAGTCTATATATAACGCGCTGGCACCGTTTACATCGATACGAAAAGCATCCGCGTTGTGGTTGTAGGTGATTGCTCCCTTGTTAGGAGAACCAGAATCGCCAAAGAAGATATTCTGTGTTCCCGTAGTTGGGCCTGAAAACGACAGCCCTATTTGAGAACTACTGCCTTCAATATGGACCTCGTCTGCATTGGCGTTAGCAGACTGTCCCGAGTCGCCGTTTTCTATGTGCAGAACAGCATCAGGACTCGACGTGCCGATGCCTACGTTTCCGGAAGCGACGATGAGCCCCGATGTAGGAGCTGTAGCCTGTCCTATCCCAACCCCGCCAAGGAAAGCTATATCGTCTGTGCCATCAACAATGCGGAAAACGTCACCATCAGTGGAAGACCCATCTATATCCCTGGACCTCAATCGAAAATATCCCGCGCTGCCCTCATAGCTCATCATATATGACATATTATTAGCGGATCCAGAACCATCCCCTTGCTGCCATATAATTCGAGGGTCTCCAGTACCAGCTGACTTTAGAAGGAACACGGGAGACTGCCCACTGCTTATTGCTTGTACCTGAAGTTGGGCAGCCCCTGATTCTGCAAGACTCGCCTCAACCATATTGTCCACGCCACCAAGTTCTATAGTAAGCACATCATCCGCACTGGCTCGTATTGAGGTGTCGTTGTCCGTGTCGAGGTCGATGCGGTTGCCGGTGGTGACGAGGTCGATGTCGCCATTCAGCACTAACCCACTCGTAGGCGCTGCCTGATCATCGAGACTAATACCCCCCGCAAACTTTACATCGTTAGTGCCATCTGTAATTTCGATGATATCATCATCGGTTCCACCGCCATCAGAGTCTGTTGTAGATAAAACCCACTTATTTCCACCTCCATCATACGAAGCGTGATACCTAAAAGTGTCTGCTTCGTACCACCAAAACCTTGCAGCTTGGTTCGAGGCTGTGTTTAAAATAAGTGACGTTGTAGTAATACCCGTTCCACTGACAAGCTGTAATGCGTCTTGGCCGCCAGCCTCAAAATCTATAGTGTCATCCGCACTACACCGAATCGAGCTGTCGTTGTCAGTGTCTAGGTCGATGCGGTTGCCGGCTAGATCGATATCGCCACCAAAATAACTATTGCCAGAAGTTACCTCTATCGCCCAGTTAGTCGTCGCTTCTGTGGCGACCCCAGCAACCTGCAATGTGACAGCCTTAGTAATCGTATCCCCACCGGCATTGGTTATTGTAGGCTCGCTAATACGAAGCCCGACAATTTCATCATATGTATTAGATGCCCCACCCGTTGTCATACTCCCCCCACAGTCAACACGATACATCTCTGTGCTTCCTGAAGCAGCTACAACTGTAGGGCGTATCGAGAAAGCAATAGGACTCGAGGCCGTATGAGTTATACTATAATCAAACGATCGACGGCTATTAGGGGCAGCACCAAACCCTATTTGAGTAGCGGTTACAATCAACTGGGCACTAGAGGCGATTGTCAGGTTCGTTCCATCACCCTCAATCTTCTCTCCGTCATCACCAAAGACCACTCCTACCCCAGAAGGAATATTTACATCACCAGTAGCAGTGAGAGCAATATCAGCTCCAGAGGTTAGGGTAAGGTCGGTATTATTACCTTCGATCTTTTCTCCTGTACCAAATGTAATCCCTACATCAGCCGGAACCACAATATCTGAAGTAGCAGTCAGGTTAATTTTAGCGCCTGACGTAATGGTCAAATCCGTACTATCTCCTTCAATCTTTTCACCACTGCCAAATGTCAAACCAATATTGGCAGGGATCACCACATCCCCACCGGCACAGGTCAGATTTATGTTGTTGCCTGAGTTGATGGTCAAATCCGTGCCGTCCGAAGATATATGCTCTCCACCACCGGCATCATTTAGATATAACTGGGCTGCTCCTCCAAGCACTAGATCGTCTGTGCTCTCATCCCAGAGCATGTACGCATCGGCGGTGTCCCCCCAGAACTTCACGTCATGCCCGGTGCCGTTGACTCCTACGGTAATAGTGTTATCAACCTGCACTGCACCGTCGATGTCAACGGCATCCAGGTTAGTAGTGCCGTCAATATCAGCATTCCCTGATATATCAAGTGATGCACCATCTACCTCACCAGTCACCGTTATGCTGTCAACGTAGGCATCTTTCCATCGAACTCCAGTAGTTCCCAAATCAACATCGCTATCAGATTGCGGGCCAAAAATATTATCCGCAAGATAAACTTGTTCTACATTAGCCGCATAGAAATGGATCTCGTCGGCTGTCTCAAAATCTATTTTAGTCTCATCATCCTCACCTATTTTAATATCCGTCGTGAATAATGAAGCGACCCTGAGAGTACCGTCCGAAGTAAGCCGCATTTTTTCAGCAGCGGTCTCACTAGTTCCTGTTGCAAATACTAGCTCAGTTGAATTAACGGAGGACGAAAAGGTTGCGTCTGCTTCGGCCCAAATAGAGGCGCCTACTAATATCGCATCCGTGCCTGCCGAATCCAGAGGGGCCTGGAAATCGATCCGTCCCAGAATACCACCGTCTACATTAGTCAGTTCGGCTGTGGTCAACTTCAAATGCCCAGGCCCAGCCGCCGCTGCTCCGCGAATTTCTAATAGATTGGCGCTCTCGTCCCAGAGCATATAAGCACCATCAGCGGCCCCGAAAAACTGCACGTCATGGCCGGCGTCATTCACTCCCACAATGAGCTTGCTCTCGAAAACCGGGTCTCCAGATGTCAACTCACTATTGATGTTGTCAAACTCAGCGTTCAGCTCGGCTGCCGTCAGGGTCTCGTTAGCGACCCAGGTCTTAGCTCGGGTAATTGTAACCATTGGTTTGCCTCTCTAATTTGATACCTTCACGGACCCGCTTTCACGGGACCCAAGTTTACATTGCCCACTCTGCTTAAAGAGTTCTGGCCCTGTCTCTGGCCCTGGCCCTGACCCTCATCTTCCACCCCTAACCCTTCTTTAAAGTCGTCCATGATACCAACTCTCTCAAACAACTGACCCACCGTCATGCCGCGCAGTGCTGCAGACCCAAGACCAGACATCGTTTTAGCATCTGTAACAATCTTGACCATCTTTTCTGCCATACGAGCGCTGGCGCCCATTTTCAACAGGGCCTCCCCTACCAGCCGAGGAGAGAAAACTGCAAGGGATAAGATCGCAGTTGACATCCCTGCTAAGACAGACCCAGCCGCATACCCCGCATACCCCGAGGCTGCGGTAGCGGCTCCGCCGCGCCCGATAAGTCCTTTTGGGAGCCATTCAGAGAACGCCTGCCCCGCCATTTTTGTCTCAAGGTTTAGGTCTGGGAACATTTTCTCCAACGCCCGAATGCTTTTTGGCATAGACCTACTTGACCGGCCCATAGTCCTTTCCAGCGCACTCCCAAGGCTAGTAATATTGGTTTTCTTCAGCCCTTTTGGAAGTGACTTTACCCTCGAGCGCCGGCTCAGGTTATCCACCATGTCATAAAAAGCAGACAGGGGCTTCTGAGCTTGTTCCCATCCACCAAAGCCCTTCAGGGCCCCTTCTAATTCCTTCCGCAATAGCGTTACAGCCCGCCCCGTATTGGCTTTAACCTGGGTGCCAAAGCCCATAGGTGCGAGCACTTTATACACTTCATCCAACCGACCCACTCCTACATTGTCGGGGAGGTCATCGATCTCGCGCAAGAACCCTTTTAATGTCCGCCGGTCTTTCTTACTTACAAGGGTTCCTGCCCTTACCTCCACCTTGGTTCTCGCACCCGGTTTCTTGGGCTTGGTCCTATAAACCCTTATCCTAAGATCTCTCAGCTTGTCTACCCTCTTCGCCCCAGATGGAGGATTAGACAGAATGCTGTTCTCGCCCAGTATTCTGTCTTTTAGGTCCTTGATCGAAACCGTGACCCCCTCAGCGTCTAGCGCGTCTGCCCATGCGTCCTTTAAGTCTCCCAGCCTGGCTTTCTCCGTCTCTAAGCGACCTACGACCTCCTCGGCCAAGCCTTCCCACTCTGCCTCTGGCGCCTCCTCGTGCATCCTCAGCCGCTTTTTAGCAATATCCGCCTGTTCTTTCCCCTCATAACCAGCTCTCGCAAGGCGCTTGACACCCCTGGAGCCCTCGCCAGTAGCAAAAGCAGGAAAGGCTGCCGCAAGTTCGCCTGCGGCCCTTACCGGCGTAAGGGCCGCAGACTTGGCCCCTTCGACCAAAGGCCTCGCCATCTCAGCAACTTTTTTAGCCGGGCCCGCGAGGTGCGGCTTCGCAACCTTTGCAGTCTGCTTTGCAGCCATAGCAGGCGCCTCTAAGAGGGGGTTTGACGCAAGGCGCAAAACAGTGCTCTTGGGCTTGAACGGCATAGCAATATCAGCCAAAGTACTAATAAACCCAATCGGGTCCCTGGTTATAGCTTGGGGGTCTGTGGCCCGATGGACCGTGCCCTCAATAAACGTCTGCGCCATCTGCCTGTTGGTAGGTTCTTCCCCAGACCGAGGATCATACCGTGGAGTGGCGGCCAACTTTGCTGCCCCCAAGGGCCCCCCAAGCCCAATGCCAGCCGCTACTTGCCCCATCATCTTAAGAAACGCTTTTGGGTCTTGAAGGATCTGTTCTGCATCTCGGACTTGTTGCCCTGCCGAAAATTGACGGTTCTTATAGGCAACATCTACCATTTCCTTGACTCGGCCTACAGGGTCTTCGGCAAACTCACCCCACGTCCCCTTTGGCAGTTCCGCCGCTGGCTCCGGATGGTAGGCGAGCCAGTCCTCTGGAAAATAGGAAGAAGATTCTTCCTCAGTAGGGACTATTACGATCTGACCGCTATCCCGCAACTCCCTAACGCCCCGAATGTAATCCAGACGGTTTTTGTTAGTCGAGAATGATGCGACGCGGTCCCTGATCTGCTGTTCTGAGATTTCTCTAGGCATCCTTGACCTTGTCCTTATTCCGCAACCAACTCCCCTA
>Ga0208030_1000956_pt1 | contig 18475 bp, 16 predicted proteins | sample MalvirDeepMed_M9_FD_184246 | JGI IMG/M metagenome (GOLD analysis project Ga0208030, IMG submission 184246) | Marine viral communities from the Global Malaspina Expedition - Malaspina viral metaG DeepMed_M9 (SPAdes) (version 2) | ecosystem: Environmental > Aquatic > Marine > Oceanic | place...
GCCGGGAAACGAGCCTGACGGTGTTCCTGGAAGATCCGGACGTACAACCCGATACCAATCACCTGGAACGGGCCCTACGGCCCATCCCCATGGGCAAGAAAAACTGGATGTTCTGCTGGACCGAACTGGGCGCGGAACACCTGGGCATCATCCAGAGCCTGATCAGCACCTGCAAGCTGCACGATATTACCCCCTACACCTACCTGGTGGACGTGCTGCAACGCATCAGCCAGCACCCGGCCAGTGACGTCAGCGACCTGACGCCTCGTCTCTGGAAAACCCGGTTTGCCGACAACCCATTACGGGCGCTGATCGACCCACGCCATCCTGATCGACAGAGCAAACAGCCGGAGGCTACCGTCCGTGCGCATTGAGGACATGAGCATCGACCAATTGCTGGAGCTGAACCAGTACATCTGCCAGCGCATTGATGAACTGCAAGAGCAGGAAACCCTGCAAGCCTTGAGTCAGTTGCGGGTGGGCCTGAAAGTGACCTTCGAAGGCCGGGAAGGCCCGGTGCTGGGGATCGTCACCAAGATCAACCGCAAGAGTGTGATTGTTCTGGCCGAGGACGGCACCAAACAGTACAAGGTCTCGCCGGAGTTATTAAGGCCTCTGCGTGACGTGAAGTAGGTCAACTACGTCGTGGAATGAACGCTTACCAAGAAGCAGCTGTTCGGTCCCAAGTCCGAGAAGCAGGTGTTTGACCTGCCTGGGCAGGATAGCCTGTTCGCGTCGGATGACGCCCCGGTTCCGGCGCAGCCGCCGAAAAATGAGAAGCGCACGGTTAAAGCCTATCAGCGTGGCACTGGCAAGAAACAGCGGGACGACGACTGCCTGAACGACACCGGCCTGCGCTTTACTGCCGATGTGCCAGTGGAAGTCATTGAGCACCTGCCGCCAGAGCTGACCGGGCCGGAGGCCGATCAGTACGAAGTGATTGGCAGCAAGACTACCTTCCGGCTGGCCCAGCGGGCCTCCAGTTATGTGGTGCTCAAGTGCGAACGCCCGGTGTTCCGGCGCAAGGGCACCGAGAAGCCCATCACCACACCGGCCCCGTTCAACGTGCTGGACAACAGCCTGGCCGACGTCAGCCTGCTGGCCGGGCTGCTGGTGGACAAGTTCCAGTTCCACTTGCCGCTGTATCGTCAACACCAGCGCATCCAGCAGGCCGGTATCACCGTCAGTCGCAGCACCCTGACCAACCTGGTCAAGCGGGCCATCGATCTGCTGCGCCCCGTAGTGGATGCCCAGACCGACAACGTGTTGCGCAGCCGGGTGCTGGCGATGGATGAAACGCCCATCAAGGCCGGCCACCAGGGGCGCGCAGGCCCGCAAAAAGGCAAGATGAAATCCGGCTGGTTCTGGCCGCTGTACGGCGATGCCGACGAGGTGGTGTTCACCTACTCGAACAGCCGTGGGCGTGCCCATATCGAAGAAGTACTCAGCGAATCGTTCAGCGGCACCCTGATCAGTGACGGCTACGCGGCCTATGCCCGCTACGCTGCCGCTCAGGAGAGCGTCACCCATGCCCAATGTTGGGTGCATGGTCGTCGTTATTTTATCGAAGCACAGAAAGATCACCCGGAGACCGTCACCGACGCGCTGCAACAGATCGCCAAGGTGTACCGGAATGAAGAGATCATCAAAACCCAGGGGCTAACTGGCGAGAAGAAACGCCAGTACCGGTTGGATCACTCGAAGCCGGTGGTCAGCGACTTCTTCCAGTGGTGCCGGGATCAGTTGGCACAAGGCGGCCTCGTGCCCAGCGACCCGCTGACCAAGGCCCTGAACTACGTGCTCAGCCGGGAAGCCAGCCTGACCGTATTCCTGGAAAACCCGGACGTGCAGCCAGACACCAACCACCTGGAGCGGGCGCTACGCCCCATTCCAATGGGCAAGAAAAAATGGATGTTCTGCTGGACCGAGCTGGGCGCCGAACACCTGGGCATCATCCAGAGCCTGATCAGCACCTGCAAGCTGCACGATATTACCCCGTACACATATCTGGTGGACGTGCTGCAACGCATCAGCCAGCACCCGGCCCTTGAAGTCAGCGACCTGACGCCCCGACTCTGGAAAACCCGGTTCGCCGAGAACCCGTTACGGGCGCTGATCGACCCATGTCATCCTGATCGCCAGAACCCACAGCCGGAGGCCACCGTTCATGCGCATTGATGACATGAGCATCGACCAGTTGCTGGAACTGAATCAGTATATCTGCCGACGCATTGATGAGCTCCGGGATCAGGCAAATCTCCAGGCGCTGAGTCAGTTGCGGGTTGGCCTGAAGGTGACCTTCGAGGGCCGGGAAGGCCCGGTATTGGGGATCGTCACCAAGATCAACCGCAAGAGTGTGATCGTGCTGGGCGAGGATGGCAGGAAGCAATACAAGGTCTCGCCGGAGTTATTAAGGCCCCTCCGTGACGTGAAGTAGGTCAACTACGTCTTGGAATGAACGCTTACGTTTTAACGGCTCTTGGACGCGGACCTGCAAGCTGGTCGCAGCCCCATCCCAGCAAAAACAATACGGTGGCAGATGCTAGCACATAGGGAAACAGTTCTCCCCAAGTTAGCGACTCCAGGTTGCCCAACACCACTGCGACACCGATACCCAACGGTGAGACCAGCGGCGCCAGGGTGAAGCCTCGCAAGGTTGCTAACAACATGCGACGACGACGCACTTCCTGCACCCACACTCTCCCCTGAGCAGCGCCGAGGGTATTGGCCTTGTCAATCATCGACATGAACAGATTCAATACACCAAAATTCAGCACGATGCCAAACAATGTGGAACCCAACGAGAGCATCGGATAACGCCAGGTCGGTGGCTGCATCAACAGACTCTGACCACAGCGATGAATTAGCTTTGAGCGATAGGCAGGGAGGCGCAATAAGGCCAGTACGGTCATAAACGCCGCGAGGAAAACGAATCCAGCTGCCGCCTCATGCAGCACTACCCAAGGAGCAGGGAGCCACCAAATGGCGAAAAGAGACATTAGGATGCAGGCAATAACCAAGAGGCGCGCCATCGAACTGAATCGAGGCCATCCCAACAAAAGAAACAACACCAACAGCAACTGAGCCAAGCTTGCGATAATTAATGCGCCACTCAACATGTGCGCAATTGCCAGCACCACAATACCTGCAAGCAGGTGACTAGTCCATTTGGTTGTAACCAGATCTCTTCCAAAAAATTTCACCGGCAATCAGCCTCCCTGGCAACAGGAGAGCCGGCCTCAAATGGTGGCCGGCTCGATTCCCTTACGCACCGGTCGATCCCACCGACCGGTGCAATATCACGGGCACTATGCCCTTGGCATCATGTACTGGACTCATCTACGCTTCGTTTCGGTTCTTTGCGTGCCGTAATGAGGCGATAGATGGCCAGCGAAATGGAGCCGACCGTTAGAGCAATAAAGAACCAAGTGATCGGACCGCGCACAAAGATCGACAGGTCGTTGGAGCCAATCAGCAGTGAGCGACGCAGGTTATCTTCGAACATCGGACCCAGGATAAAACCAATCAAGAAGGGAGCTGCTGGTATCCCGGTACGATTGAACACATAGCCGAGCAGTCCAAAGGCCAACATCAACCACACATCGAAGGTATCATTATTGACCGCATATGCCCCATACACACAGAACATCAGCACGATCGGAAAAAGAATCGCCTTGGGAATATCAGCAATCAGCGAAAAATAGCGAATTGCTGCGTTACCAACGAACAGCAAGATCACTGAACTCAGCATGATCCCCAGGAACAGCGCATAGATCAGAGGGAGATTTTCCTGGAACAGGATCGGTCCCGGCGTCAAGCCATGGACCATGAAGGCACCCAGGATAATGGCCGTAATGACGTCACCGGGAATACCCAGCGACAGCAGCGGAATCATGGTGGCACCAGCCACGCCGTTGTTCCCCGCCTCTGAGGCGGCAACACCTTCCACCTCTCCCTTCCCAAACTTATCGCGATTGGGGGAACGCCGCTTGGCATCACTGTAAGAGATGAACGCTGCCGCGGTAGCGCCTGTCCCAGGAATAGCGCCAATCACCACGCCAATCAGGCTACCACGAACAATGCTCTTGATGCTTCGCTTAAACTCAGCCATTGTCACGCCGACGCCGCTCGCCTTCGCGCGCAGGTGCGGGACCACTTTCTTTCGGTAGAATTCGATAATCTCAGGAATCGCAAAAAGCCCAATCAACAGCGGAATGAACGAGATACTGTCCATCAGGTTATAATTATTAAAGGTCAGCCGCTGAGAGCCAAACACTGAATCCAACCCTACCAATGAGAGCAGGATGCCCAGCAGGGCCGCAATCAGCCCCTTGATCATGGAGCCACTGGCCAGCGATATAATGATGGTCAGTGAGAAGCAAATCAGCCAGAAAAACTCTGGGGCACCAAAGTTGAGCGCTATCTTGGCCAGATAGGCGGCAAAGAAGATGAGCGCAATATTAGAGATAAAGTCTGCAATGACAGAGGAGTAGAGCGCCATCTTTAGCGCTTTTTTCGCATTCCCCTGCTGGGCAAGCGGATAGCCATCCAGCAACGTACAGGCCGATGCCGGCGATCCCGGCGTACGGATCAGAATCGCGGTAATCGAACCGCCATACATGCCCCCCTTATAGATCCCCACAAGCAACAGGATGGCGGCCACCGGCTCCATGGAGAATGTAAAGGGTAGCGCCAGGGCCACCGCCATGGTGGCGGTAAGACCAGGGATCGAGCCGACGGTGACACCAACCACCACCCCTACCGCTATCGCGATAAAGTTCTCTGTCGCAAGGAATAACTGTAGTACTTCAGTAATATTATCCATATCTCACCAGATCTTGAGGATGGCCATCGGATCAGAACGGCAGCATCGGAAGCGGAACGTTCATGACCTCGGTAAACAGCAGCGATACGCCTACCGGGAAGGCAACGGCCAGACTGTAGACCCGCAAGGTGCGCACAGGATGGGCGACAAACAGGATCAGAGTGGCGAGAATTCCGCTAATGATGGCGCCCAGCATCTCGAACAGGCCAACATATACCACTAGTGCCAACACCATCAGCGCAAAACGTAACCATGGACCACGCTCGAAGCGACGCCCGCTCTCCTCACCATCGTCAGCGACCAGCACCCCTTGGATAATCATGAGGGCTGAAAATACCACGAGTAGCCACCCGACGATGGTCGGCAGCCAGCGCGGCGACATCATCGGATTCTGCAGAATGGGCGGTTCTCCAATGTGATTGGGAATCAAATACAGTAAAAGCAGCAGCGAAAAGCACAGCAGCAGCACTCCAGCGACCACATCCAAGGAATCTTTGACCAGCATGCGGTGGGAAGGGTGAGACTTCGTCATCGGGAAAAACCCTTTCACGTGTAAAAACTCCGCATGGAAACCACTGAGGCGAGGGCAACGTGCCCTCGCCTCACCATGCCGTGACAGAAAAGTGACTTACTCCTGGCGAATACCGGCCTCCGCCGCCACTCCATCCCAGCGGGTCACTTCATCGGCGACAAAGGCCTTGAAATCGTCGCCAGCAACAGTTCCCTTCTCCCCTCCCAGCTGCTCTACGAAGCTGGTGAACTCCTCACGCTCCATTACTTTTTGGAGAGCTTCCTGCATCGTGGCGAAAGCCTCGTCAGGGAAGGAGCTGTGAGCGATCAGACCAAACCAAGCAGTGGTGACAAACTGATCAAGATTATACTCGCCGATCTCTTTCAAAGTCGGCACATCGGGGAGATACTCCGAACGCTCTTCGGAGGTCACAGCCAGTGCCCTGAGGTCACCTGACTGGATGTGAGAGAATACCGTGGGCATGTTCTCGAAGGAGACGTCAACGTCCCCACCGAGGAGAGCCGGCAACGCCGCGCCACTGCCAGCAAATGGCACGTTTGTCATATTCGAGCCTGTCAGCGTCTTGAACAGCTCACCAGACATATGCACAGAACTACCTACACCGGGACTGCTGAATGACATGTTCTGGTCTTGAGCGGCCTCGATGAACTCCACCACGCTCTCGTACGGGCTGTTGGCCGGAACCACCATGACATTTGGGATATCCAGCATGTTCTGGATAAACACAAAGTCCTCAACCGGGTCGTAGGCCAGGTTGGGATAGATGGCAGCACCAATGGTGTGGCCGGGTGAAGCCATCAGGATAGTATGAGCAGCATCGCGACCACCGCGGGCAAGCCGGACGGTGGCCACCGTGGAGCCAGCACCTGGGCGATTTTCTACTACCACATTCGCACCAATCTCATCCTTCAGCAGGTCCGCCACTCGTCGCGACAGAACGTCGGTAGTGCCGCCGGGCCCATAGGGCACCACCAAGCGGACGTCACCAGTAGGCCATTCCGATGCTTGAGCGCTGGAGACGGCCAGCGTCAGCGCCACTGCGCCGCCACAGGTTGCCACGCAGAGTGCGTTGAGCAGCTTATTCATATTTTGCTCCTTCATAATTGAAATGAACGTTATGCGGACTTTTGATTCGCATTTAGTCCGTAGACTACTTTGCTATGCCGAAGGCCAGGTATGCGACTTTAGCCGCAACCCCCGACCCACCCCTTCCCTGACTTAAGGTTTTTTGCTTTGACATTCATGGGGTTACGGCTCGCTCCACCTTCGTGATCAAGCTCATCAGACCCATTCGCTTGTAGTGGCCAACAACACATGACCCCAGCAGAATGCTAGGACGGGTCCTCAAACCCTCTCGATCAAGGTCGCAATGCCCTGACCCACGCCCACACACATGGTGCACAGGGCGTATCGCTTGCCGCTCTTCTGCAGCTCGTGGGCCGCGGTCAGCAGCAGGCGGGCGCCGGACATGCCCAGCGGGTGGCCCAGCGCGATGGCGCCGCCGTTGGGGTTGACCCGCGGGTCGTCGTCGGCAATCCCCAGTTCGCGCAGGCAGGCGAGCGCTTGGGCGGCGAAGGCCTCGTTGAGCTCGATCACGTCGATCTCGTCCAGCGACACGCCGGTGCGCGCGAGCAGCTTCTGCACCGCGGGCATCGGGCCGATGCCCATGATGCGCGGCTCGACGCCGGCGGTGGCCATGCCGAGGATCTTCGCCATGGGGGTGAGGCCGTGCTGCTCCACCGCAGCGGCACTGGCCACCAGCATGGCGGCGGCGCCGTCGTTGACCCCGGAGGCGTTGCCGGCGGTGACGCTGCCACCTTCCCGGAACGGCGTCGGTAGCCCGGCGAGCTTCTCGAGCGTCGTCGCACGCAGGTGCTCGTCCTGGTCGAAGCGCAGCGGTTCCTGCTTGCGGCGCGGAATCTCGATGGCAGTGATCTCCAGCGCGAAGCGGCCGGCGGCCTGGGCGGCAGCGGCCTTCTGCTGGGAGCGCAGGGCGAAGGCGTCCTGGTCCTCGCGGGAGATCTTGAACTGTTCGGCCACGTTCTCGGCGGTCTCCGGCATCGAGTCGACGCCGTAGGCTTTCTGCATCAGCGGGTTGATGAAACGCCAGCCGATGGTGGTGTCCTCGATCTGCTGGCCCCGGGAGAAGGCGCTGTCGGCCTTGCCCATCACGTAGGGGGCCCGGGACATCGACTCCACGCCACCGGCCAGCGCCAGGTCCATCTCGCCGGCCTTGATGGCGCGAAAGGCGGTGCCCACCGCGTCCATGCCGGAGCCGCACAGGCGGTTCAGGGTGGTGCCGGGGATGGATACCGGCATGCCCGCCAGCAGCAGCGACATGCGCGCCACGCTGCGGTTGTCCTCGCCGGCCTGGTTGGCGCAGCCCATGAAGACCTCTTCGATGGCGGCAGGGTCGAGATTCGGCGTCTCGGCCAGCACCGCCTTGAAGATGGTGGCCGCCAGGTCGTCGGGGCGCACGCTGGAAAGGGTGCCGCCGAAGCGGCCCACGGCGCTGCGCCGCGGATGGCAGAGGAATACGTCGCTCATAACATGCTCCATATTAGAAACTTAGGTTCACATATTGGGATAGTTGGGCCCGCCGCCGCCCTCGGGCGCCACCCAGGTGATGTTCTGGGCCGGGTCCTTGATGTCGCAGGTCTTGCAGTGCACGCAGTTCTGGAAGTTGATCTGGAACTGCGGCTTGACGTCGTCCCCCTCGATCACTTCGTAGACCCCGGCCGGGCAGTAGCGCTGGGCGGGCTCGGCATACTCGGGCAGGTTGTCGCGGATCGGAAGCTCCGGGTCCGCCAGGCGCAGGTGGCAGGGCTGGTCCTCCTCGTGGTTGGTGCTCGACAGGAACACCGAGGAGAGCTTGTCGAAGGAGAGCTTGCCGTCGGGCTTGGGGTAGTCGATCTTCTCGATTGCGGCGGCGGGCTTGAGCGCCGCGTGATCCGGCGTGGTGTCGTGGACGTTGGGCAGCTTGCCGCCGAGCAGCTGGTTGAGGAAGTTGTAGGCGCCGCCGCCCACGGTGCCGTACTTGTGGATCGCCGGGCCGAAGCTGGCACTCCCCTTTAGCTCGGCGTAGGCCCAGCTGGACTCCCACATGACATTGAAGGTCGTTAGCTCGTGCCCTCCTTCATCACCTGCACTGATGGCCTCGAAGACCGCCTCGGCGGCCACCAGGCCGGACTTCATGGCGGTGTGCAGCCCCTTGATCTTGGCGAAGTTCAAGGTGCCGGCGTCGCAGCCGATCAAGAGGCCACCCGGGAAGGACATCTTGGGCAGACAGTTGAGGCCGCCCTTGGTGATGGCGCGGGCGCCATAGGCGATGCGCTTGCCGTCCGCGAGGTGTTTGGCCAGCACCGGGTGGTGCTTCATGCGCTGGAACTCGTCGAAGGGCGACAGCCAGGGGTTGCGGTAGGAGAGGTCCATGATCAGGCCCACCACCACCTGCTGGTTCTCGGCGTGGTAGAGGAACCAGCCGCCGTGGGTGGACTTGTCGAGCGGCCAGCCGGAGCCGTGGAGGACCAGGCCGGGCTCGTGCTGCTCGGCGGGGATGTCCCACAGCTCCTTCAGGCCGATGCCGTAGTGCTGGGGGTCGCGGCCGGCGTCGAGGTCATATTCCCGGATCAGCCGCTTACCGATATGGCCGCGGGCGCCCTCGGCGAACAGGGTGTACTTGGCGCGCAGCTCCATGCCTGGCATGTAGCTGTCCTTGGGCTCGCCGTCGGCGCCCACGCCCATGTCGCCGATCAGGATGCCCTTGACCACCCCCTCCTCGACGATCGCCTCCTGGGCGGCGAAGCCGGGGAAGATCTCCACGCCCAGGCCCTCGGCCTGCTCGGCCAGCCAGCGGCACAGGTTGCCGGCGCTGATCACATAGCGGGTGAGGTCTCCGCCGGTGTTATGCATGGACTTCGGCACCAGGGCGTTGGGCAGCTTCTGGGCCTTCTCGGCATCCTTGAGCAGGTAGAGCTCGTCGCGGATCGCTGGGGTGGTCAGCGGCGCGCCGCGCTCCTCCCAGTCGGGGAAGAGCTCGGCCAGGGCGCGGGGCTCGAAGACGGCGCCGGAGAGGATATGGGCGCCCACCTCGGAGCCCTTCTCTACCACGCAGACGCTGAGCTCCTGCTCGGCGGCATTGGCCTGCTGCATCAGCCGGCACGCCGCGGCCAGCCCCGAAGGCCCGGCGCCGACGATGACCACATCGAAGTCCATCGAATCGCGTTCGGTTACCGATGTCATGAAAAGTCCCACTGTCGAAGAATAAAGCCGACGGGTCAGAGTTCGACTCCTTCCCGCCGGCAAGCCGAGAGAGCTTTTGGCCTCGGCGTCATGATGATCAGGGGTTGCGGGAGGGTTAGAGACGCCCCTCAAGCTCCGGCAGCGCCTGGAAGAGGTCGGCGACCAAGCCATAGTCGGCCACCTGGAAGATCGGCGCCTCCTCGTCCTTGTTGATGGCGACGATCACCTTGGAGTCCTTCATGCCGGCCAGGTGCTGGATGGCACCCGAGATACCCACGGCGATGTAGAGCTCAGGCGCGACGATCTTGCCGGTCTGGCCCACCTGCATGTCGTTGGGCACGAAGCCGGCGTCCACCGCGGCGCGCGAGGCACCGATGGCCGCGCCCAGCTTGTCGGCGATGCCGTCGAGCAGCTTGAAGTTCTCGCCGTTGCCCATGCCGCGGCCACCGGAGATCACCACCCGGGCGGCACCCAGCTCGGGGCGGTCGGACTTGGCCAGCTCTTCCTTGAGGAAGGTGGACTGGGCGTTGTCGGCCACGACGTCCACCGCCTCGACGGCGGCACTGCCACTCTCGGTCCCTCTATCAGGGCAGGCATCGAAGCCGGTGGTGCGCACGGTGATCACCTTGAGGGCGTCCTCGCTCTGCACGGTGGCGATGGCGTTGCCGGCGTAGATCGGGCGCTTGAAGGTGTCCGGGGACTCCACCGCGATGATCTCGGAGATCTGGGCGACGTCCTTCAGGGCGGCGACGCGGGGCAGCACGTTCTTGCCGGTGGTGGAGGCGGCCGCCAGCAGGTGGGTGTAATCGCCGGCCAGCTCGTTGAGCAGCGCCGCGGTGGGCTCGGCCAGCAGGTGGGCGTAGGCGGCGTGGTCGGCCACGCGCACGCGGGAGACGCCGTCCAGCCTGGCGGCGGCCTCGGCGATGGCGGCGACGCCTTCGCCGGCCACCAGCACATCGATATCGCCACCGCTCTCTTTGACAATCTGCTTGGCAGCGGAAACCACATGGGCGGTGGCGCAGGCCAGGGCGCCGTCGTGATGTTCAGCGAGTACCAGAATGCTCATGAGATCAGCTCCTATCAAAGCACTTTGGCTTCGTTCTTGAGTTTGTCGACCAGCTCATCCACGGAGCCCACCTTGACGCCGCCCTGGCGCTCGGCCGGCGGCTCGACCTTGAGCAGCTTGACCTTGGAGGCCACCTCGACACCGAGATCCGCCGGGGTCTTGACGTCCAGGGGCTTCTTCTTGGCCTTCATGATGTCCGGCAGCTTGGCATAGCGCGGCTCGTTCAGGCGCAGGTCGGTGGTGATGATGGCGGGCAGGCTCAGCTCGACGGTCTGCAGGCCGCCGTCGACCTCGCGGGTCACCTGGAACTTCTCCCCCTCGACCTTCACCTCGGAGGCGAAGGTGCCCTGGGGCAGGCCGGTGAGGGCCGCCAGCATCTGGCCGGTCTGGTTGTTGTCGGTGTCGATGGCCTGCTTGCCGAGGATCACCAGGCCCGGCTGCTCCTCCTCGGCCACCTTGGCCAGCGCCTTGGCGGCGCCCAGCGACTCGACCCGCTCGTAGGTCTCGACGTGAATGGCGCGGTCGGCGCCCAGCGCGAGCGCGGTGCGCAGCTGCTCCTGGGCGGCCTTGGGGCCGACGGTGACGGCGACCACCTCGGTGGCGACGCCCTTTTCCTTCAGGCGCACCGCCTCTTCCACGGCGATCTCGCAGAAGGGGTTCATGGCCATCTTGACGTTGGTGAGGTCGACGTCGGAGAGGTCGGGCTTGACCCGAATCTTCACGTTGTAATCGATGACACGTTTGACAGCGACGAGGACTTTCATCAGCACTCCTCAGTAATGCTCAAGACTCTTGGAAAAATTAACCCACCACACCGTCGCCTTTGAGTTGCGACAACTGCTCTGGGGAGAGATTTAGGTATTCGGCCAACACATCGTCAGTATCCTGCCCAAGAAGTGGCGCAGGCCTCTTGTACTCCACCGGAGTATCAGACATATGAATCGGGCTACCGACCATCTTGAAATCAGGATTCATGGAATGGGGTATGTTAACCAACATACCACGTGCATCCACCTGAGGTTCGGCAAGCGCATCGGCAATATCATTAATGACTCCAACCGGCACCTTGGCTTTGCTAATTTTTTCTACCCACACTTCAGCGGCATCACGTTTAAAATGATCCGAAAGAATCTGGGTGATGGCATCCCGATTTCTGATGCGATTTTCGTTTTTCGAGAACCGAGGGTCAGTGGACAGCTCCGGCAATCCAATGGCGTCACATAAAGACGAAAACTGTGAATCATTGCCACAGGCGATGATAAAGTCCTTGTCGCTCGCATGAAAGGAGTTATAAGGAACAATATTGGCATGCGCATTACCATACCGCCCAGGCGAAACACCGGTGCTGAGATAGCTCTGACTCTGGTTCCCCAGTGCGGCCAACTGCACATCCAGCAACGCCATATCGCAATACTGGCCACGGCCAGTCTTCTCGCGTGCCAGCAGCGCGGCCTGAATGGCAATGACCGAGTACAGCCCCGTCATCACGTCGGTGACCGCCACGCCCACCTTCTGCGGGCCACCACCAGGGACGCCATCACGCTCCCCGGTGATGCTCATCAACCCTCCCATGCCCTGGATGATGAAATCATAGCCGGGCTCCTGCGCGCGAGGCCCCGTCTGGCCGAACCCTGTAATGGAGCAATACACCAGCCTGGGGTTGAGCTTGGAAATTGATTCATAATCAAGCCCATACTTCTTCAATGATCCTGCCTTGAAGTTTTCGATGAGTACATCGCTCTCTGCGGCCAACGCACGGATAACTTCTTGGCCTTTCTTGGTGGCAATATCAATAGCCACAGAGCGCTTGTTTCGGTTAGTGGACTGGTAGTATGAGGCTTCCTGCGTCTCGTTCCCTTGAGCATCCTTCATATAGGGAGGGCCCCAAGCTCGAGTATCATCCCCTCTGCCAACACGTTCTACCTTGACGACATCCGCACCAAGATCAGCCAGCACCTGGCTGCACCAGGGGCCAGCCAGCACACGACTCAAGTCTAGTACCCTAATTCCCGTTAGTGCACCCATAGCACTCTCTCCACTTCCACCAACATGATGTGTCTCCAATGTCATCGGCCACTTGGCGCTACGTGCAACAGTGAAACCCCAAGGGTGGCGCGACGGCGCAACCAAAGGCTTGGCCGATAACGTGGATCACCCGTTAAGGCGTAGATACGTTCCAATATACAAAGCACGCGCTTCGAGCCCAGCGCATCCCCCCATGCCAACGGGCCATGGGGGTAGTTGAGTCCCAGCCTGACGGCATTATCGATATCGACAGGAGTAGCGATTTCACGCTGAGCAATTTCGCAGGCCAAATTGACCACTGACGCCAGCACACGCTGCGAGACAAATCCAGCACTGTCACGAATGATCGTCACTCCGCTACCATCCGATGCCAGCAGCGCATGAGCCGCGTCACGCATCTCCGGTCGAGTGACTGGCGTCATCATCAGGGTGCGATGACGCTCAAGCCCAAGAAGGACATCGAGGCAGAGTGTGCGTTCGGGGTCGACGCCGAAGTGCTGACTCGCACTCACGGCATCATCACCCAAGGGGAGCAACAAGCAGAGCGCCTGTTCAGAGGGTGAGTCTGTGGGCTCCACTCGCCCGCCGAGTGACTCCAGCAGCGTCGCGACGTCTGCACGCAGGTCGGCATCCTCACACCCCACCCAGACCGGCGGTAGCTCGCTGACACACGGCACCGGCTGTGGCGTCAATGCCTCAATTTTCCTGCCTGCCTCATAACGATAGAAGCCAACCCCTGTCTTGCGTCCCAGTCGCTTACCCTTAAGCATCTGCCGAGAGATAGAGGAAGGTCGATAACGCGGATCGTGATAGAACTGTTCGAAGATCGACTCCATCGCAGGATGCGAGACATCCAAGCCGGTCAGATCAAAAAGCTCGAGCGGGCCCATCCGGAACCCGGCCTCCTCGCGAAGAATCCGATCGATATCCTCCGGTGGCGCTACCCGCTCCTCAAGAATCTTCAACCCTTCGGTGCTGTAAGCGCGTCCTGCATGGTTGACGATGAAACCAGGGGTATCCTGGGCACGCACGCCAGTGTGCCCGAGCCGGTCTGCCAAATTCAGCAGGGTGTCGATAACGGTCTCGTCGGTATCGATCCCCCCGATCACCTCGATGACCTTCATCAGCGGCACGGGGTTGAAGAAGTGGAAGCCGGCAAGCCGGTCGGGGCAGGCCAGATCCGCGCCAATAGCCGTGACCGAAAGCGACGAGGTATTGGTCACCAGAATGCAATCGCGGGCCACGATTGCCTCCAGCTCGGAGAACAGGGCCTGCTTGATGCCAAGGTCCTCGACGATTGCCTCGATGACCAGGTCGCAATCCGCCAGGGCCGTCATCGACTCGACGACGGAAAGATGGGCCAAGGCCTCCTCGGCAGACTCACGAGAGAGCTTGCCCTTGCTCACCAGTTTGTCGAATGTCGCCTGCAGGCCATCACGTGCGGCGCTGGCAGCCCCGTCACGCTTGTCGAACAGCGCGACCTCGAGACCGGCCTGAGCTGCTATCTGAGCGATCCCTGCGCCCATCACACCAGTGCCGACGATCCCCAGCCGATTCACTTGTCCTGCCATCATGACTCCCCCCGATAGGTCGGTTTGCGCTTCTCGATGAAGGCGGCAGCCCCTTCCTTCTGATCCTTGGTGTCGAACAGCATCTGGAAGGCCTTCCGCTCGAGGACTAGCGCACTCTCAAGCGGCAGGTCGGCACCGGCGAGTACGGTCTCCTTGATCTGCTCCACGGCCAAGGCCGGCAGATGGGCAATTTCCTGAGCCAATGCCTTGGCACGCTCGAGCGTCTGCTCATCGGGGACGACCTCGCTGACTAGCCCCATACGCAGTGCATCAGGCGCCGGTACCATGCAGCCGGTCATCAGCATGCGCATCGCCTGGAACTTACCCACCGCGCGTACCAGGCGTTGGGTCCCTCCAGCGCCGGGCATCAGGCCAAGTTTGACTTCAGGTTGCCCGAACCGGGCGGACTCGCCGGCCACGATGATGTCGCAGTGCATGGCAAGCTCACAGCCGCCGCCCAGAGCGAAGCCATTGACCGCAGCAATGACCGGCTTGGGGCAGTGCGCAATGGGCTCCCAGAACCGCTCGTTGTGGCGCAAATGCATCTCGGTGGGCGACGCCGTGGCAAACTCCTTGACGTCAGCACCGGCCACAAACACCTGCTCCCCTCCCGTCAGCACGATAGCCCGCACGTCATCACGCCGGGCCAGGGACGAGAACAGTTCGGCGAGCTGACGCCTAACGGCGCCGTTGAGGGCATTCTTGGCGGATGGTCGATCGATGCGAACCACCGCCACCCCTTCGTCGAGCGAGGCGAGATATACCTCGGCGGGCTGCTGCTTGTCGTTCATGCACCACCTCACAGTAAAATGATCGTTATGCGGACATTTATTTTGCTATACTCGATAACCTACACAGGTTGGCAGAAAGCTGTCAACGACATCGCTGCGCGCGCTTTACGCCGCCTTGTGGTTTTGGGGAGGGCTTGAGAAACAGCGAGGATGTCGACCCGATGGACATGACAGCCCTTATAGATGTCCGCCAAGCGGTCTTTTAGATTGCAGAGTTGACATCACAGAGACAGTGCGCGCAAACTTTCATGACTGCTATCCGCCACGGGAGCGAGGATTCAGTGAAGAAAAAAGACAGCCAGAGCGACTTCCAGATCGTGCTAGACCCTACCCATGCGATGGAAGAGCAGGAGAAGGATCGACAGTTCGTGACATCGCTGGCACGGGGGTTGGAGCTGCTACGCTGCTTCACCCCACGGGATAGCATGCTCAGCAACCTCGATCTGGCTAGAAAGACAGGGCTGCCACGCCCCACAGTGAGCCGGCTGACCCACACCCTCGCCAGGCTCGGCTATCTTCGTCCGCTGCCGCGCGGGAAGTATCAACTGGACGTAGGCGTGATGTCCTTCGGCTACTCCATGATCTCCAATCTCCCGATTCGCTCGGTTGCCCAGCCCTTGATGGTGAACCTCGCCGATGAAGTCGGCGCCACCGTGGCGATGTCGGCACGTGACCGTTTAGACATGGTCTACCTGGACGTTGTCCAGAGCGCCCTACGCTCCACCATTCGCCGCCAGATCGGAACACGCCTCCCGATTCACCAAAGCTCGGCCGGTCGCGCCTGCCTGGCCGCTATGCCTCAAGAAGAAGCCGAGGTGATCATGGAGCATATACAGCAGAGCCATCCCGACGAATGGCCAGACATTCGCAGAGCACTGGATGGCGCCTTCAAAGAGTACGCAGAATATGGCTACTGCCTGTCGATGGGCGATTGGCAGAAAAAAGTCAATGCGGTTGCGGTTCCCTTGAACCACCCGCAGCTAGGGGTGCTCGCGTTCAACTGCGGAGGCCCCGAATTCCAGGTTTCTCGCGAGAAACTTGAAGAATTTATTGGACCCCGGCTGGTACAGATGGTGAATGATATCAATACCCAAATCTCGTAAACAGCGAGATAAAAACTGACCAGCAACCACTATATCAGCGAGATGAGATCATGATTCGCGACCAGGAAACAATGCAGATTCTTCTTGACTCTATTCGTAGCTTTGTCAACGAAGAGCTTATTCCACGAGAGGAAGAAGTCGCCGAAACTGACCAAATTCCTGACGACATCGTAGCGCAAATGCGCGATATGGGAATGTTTGGGCTTACTATTCCCGAGGAGTTTGGTGGCCTCGGAGTCACAATGGAGGAAGAAGTCAACATTGCCTTCGAGCTTGGCAGAACCTCCCCTGCTTTCCGCTCCTTCATCGGGACCAACAACGGTATCGGTTCAATTGGCATTCTTCTCGACGGCACAGACGAGCAGAAATCCCGCTACCTGCCACGCCTGGCCAGCGGTGAGATTCTCAGCTCTTTCTGCCTGACTGAACCGGATTCGGGGTCCGATGCGGCATCATTAAGGACGACTGCTGTAAAGGATGGGAATGAATACATTATCAATGGCACAAAGCGCTACATCACCAACGCGCCGCATGCCGGCATCTTCACCGTCATGGCGCGCACCAACCCGGACATCAAAGGTGCCAAAGGTATCAGCGCCTTCATCGTAGATGCCAACACATCGGGCATCACGATTGGGAAGTGCGATAAGAAGATGGGCCAGAAGGGGGCTCACACTGCAGATGTCATCTTTGACAATGTCCGGGTTCCGGAAAGCGCTCTGATTGGCGAGCAGGAAGGTGTCGGCTTCAAGACTGCAATGAAAGTGCTAGATAAGGGGCGCCTGCATATTGCCGCCATCGCGGTGGGCGCAGCCGAGCGTGTTCTGGAGGACTCCCTTCGCTTCGCTATGGAACGCAAGCAATTCGGCAAGCCCATCGCTGAATTCCAGCTGATCCAGGGAATGCTGGCAGACTCCAAGGCTGAGATCTATGCCGCCAAGTGCATGGTGCTGGATGCCGCACGCAAGCGGGATGAAGGCCAGAACGTCAGCACCGAGGCCTCCTGTGCCAAAATGTTCGCCACTGAAATGTGCAGCCGCGTAGCAGATCGTGGGGTACAGATTCATGGCGGAGCCGGCTATATCAGCGAATACGCCGTTGAGCGATTCTATCGCGATGTACGCCTTTTCCGACTCTATGAAGGCACCACCCAAATCCAACAGGTGATCATCTCTCGCAACATGATTCGAGAAGCCCAGAGTTAAGCCACCTCCGCATTAAGCCCCCTTGCCTAACATCGCCCCAATCTCAGGCAAGGGGGTGTTTCTCTCGCATCAGCAATTAATAACAATTATTCCTGACAGCCTTAATTCTCTTTCATCATTGACAGGAGGCGTACAAGCAACTCTCTCTCCTGACGATCGTAGTTCTCCCCACTTCCTGCAGGCCACTCATAGAAGCCGTTACCACTCTTACGACCGAGATATCCCTTCTCCACCAACGCCTCAAGCAGAGGGGATGGCGTGGTGCGATTATCCAAGCTCTCATATAGGTAGCTCGATATATTAAGATGGGTGTCCAGCCCATTTAGATCCCGCTGGCGTAGCGGCCCGTTGATAGCAAGACGAATACCAATTGAGTAGCGCACGATATCGTCTAATGTCTCGGCGTCTACAATGCCTTGTTCCAAAATCGAGAGACATTCACGCATTAATGCATGCTGAATACGGTTCGCCACGAAACCCGGCACACTTTGCTTCAGCACGGCAGGACGCTTTCCGAGCTCGCGGAGCAAATCAACTGCGTGATCGACGAAGGTATCCAAAGTAAATCGCCCAGGGATCACCTCGACAGTTGGTATGAGATCTGCAGGATTAAAGAAATGAGCTCCCACGAACCGTTCCGGGCGAGCCAGCACATCAGAAAGTTCATCAATAGAAAGTCCTGAAGTATTGGTCAGGATCAGTGTCGCGTCACCAACGTGAGCCTCCACATCCTTCAGCACTCGCTGCTTGAGCGTAAGGTCTTCAGTGACGCTCTCAAGAACGACATCACACTCCCCCACCTGCAACCAATCGCTGACAAAGTGAGCCTGTACCTTGCTAGCAGAATCAGATTCCAGGGCCTGACGACAACGCTCCAACACATTGGGGTTGATATCCAGCACCGTCACCGTCATGCCGTTACCAAGCATTAGCTTGGCAAGGTTCATCCCCATGGTGCCTGCCCCGACCACCAGCCCATTTTTAAAAGGGGTATACGGATTTAATGGTTGATGGGGCACCTTCACCCCATCAATCTGATACCACCCTCAGATGGTTGATAGATCGACTCCGTAGTTGAGTTCCTCTGCGAAGTCCGGCAGTCCGTAACCGATGGT